>Ga0056132_1000331_pt1 | contig 11471 bp, 4 predicted proteins | sample WorMetLIZISLAND2_3_FD_71119 | JGI IMG/M metagenome (GOLD analysis project Ga0056132, IMG submission 71119) | Marine gutless worms symbiont microbial communities from Max Planck institute for Marine Microbiology, Germany - Olavius clavatus LIZARD... ...
AAGAACAAGAACAAGATGAGTAGCGACATAAGATCAGTTCCTGATCAAAAAACAGAAATGTAATGCTGACCAGCTGTTTGGACGTGACTTCTGTGGAGTCTCTCAGCCACAGAGCGTAAGTTGTGAATGCAGCAGTCAGATCATCGGACGCTTCAACCCTATAAACACAATATTTATGTGTTTATTGCTTGACTTCAAGTGTGAAGAAAGTGGTGCCAATAACCACCAAAATTTTCATTACATTACACTAAAGATTTTTAACGTGGCCTGAGTAAAATCCGCAAGGAGAAGGCCCACTAAGAAAAACTAAAGCAAAATAGAGGGATAAGATTGCCTAAATAAAAATGTTTTAAGATCTTGGCGGAACTATGGAAGTGTTGTCAAATGCAACAATACCTGCTGGCAAACTGTTCCACAACCGAGCACCAGCAGTGGCAAAGGTTCGGCCTCCAACAGTTGCACACTGCGACTGGCGGACATCCAGCTGATGGGTCAGTGATGACCGTAGACGTCGCCTAGACGGCATGGCAGACAACCGTCGAAGGTCTGCAGCCAGATAGGACTACTTCAATTCTGCAGATTTCCTACATCCTGCTGATCCTGGTTATTATTATTATTATTATTGTTGTTGTTGTTGTTATTGTTATTGTCGACAATAAATTCTGATATTTTATAAACTAATAAAAGTGGTGAAACTATTATTATTAATTACTTTCAAATCAGTATTTATAGCTTGTAGTTAACCTGTCAAAATAGTTTAAATGCTTGTAGCATGCAGTCAATATGCATACTTCTTACACTGATCTCACATACTCCTCTTCGCTACCTTAGGAAATTAACGAAGAGCAGCAAAAATGCCGCTTGCAGACAGAACTTACACAACTGTAGGCGTAGTACGGTGAGTTGACTTGGTGACTTCTTCAGATCCTAGTCGTCGATCTTCATCATCATCGTCATCATCAGCGTCGTCATCGTGATTTTCTGTCTCTGAATCCGACCCCCTGTCAACACAGTCAGCTGTTTGTAACCATTTTTCGCGTGTACTGGGCCTGCTAGAGGTCCCTAAAGATTTCCATAGAAACTATTAGATACTGTTTGAGTGCTAGCTGTTGAACTGCTAGTTTCAACAAATCAGAGGAACTGCAAGACAAACAACATCTTAACTGCCAAAAGGTATGAAAATAATAGGAGCCTCATTATCTAATCTACATACTATAGAACAATAATCACTACTTCAGATTCTACGTAATCTACGACTTCACTATAATGTCGTTACTGCAGTGTGTTCTGCTTCTTACTGCATATCTTCAGATATTCATCCCCGCAATAGATCAAACTAAAATGAAATGGTAATTGTTTCATAAGTCATAAATGCAACAAGTACGATTATGTTACAGATCGGGAACTGCCGGGAGTCGGCAGACCCTATATGTTTTCAGTCGCCACGCGGAAGCATTCTTGTCTGCGCAAAATGAGGTCATGGGCGCCATACTGCAGTGTGACTCAAATCGAAAATCCGACTCTGTCAGTCGACGTGTTTAGTTTTACGCGAAGAACACACCTGCCAAAATTTCATCCCGATCCGATTTGATACGACGGAGCTTTAGGCTTTTTTGAAGAGGTGGCCACAAGAAGAACAAAAAGAAGAAGAACAAGAGGATTAATGACATGAGATCAGTTCCTGATCTTCCTGATCTAAAACTATGATATACAATTAAAACTACGGCATAACGTTTAGCAACAACAAATATGCAATGCGAAAGAGAAACAGTTTTGGAAGAATTTAAGAAATAAAATGCAACGACGTCATTACTTGAAGACGGTATCCTGAGAAAAGCTGATCCCTTTCCTCGTCTGTGACAGCGTCTTTTCAGAGGATGACCTGGGTGACTTCATGATCGACTTGAGCGGCCCGGCACTTGGTGTCAGCAACGGTGAGCTGGCAGAGGGCTTAGGTATTAAATCAACGGTTCCCCATCTTCGACCAAGATCTGCCGCCGTGCTGGATGACTCCACATCTTCGTCACTAGAGGTAATGTTGATCTTCGTTCTTTTTCTGTCCGATCGTTTTTGATCGGCAGAATCTAGTTCGGCGTCGTCGTCATCGTCAATAAACTTGACATCGTGACCGGCTGCCAGGATCGGTGTTGGTGAAGTCCCAAGCTCGTCGTTCCAGCAAGAACCTGACGTCTGGAGCTCATCAGTCTGTCGTTCAGCGTTGTTGTCGTTATTGTTGAAATCTTCTCGCAGTTCATCGGCAAGGACCGGCCCAGAAGCAAGACCGATGTCTAACCGTAAACCTCTTCTGTCCGCACCTGAAACCTGACCCCGGATGCTGTTACTGTCTATCGTGTTGGACTTCACGACCAGTTCTTCTCGCACGTCAAAATCGCCGACAGCTGTCGACGTTCTATGCCTTTCTGCACAAACGATTTGAGACGCAAACTCATGCTCTTCACACTTTTCCGGCTTGGCGTCTGTCATCGGTGTCCCTTCATCAGACTTGTGTGTTGCCGATTGTTCGAGGTCAACTTCTGGTTGGCTGATCGTCCGTGGTAAATCACTGGTATCACAGGCTTGATCTAGCGATGTCGGCGGTCGTTCAGTTTCCACGGCTGCTTTCACCGTCTCCAGCGGTACCTCTGATTGTCGCTGGAAGGTCTGGAAGGGTGTGTCCGACTCTGTGCCACATCCCACGTCACAAAGTGCAGGGGATGGTGTATCCGGACCGCAAGCAACATCTGCTGCTGTCGGTGGCATTGGATCGACGGCAGCGACGGCGTAGTAGTTGCTGTAGCTGAGACGAGCTGGAGTGCATGGCCTCGAGTCATACTCTGTATTGCACGCCACGTCGCACGTCGGACTGGACAGCGACGACGAATGATCACGTAGACGAAAAATCTCGGCGACGTCGTCAGCGCTTAGCTGTCTCAAAAATCCGCCATCGTCCAGGTGGAGGTACTTAGAGTTGAATTCCACGTCTGTGCCGCATGCCACGTCGAACGTCGGCGACTTGGCCGCTGCAGCCACCGGAGCATTGGGCGTTGTCGGGGTACTGAGGGTGTCAGTGGATTGGGTGGAGGTAACCTTTGACTGTTTCTTATTTTTTCTTGTTATTTGCAATCCGGACCTTGTTCTCTCAACAGCCTTCACGGGTGTGTCTGTCACAGGTTCCGAGGATACAGGATCAGTGACACAGGACTGCGACTTTGTTTGCGGTCTTGCTGAGCATCCAGCGTCCCTTGTCGACGGCTTTGAGTCCACTGAAGTCAGGTCTGCACTACATCCGACCGAACGCACTGCTGGGCTCAGCTTTTTAGATGTTTCCACACTCTCGATCACGTCCGTGTTACACGCAACTTCGGAGGTTGATGGAAGGCTTACAACTGGTGACGACTGTTCTTTGTTGTCAGTTTTCCTTAAGACTTCATTTTCGTCCGAAGGAGCAATGACAATGTCGGTGATAGAGAAAGCATCCTTTGTTACTGGCTTAGTAGCCAGCGCATCCGGTCGACGAACTGCTGCGCCAGATTTCTGTGGTATTCTACTCGTCTTAAGAGACACGTCCATTACTGCATCTGTATTTAAGCCCACGTCACACGTAACGGTCCGTGACTCTGTGTTGCAGGCCACTTCAGCCTTAGTTGGGATCGTTTGGGACATGTCCGTGTTACAACCGACATCACAAGCTGCTCTGCTTGGAATCGCAGACTCCACGTCATATGTCGCGCTGTGACGAATAAGATCATCTGTCAATGATGGCGAATCAGTTCCACGAGAATTAGCTCGAGTTGTGAGTTTTGCCAGACACGTTGGACACTTATTCACACTCGACACCGATTCTGCCATAGTGGATCTGCGATCCAGTATGGATGCTGCGGAAAGTAATTTTGCCTGGATGGCAGCATCGACCTTAAAACTTGCTTCATCCCAATTACAGGCTTCTTCATATGTAGGCAAGATCACATCAGATGTATCACATGCAACGTCCTTGTTAGTCTTTACAGAAACATTTTCTTGTAGTGGTTGAAGTGGATCTATCATTGAACCAGTGTCCTGTGTAGAACTGACCGAGACGTCAACAGCGGCTGGTTCTTGTTTTGCTTGTAATAAACTGATGCTGAAGTCGGTGTTTATCGCAGTATCTGTTGTGGGAATATGTCCAGCATCACAAGCGACGTCTTTTGTTTCTGACCTGATTCCAACACCGACCTGATGCCTCGGGATTGCTTCAGTAGCCACTGAGACATGGCACACAGTTGGAATGTCTGTTGTCGAGGAAGCATCTTTGATACTTGGAAGGACATCAGTGGTTCCAGACGCCAGCCTTGTCGGCTGAGATGGTAAACTGACCACAGAAGACACGGCGTCTACGGCAGCAGGATGGATTGTCATACTGGTATTCGAAGCTACCGAGTGAGTCGGTTTTATAGCCTCCACTTCTGTGTTGACGGATACATCAGTTGCTGATTGGCGTAAAATGATTTCAGCATTGCCGGCAGCATCTCTTACTTGCTGCCTCTTATCCTCAAATTCCGTGTTGCAACTAACTTCACAGACCGCAGGCCGAGCTAAGGACTCAACATCGACAAATGATGGTTTAACTTCCACATCTGTATTGGTCCAGCACTCAGACATGTGTTGCTTTTCGTTGATACAGATTGTACTCGTAGATGCATCACAAGTCTGTAATTTCTCGACGACGTCCGTCATGGAAGCTGACTCAGTTACAGAAGGTCTGAGGATTTGTCTCACGGTGTCTAGAAACGCCAAGTCTGACGTCAGAAGCCAAGCATCTGTGTTCAATGCAACAGTAGTTGAATGCGGTTTCAGCAAAGGAACATCTTTGGAGAAAGGAACAGCAGCCACGTTCGACAATGATGAAGTTTCAAAAAATGAAATATCGGCGTCAGTATTGCAACCCATCTCGTTAGTAGGCGGCTTCCACAGAACGTCAGTTAGACAACCTACGTCAGCATTTGATAAACATGCATCTGCTGGCAATGAGCCGGAAGCAGTCGCCATCGCCTCAGTATTGCTGGACATCTCGCCGGTCGTCAAACTATTGGTCAAACATGCCACATCCTGAGAAGTCTTGCCAGACTGTCCGGGAGTCAACTGTTCATCTGCCCTGACAGTCTCATCAGTAAACTCAGTGACTGAAACAGTGGAGCTGGACTTATCACACACAGACAATTTAATATCTGCTAAGCAGGAGATGTGCTTCATAGGTTGCTTTTCTTCAGTCGTGCTGCAACAAACGTCCCTGGTAGCCCTGTAGTCTGTATTACAGCCCACATCGGTGACATTCGGAACCGATGCACTTGGTGCCATGCTGACTTCACTGCCACAAGCTACATCTACCGTGTTACTGTCTGCAAGCAATTCGAAGTTTGCCAACTGAGATTGGTCTACTGATTCCACTATATGCCCGCAAGCCACCTCACGTGTCAATGGTCTCTCCTCTAGGTCTGTTTGACAGAACGTATCATTTGCATCTGATTTTCGAATATCCTTCACTGTGGATGAATCCCTGTCTATGTAAGCACAAGGAACGTCCTCAATGAGTGGATGTATCACAAGTTCACTGGTATCGCAAGCTACTTCATGCATGGATATCTTTGATCTGCTTAACAGCTGGTCCCAGCTTGTCTCCGTGTTACAGGCTGTCGTTGCCAGAGACGGTTTTATCGTTATGTCCGCCAGGCATTCAACGTCTTTAACGGACGGTTTGACTTCCACTGCAAACTGCTGCTTTGAAATATCATGAATCAGAGAACTCAACAGAGATTCATCAGTCCAGGAAGAAGCATCAGAGGTTGCTGGTTTTGTTAAAATATCAACAGAACATAATGCAGTAGATGACACAGTGTTTACAGCTGCCGAATGTTGCGACGCATTATCAGTTTCAGTCTCTTTATCAGCAAAAGTCTTTAAGTGATATACAGTAGCTGATCGGAGATCGTGTTCATTTTGTGACAAACCTCCAAGGCAATGTGTTGTAACAAGATCGGGTTCATGCGCTCTGATGTCTGCACGCTCTATTCCCATATATTTAGTCACAGTATCAAACTCAGACAGCAAAATTTTACGTCCACTATCTTGGTGGCCTTCTCTATCGTCCTTCAGAAGTGTGCACTGAACACCAACACTGCTCCGATTTGTACCCTCTTCCCGATGTATGGAGATCTGCTTGCGTGGAACTGGTGGTTTTGGTCGATGCACTGCTGCAGTGGTTTCTCCAGTAAAGGTGGAAGTGGTAGCTGCCGACATCAAATCACATTCTGGACTCGTTACGGATTCGTGGATTGCCTTTTCAACAGACCAAAGTCTTCCAGTGGCCGGTGCATCCTTCTTATCTTCACCCTCCAGCTTGCTAATAAGCAATGAAACGCTTGGATAGCTAACATTTTCTGACACCAATTCAGGTTTCTGTAAATGTGCAAATTCTTCTTCTGTGTCTTTACTTATTTTGGCCACAGCTTCTGAAGTAGCTGGACTGTGCCAAGAATGTTGTCGAAGAGAGGATTTACAGTTTTGGCAGTATAGCGTAGAATCAGTGTTAACACTAAAGTCCCCAGTTCCAACTTCTCGGCGTTCCACTGACGACTGCAACTGGTCAGGTAAACTGATGCTTTCCGGTTGCACAGACAGATCTCTTTCTTTCTCAGCGACTGGTAGTTCAGAGAGCGTTACACCGACGCACGCATCTACCTTGAATGCCCCTGTGGCACTGGAGCCGTTCTTGGCTTTCTGCAGCTGCAAACTCAGCAGTCGCTTCTCCTCCTTGAGCACAGATACGCGCAGCTGTAGGACTGGAATGAGCTTCACCTGCTGCTCCAACACCCGCATCTGATGTAGGCTGGATGCAATGTATTTTCGGATTGTCAGTAGGACGTCCGGATTGATTGCTGGCGGCAACGATGATCTGGACTGATCCAGATTCGTATCATCTCCATCTTGTGATCCTTCAACCACTGGAGATAACATTGCCATTGCCTTTGTAAGCTCTTCAAACGATACCTCTAAGCTGTCATGGTCAACCTGGTCACGTGACAAAGATGACGAGAAAACGGAGGATTCTGGCTGCGTTGCCTCTGTTTCAGCAACTGCTGCCGGGTCAGAACAGCTGGGAGCTGTGATCGATTCCTCACTTTCTGCTCGTGGCACTGAGATAATTGATGTTCCAGTGCATTCGTTCTTACTATACTGCAAGCGCTGATCTGTTGTAGTCAGGCTACCATCAGAAGCTGGTGCAGTTTCATCCGGTAACACAACAACAGGTGCTTTGATAGCATCACCAGTAGTGATCCTTACCTGGTCGGTTTCGCTAACTTGGTGTCGACTTCGTCGGGCTGGGCGATCAACCCTGGCTGTGCTGCTACTCGGAGAACTGCCAGACTTCCGGTTCAGCAATGCTCGGACGCTGCTAAACGAGCTTTGTTTAGACGTTCTGGCCGAAGATGTCTCCGGATCTGTTGGCTTTGGCAGCATTGGCAACTGTCGACCAGAGCTGCTGATGTCGGTAGTCGTTTTCAAAACGCTCACAGAAGTGGTGGTGGCTGACGTGGTCTGAACAGACACAGTCGGGTCTGCAAAAGTGGAATGTTGTGCTGTCAGCCCTTCGTAAATGGCTGGACCGCGTCTTAGGAAGATTTCACCAGTATGACCGGCCACTGGCAGCCGATGCACGGCATCACCTGCCTCACCAGATGAAAACGCTGTAGTTGCAGTTCCTTCACTCGGCTGATCTCTACTGGTACCGACACTTATCGAACTTCGAAGTTTGACAGGAGGTCGAGGAGCACGTGACTTATCACCCAGAGTGATCACGCCAGAACTAGATGATGGTAACGTCAACGAAGACTCGTGAAATGCTGACGTGGTCGCAACAGTCGGGTCTGTGGTTGTTTCGCTCTGTCGTCGAATATCGATAACTTCGGTAACAGCTGAAGACTGCGAACTTGAATCGTCCTTTCCACCGTGACTGTCGGTGCCAAGTGGCTGATGCGTTGAAGGTGGCTGGAATACATCTGGCAGTGTCGAACTGGGAGTATGCTTATTGTCATCGTGTAACGAAGAACAGCTCACGCTCGAGAATGTCGATGGCGGAGCTTCCGGCAACTGCCCAATTCTGTTAGTCGATGCTGAGGTCTGACCGTCGACGCCGACTGAGGACCAGCGAACGTCGCCTGTGCTGATGGACCTGCATCCACTTGCGGCGTTCCCCGACACCACACTACCCTCATAACTACTCTCGGTCATACGCTGCTGTCGCGGCTGCATCAGAGCCTCGATGGAATCCAACGCGTCGGCAATGGACGCGTCCAAATCGGCCATGAGCTGGTGCCCTGTGGCTGTCGTCGTCTTCAACGTGGCGTCCCGCTCGTCTTCTGACTGTGACCGGGGTGTTACCGGGCTCGAGCTGCCCGACGACTCGCTTACGTCGGTGCCACCACTGTCGGCAGATCCTAGCGGTGGCGGCGACGACGTCGGCGGCCGAATCATCAATAGCTGAGTTTCCATCGCCTGTCGCTGACGCAGTCGGTGTCCATGGATCTTCTTCAGCTTCGACAGTCCAGAACCAGCCTTGATCGCGTTGAGGTAGTCAAGGAAGTCGACGTCTATGTGATAACCATACGGGCAACAGTGGCAGCGATTACCGATAGTTTCTCTACCCTGAGGGGCAGTGGCAGGAGGCACCTGGTTATGATATGTGCCCAATACCTGTGTTGATGACCACGGCCTGTCTGTCGTCTGAGCTGCCATTCTGTATCACAAAAAAAACACGCGCTCCTGTTAAAAAATAGACTACAAAAAACCACAGCTTTCGCTAAGAATGGGGTTAATAATGCATTGGACTATCGGATTATAATGGACGCCTAACCAAAACCCTACTGCAAAAATGCCGCGTCTTGAATAACTATAGTCACGTGACCACGCTTCCCATGGCTATTCCAGACGCGGTAATTTCGGCGGTTCGGTTTTATGCTGTGTGTTGTGGCTAAACGATATACATCCAACAGTAAAGTGTCCCGAAATGAGAATAGGAATGTCTCCTATAGGAACATGACGGCACAAACTTTCAACCCCTACTCCGATCCTGAGCGCCACAGACAGACAGACAAACAGACAGACAGTTTCATCATGCCAACAGCCGATCATACTGCGTGCACCACAGCGATCGGACAAAAAACATATTTTCTAAAGTTAACGTATGCAAAATTACGATCTCAGCTGCAACCCACCCACTTTGAAGGCAGTCGACTTTTCAGTCCATAACTTACGGTGCCTTGTGTAATTGCAGAAGTTTAATTGAATGTAGGCCCTACTGATTATAAGCACAACCAAAACAGAAGGCCTTAGACGTTTATACACAGACCTTCTATTTGTTAGTAGCCGGGGGTCGGCCAAGCCTAAAACTACTGTCAACATAGTCAAATGATATGGCGGTAATTCAGCCACGTCATCTTTGGAAGACGATGCTGTCTCACAGTATAGCGTCAAAAACTGGCAGCTTACAAGTATGAGCGCTTCTGTATATAGTTGCATCAACTGAAGGCAGCCTCAAGCTCAACGCTATCTGTGAACAGACAGGGCTTGTTTCTGTAGTTCTGTACAGTATCGCCTGTCATTTTAGAGAATATAGACATTGAAGAGACATAAATCGTCACTTGAGTCAGAATCCATTAGCGCTTACTAGACGACAGATACAGCTCGACCTATCTTATTAAGTAGTACGTATATAAAGCTCAGCTGTTCCTGAGAAGCAGCGCGTCATTTGTCGCCACGTAAAAATTGGAAATATTTTTATCTATAATAATTCTCCAAAAAGTCAACTAAGGTCACGTTACACGAATTGTAACTGTGTCAATGTATATAAAATATTTTATTTAATGTACATTAAATTAAATTTATTTCTTCATTTTATATTTGACCTGAAAATGCGTCAACAGAATGACTGTTCAGCAGCGTATGTTAACGGATGACAAAGGAGCGGTGGCGAAGTGGCTACATATAGCCAGGACGTCCACGAGCTACGAGAACGCATTGTGGACGAACGGGGTAAGTTGGATCAGCGCATCATCGACAAAGTCGTTGGAGACCAGCAAAAGAGACTTCGAGCTTGTCTGGTTGCAGGAGGAGGACAGCAAGTTTGAACATAAGACGTGAACATTTCTCATTGCTGACGTTTTGTCATGTGTTATTTTTGAAGAGTCATAGTCACTAGTCAGTCACTAGTCTCTTTGACTGTTTGCTGGTTGATTAAAATGCACGTCATGCGCCACAATGCGTAAGTAACAGCATTTCAGCGCATGGGGATATTTTGGCAAGCTAGAATATCTCCTAACAAACACTTCGATACAATTTTCGCTAAAATGTGTCCATATTTGGAAAAGTTATAGGAAAAACAAAGGGGTCCAGATTTTACGGAACACGGTATGGAGACTGTTTATATTCTTCAACTGAAGAACTTGCCTCAAGTGGGTGTTTATACTTGATAGGCTGAGCGAGCGTTGAGTTGACCGTTATTTTCAAAGCGAGTGGTCACGCACCACTGCGTAAACACACTTGCACCCAGTCTATACACAATCATTCTCATCCAGCCCCTCTCTATGGCTATCTCTCTCCCTTTTCTGCTCTATACGCTTTTATTATTTATTCACATTCATACGACGCGACCCAGTGTACTGTATGCCGCCACTGGGCTGTGACCATGTCAGCGTGTGTATAGCTGCAGGTCCCAGTTACTCCTATTGAGCTATGTACAGTGTACACTGTTGACTTCGGCAAGTCATATCGACACAGCATGCAGCACAGTTCCAGCCATGTTTCATCTTTTATTCAGAGAAGACGTTAGACCACCGTGTTACGATAGTAACAGTGATTTCTTTAGACCACAAAATCTACCACGATTCTAAAACTCCATCTGCCTCTTAGCCAGTAGTGTATTTAGACTGTGCGAAAGGGAAGGGGGTTTGGGGAACGGAAGTCCTCCAGTATAGGGTTCAGCGGTACAGGGTCTGAGGAAAGCTTGTTAATTAATGAATGCTATAAATTTTGATGTTCTGGAAGAACAAAATTAGTGAATTGTTAAAAAACCCGTCATCAAAATTCAAAAATAGGGTCGGCTCCAGGGGGCATCGCACCATCTCCCCTAAATACGCCACTGCTCTTAGCTAACATGTACTATGCCGTGATTGTATCGCTTGTTTCGCTTGTCACTGCGCAAGTAATACTTCAAACATAGGTGTACGAGCCACGGGGTTGGGGGGCTGGAGCCCCCCAGACTCGGGCAAAACCATTACTTTTGGGCAAAAGCTAATTATTTCGGGCAGAAGCCAGCAGCCAAAAATAAAGAAAAAGCATTTTTTTGTATTTATTAAACGAAAAAAACGGAATTCATTCTGTCTAGCGAGATAAAGTGCCCGAAATCCGGGATTTTTACTAATAATTACTGGGTGGGGTGT
>Ga0056132_1000333_pt1 | contig 11395 bp, 8 predicted proteins | sample WorMetLIZISLAND2_3_FD_71119 | JGI IMG/M metagenome (GOLD analysis project Ga0056132, IMG submission 71119) | Marine gutless worms symbiont microbial communities from Max Planck institute for Marine Microbiology, Germany - Olavius clavatus LIZARD... ...
GCATGATCGTAGCTGGAGTCGTTTTGGCATGATACCGGACTGTGACGGACGGTCAGACGGTCAGACGGTCAGACAGACGGTCAGACAGAATCTATCATAGCTAATACAGCGCTTTGCATATGCTGACGCGCTGTAATAAAATCCTACAAAAAGTACAGATACAATAGAAAGTAAAAACAGTTACCGCGTACACAGTGACTCTAACATAAAATCAAACAACAATGCCAATGTTAAACTCATTAATGTCAAATACGTTTTCCGCAGGCCATTGATTCATTGCCTAGTAATTAAGCTTACCGCTTCTTTCAATCGTGCAGTACCGTGAACCGACTCATACTTACATGATTCATTGATGAACGTTGGTAATGCTTTCGTATAAATCCACTGACTGTTTGACGACCAAGTGATTGTTCTACCCAGACAGAGATCGTTGTTGTCGCAGTCTGACAACGACAGTCAACAACGGTCACACAAAGTTTAGGCAGTCACTTTAGAGACATCCAGTTTTTATCGCACAATTTGCACTCGTTTTATCAGTTTCTGATTTAGTTATTCCAGGCACTCGTGAACAGCCACCACGTACGATAATAAGATAGATAGACACACAGAGGTTATATTTAGTCATCAAGGTGGCATTTACAGTTCTCAAAAGCAGACAATTTTGTACTGTTTTATGATGACTGATTATTTTTGCAAAGATGCTATTTAGAAGAATTACAAATAATGCAGGCCTTGCACAGCAGGTCATCATGGTAGCCACGAATGATAAATCACTGGTGCATATGGCTTAACTAAACACACTCTATATGTATTGCCTATATTTCAGATACATAATACACAAGGAGTTTCCAGTTATATTTCGACTGAAAGTGTTCAGAACAGTAGACATCAAAAAGCGTTGTTACACAGGATTACAATTTAAACTGCTGGTTAATTACCTGCCAAGGAGGTATACGTGCATGATGAGTTGGTCAAGAGAACTTCTGTCAGAGCTGCGGTTGACTGGATGACATTCTCAGGTTCAGAAGCAATAAAAACCAGCCGGTAGGTACCGGCAGGTAGACATATGTTGTGAGTGACGTTTTCTTCCGGAAATATGTCCCACGCCGAGGAATAAGCAGAATACGAGCCAAGTAAAGTACTGATATGTCCTAAAATCGATGTCTTATATACGTTCATGGCGCTGTACTGGTTCGATGGTACGCTAGGCACAGGCGCCATCGTAAATGTCAGTTCTTGATCAGACAGTAATGTAAACTCAGGTGAAACCAAAACATTTCCACTTCTTGTGTCGACGGTACAGCTTTCATATATCATCGCTGAAAAACAACATAATTCTAATGTATACAGAGCGGTCCAAAAAGCGGTACCCTGGTTTTAATTTTGCGATAACTTCCGTGAATGTACACCGCTTTAACCATTTTTTTCACTGTTAGAACAAGAATATTTGCCAAGCATATGTCAAGCTATTAATCTCATCACACGCTGGTATATAAAGTACCGTATCAGTATGTAGCATAAGCTTATGTAATGACAGGTAAGATTATATCGAAAGTTTCCGAGGTTTGTATGAAAAGTAGTTTACCTGAAGAACTTACTCACACCTAACGATCGCACACGACTGCGAAAATATTTAGCCTACATACTGTAGTTAATTGCTTACCGTAACTGACATAAGAAAAAAGATCGCTGCTCCAGCACCTTCCAGTTGTATAGCCGCATATACTTGGCTTTTGAAAATTACAGCTTACATTGCTTGATCCAGCTACAACAGGTGACATTGTCACATTGAACACAACACGTAGTTGGTTAAAAATGAACAGTGTATGTATAAATTATCATAGGTAACTATTTGATCATTAATAATTTCCAGGGCAGCGATCGACAATGAGAATGTGGTCCATGGCATTTTTATAAGCAAAAATAAGAAAACTCGACCAAACAATGCGCCGAAATTTTTAACAATGCAGACTAAACTGGGGCCACAAGTACAACACAGGGACTGGATTGTCATATTCACGAGTAGCATTTGTTACATTTCCATAAACGTGTACGATTTGTAAAGTTGTAAAAAAACACAGGAACTTGCCTTTGTCAGCAGTACACGGAAGGAACTCGACGGAAGACACGAGTGCGAACTCGTAGTCTTCATTTGACACCACGTACCTTGATACCCTGAACTCGACACTAATGGACGATCCTTCGTCAGGACTTGGAATCGATATTGCACTCTCGTTCGCTAACAAAATGTAGGATACAACTGAGTTATCATCCACCAGTAAGTCAACTTTCAACTTAACGTCGAAGCTGGAAAGTTCATACTTGACGAGCATGCAACTCCAGCTGAATGTGTCGGCAATGACAGGAGACCGAAGAATGCACGTTCTACCTTCTGTCTTATCGATCTCGCACACCATTCCAGCGTATGCTACACAATAAACAGAAAAGAACTCATCTCAAAATTCTATGGTAAATCGTATACAATGTTTTCAGATCACACTTAAATGCTAAGTTATAACACTATTCTACCTGTTTAGTTGACGAACACGTCCCAATAATTACAAAACTGTTAGGCCTATGACAGGAACCCCAAATCCAACCCATGCACAGTTTACTCTTCATGCACTCAGCTTTATTGCTAGATACGCTGAAAACACACGAAAACGTCTGTAAATGATGGATTTCAGTTTAGTAGGGGGAAAACCAGAGTAAACCATACGTGCCCATACACGTACGCAGAGGATATCAGGACTTGAGGCTGCCGGCAGCGTTCCTAATATGCAAACTTAGCAAAATATGGCGTCGTCAGTAATGCCGAAGTTGCTCTAGTATAATGTTCACAGAAATACTATGTACTAACTGTGCGCTAAGCTATAGTGAATTACACATTTTAAAAACTTTTCACAGTTTTTCACGTGCCAGCGTTTGGTTCACTGTACAGCGTACACTAATTCCAAATACCGCTATTGTCATTGTGATTGAACATGCTATGCCTTGAGCTGGCTGGCCTGCTATAATTGTTATCATCGTATTCTTCATGTCTGTCGAAGACGTAATAACGACGATCACGCACGAAAAAAGTAAGAAAGTCTCACTTTGGTTATGAATCTGGCACCAATTTATGCCCGTGTCTGACAGATCTTGATAACCACAAATGTCAATGTCATCAAAATTGCATGACGCGTTGTTGGAAGCTGAAACAAGATAGTACATGACATATATTATTATTGCTTTCGCTTAAACATAGTTAATATAAAAATGATCCATGCAGAAACAGTTAGGCCTACCGACAGTGTCTACCAAAAATGAAAGAAACATAGCAAGTAATACTAACCTGCTGGTGGACATTGTCCCGGTAACACGACCATGTTGCTGAAAGCAGCCACTACGCCAGTCATTCTCGTGTTTACTTGAAACGCCAGTGCACAGTTCTTGTAGTCGGAGGTAGTGACCGGCAGAGCCAGTTTGAGCTTGTGAGCAGTGAAGCCGAGCGGTTGACGACTGTTGTACAGCGGCAGCTCGTTGTAAGTTCCATTGAACGTGAGACAGACAAGTTTGACGGAGAACGGACACTGAGCAGTGTATATCAGTTCCAGACATGACGCCGTGTCGAAATATGTCGGCGGTGACTGTATCGTTAACGTGTGCTCATAACCCAACTTATTGTTTGCGGCACTCGCTTCGTTCAGACTAATGGCAAGAGACACTTCTGTGACGTACAAAATACACTTTCCTTGTAGCTTACTGCCAATGAAAAGCCTTAATCAGCTGACTTGCAAAACTTAAACTTGGCTTTTGTGTTACTTCGAGTAATGGTAAGCTATTGCACTGCAGTAAAAACCTGCAAAACTGTGGAGTAATCTCAGAACAAATATATTTACTGTGTAATCACATTTTGAGGTGTTTGGACGTTCTTAGCCGTAATCAGTACTCTGTAGATACATGCCATGCACCTGAGTTAACAAGGGAGACATCATTCACTTGTCCGTATATGTTTGCCAAAAAAAACAAATATTGACCGTTTTAAAATTGTTTCCCTGACACATTTGCTATTAAATTTGCAATAAATCGACGCTATGTAGCGCGTTGAAAGATCAGTTTTTGCTGTGTTTTGGACTGTACTAGTTCACCTACCACTGTCACATCATCAGTATGTCATATTCAGTGCGTGCGCATTGAACCTGCTGTTGCCATGAGGTTAGTATGAGTTTGAATACAGTATAGAACACTTATATGTCATAAAGTAGTGTATACTGTATAGACTATACTGACATGTCCACGCTGGCGACTATAGTCGCCGACTTCGGCGACAATTTGTCACCGAAAATGGCGACTGACGAAGAAAACGTTTCTACGCCGTTTTCTGCGACTACAGCGACTGTGTGGACAGGGCTTTAGAATGTGATGGAATCGGTGATGCTTATCAATGCATCGGACTAACGGGTTATCGGAATACCGGGTAACGGACTATTGGACTAATGGGCTAACGGGCATCTTTTAGGGTTAGACCATTAGAGTTAGAATAGTCCGTTAACCCGGTAGCCCGAAAGTCTGCCGCCTTGTTAAGTGTGACCCTAATGGGGTCTTTAACGATCTTTTAATGCAAATTTTCTGAAGAGTGTGGCAGTGAAAGATTACCAAAAATTGGTTGATATTTGTTGACACATTATATACGTCACGGTGCACCTTTCGGTATAAACTGTAAGATAGAACCTGACACAGTGTTAGCTGGTTACTGGAGCTAAGACAAAGTATATCGCCAAACCGATAAAACCGCTCACTGTGCATCCTTTACTTTAGAACAAAAAATATTAGCAGTGTTTTTTTGTTTTTAAAAATATTTTCAGCACTGCAACACAACAGAGGTAACACACATCTTCGGTTTCGACTTTTGCCCATGGTTACCTCTGGGCAGGTTGCGTTTTAACCATAATCCAGCATTACGAAAAATATTCGTGCCGTAGATATACTTACCACACTCTGGGACGTCGCAAGGTTCCCAGACCACATCTGGATCCATTGTATAGCACCAGACACCGAGTAACCACGACGTATCAGGATTGCGACAGTAGTCTTTTGCAGCTTCACGACTGCCGTCAGGAAATCTCTCGTCGGTATAAGCTGATCGTGGCTGATGCGGTGTATTCGATGACCATTTCTGACACTGCTTTCCCTTTATAGTCGTGTTGAGTTGTCCGATATACCCTCGTCCTGATGTTTGTTCTCTGCAAACTTTTTATCAAAAAACGTACAAAAATGCAAGAACCATATAAGCCACTATGCTATTTATTGCCAGTCAATGTGATCTGATTTCATCAAATCATATATACATACGTAGTTTATTGGACAAAATGGCAGCACAAGTAATAAAAGCAAAAATTAAAATACAACAGCTAGGAAATAGCTAGGGAAAAGTGCTGCCACTACTTGTTGTCTCCTAGGAAAAATCACATCATTAGTGCAGCTATGTCGCTATGTCGCAGCTATATTTTAGTAAATGTGTTCTCGTCGGCGTCATCTTGGTCTTACTCCTTGTCTTGGTCGGACCTAAATCATACATTCTGCGCAAGATCTGCGAATCATTACTATCGCCAAAATAAAAAAAAACCTTACACAATAACGTCTTCTTCGTTTACTTTTGAAACGAATAATGCAAGCTAATTCACTTACTTAAACTTACTTGTATAATACTCGACCAGATACATTGTTAAACAAAATGAAAATAATTGCCGGTTTTCAGTCATCGACGCGTCAACAGTCATCGTGATTATTTTTAAATGCCTTATGTATTTGATACCGATGGTCTCGCTTTGATCTTGGTGTTGATCGTAGATTACCATTCGCGTATGGCCGTCTTGGTGGTGATGATGATGATGATTCTATGATGATAATCATGATCACACGAAATTACGCAATTGATACACTGAATCTGAAACGATAACCTTTTCTTAGTAAAACTTTATACGTAATTTTGAAGCCACTTCGTGTTCCGGAGTAATCCGATACAAACGTCAGATGCACGTAGGTAGCGTAGAAAAGCAAAATCTTTGAAACGGCAGAGAAACCAGAGCCACAGTATTTCCTGCTCTTGCTTACATCGGCATCATCAGTTGTTACCTGCATGAGTGACAACTTCAGTGTTTATCTCTTATTTACTACTTTCAGTAAAACATGGTTAATTGTAATGCAGTTAATTATGCTTTCTAGTGTGAAAACGACAAAATACATCTGTACCCGAACATTATTAGCCTACAAAGTCGATATTGGTGCTGATAAAGAGGACAGAGCACATGTCACAATCTGGGATTTAGCCGATGAAAATTAACACACAATGTTGCAAAACGTTTGATCGATTTAGTCATTAACTTACGAACTTGCGGCGATTTAGGCTTACAGCAGAAATAACAGAATTTACAATGAAAAGTAACACGAATTGAGGCGAGGGAAATGAAAAATAACGAAAGGGAAAAGGCAAAAGCGACTTCGTTTATTTTTCAACGGACTTACGTTGCCTTCGGGCCTACTAATTGCGTATTATTATCACGAATAATGACAATAATCATAAAAACTTTAGCAACGTAGCCTATGCAAAGTTTTCGCAGCGTTCCTCATTAGTCATTACAGTCACTATAAGCGTGGTAAAAATTTATTACACAATAGCAAACTTTCAGCATATCGAAATATTGGCACCAAACTGAAATGCACTTGCCTCTAAGTAATCATACATGCAACTGTCTGACTGTTCCACGTCAAAGTTGTGAAATATCAGCACAATTTCGCTCAGCACTGGCGGTACGATTTTATAGTGTCGGTGTTCGTTATTCCCGTAATGTTTAGGATAGTTTGGTGAAACGATGGTGCCGATGATATTTTTGAAAACTTGCTCGCTTGAACCTGTAGTTGCCGAAAAACCTGCAATCGACAATAGAAACATAGTATCTGCATTGAACAAGGCCGATCGACCCTCTTGAATGGAATATCATTTGGAGAATAGATCACTAAGGAACAGCTGGAGGCTATACAGCGACGTGCTTGCACATACGTCGAGTACACTCACTGTTATCATGCTTCAACACGCAAGTTATTTAGCCTTCGTATAATAAGTAAGTAAGGAAAAAAGATAATTAATTTCATGTTCGCCTATTGTTATAGCTAAGTTGCAACGAACGTGCTACGGTGAATTAACACCATACGCCCTGCGAAATAGTTCAGTTTTTGAAATGGCTGCAGAAACAGGATGATGATGTGTAGGCCTATCGAATAGCTGCTGGTAGAGAGTTTCAAGCTGCAGACAGGGATGCGAGTCTTGGACGGCACTTCGTGGTCTTTCGCACAGGAGCAGAACAATCGGCGACCGAATGTGCAGTAGATCTAGATCATCGTTTCAGTGTCTTACGTTCAATCGTAAGGAAGCAACATGCTAGTGTTTGATCTTTTCATTTTATTGTACATTAACATTATGTAAACATCTGGTACAATAATGGGAACCTTTACAAAAGAAAAGAGTATAACCTTCGGTGTTTTCGTAGTGTTCCCATTGCTTCCATTGTTCCCAATCCTTATCACATGTCAAAGTCAAACTACGATTCTCAGGTATGCAGATGATGCCACATTTATTGCTTCATGAGTCGAGAAAGAGGCTGCAAATATCTACTTCGAGCAAAAAGTCTCGCCAGGATGCAGAAGAAGAGCGTCAAGAGAAGAATGTGCAGAACGAAGACGTTTAACGCTAAGAACATGACGAAAATAGAGACGCTTGAAGACAAAGTTTTTAACCATTAGACGTTGCTTCGATTGAACTTATCACCGTAAAGTCATAGTGACTCTTGTACAAACACATGTATACTCTAATATAGATAGTATGATAGAGCTTACCAAGGCTGCTGATGCTGAATACTTTGGAAAATGCGAATTTACTAGACGTGCTGCTAACGTTGTATTCGCATATGCCGTTGTCAAAGGAACAATTTAGTACAGGCTCTGAAACAAACACCGACACAGTTTGCAAATTTCTGTTAAGTTGTGCGAAACGTGATTGTTGAAGAATGAAGGTCGTATTTTGGGCCTATCTTTCCTTTCTGGCATTTAGAAAACAAAATTCAGGAAAAAAATCATCAGCAATGTGGCGTGTATATGCTTTCTCCAAATGTAAACAAAGATGAATAAACTGTAGGCCTAACAGTTTATATACCTGTGTCTATTCAGTTAGGCTTTCAATCACGGCAATGATGTCAGCAAAGACAAAAAAGGCATGTATTATATGTTACATGGCTACATTTTTCTACATTTAAGAAATGATTTTGTACTAAAACACAATGAAATAACTTTAAGACATGAAGATAGCGACATTTTTTCTTTCTGTCATAATAACCTTAAAATATTGAGTTGTGTATCATCTTCTTCCCATCTACTTCTCGCATTTGCCATTTCCCTGATTACGCTGGCTTTATCTTAATTTCTTTCTGTATCACAAATACAAGACATAAACATAAACAGTCAAATTTAGGTCTGACCCCTACTCTTATATTAATCAGCTTAATGCGCTTGAAAACCTACGAAAATGTTATCGTTCAGTTATTTCAGTTACCCGACACACGCATTTTATCCGCGTACACTCTGCTTCAGACTTACTGCACAGTGGAACGTCGCATGGTTCCCAAGCACTATCTGGATCCATTGTATAGCACCAGACTCCTTGTAACCACGACGGATCAAAATCAGGATTGCGGCAGTAGTTGTTCGCAGCTTCACGACTTCCATCAGGATATTTGTCATCAGCCAAATAATGTGCACTTACACGATGAGGTGTATTCGATGACCATTTTTGACACTGCTTTCCAGTCACAGTCACATTTAACTTTCCCATGTAGTCATGTCCCGCTGGAGTTTCTCTGCAATCTAGATAACACAAACAGTCATTGGTAAACGATATTTCACGAGGTAATGCAACCAGGTAGGCCTATATATACACGAAAGTTTGGTAGGACCTTTAGTGATCAGTTTGCTGCAAATTTGCCGGTAAGTATGCCACAAGAAGAATTGCAAAAATACATCAATGTATGACGAAGGTATAATAAAACCTTGGTCAACGGGAACAGCCCAAACTTTGAGCGGAATAAGGGTGGTAAATTTCTCAGCAGAAAATCTGCAACATCTCTGAAGCGAAGCAAGATAGGACCAAGGTTACTGCTGATGACTAATAAAAAGTTGCGCAGCGGCAGCATTGTTATAAGTTGTAACGATGATCAGCATGACCTGCAAAGTAAATGTGAAGAAGGAAATTGACTCCTTGTATAGATATGAAACTTCCAAAAGTATTGAAATCAAAATTAGACCGATTGATTACGTTATCCGCTGTATACAACCGTGTCAATTTTTGTTGAAATTGGTCCAACTGGGTCTGCTCCCCACCTCATGCTGCGAGGTAGCGGCATCACTGTTGTAAGTTGTAACGTCGACAAGCAACAGTGTTGACGACATACTGCTACAAAACGTTTGGTGTCAGAATTCCTGTAGTGGTTATCGAATTCATGACAACACACTATTGGGACAATGTTTTGGAACATTTGGTATATAAGGATTATACCTTTGATTCTCTTAGCGTCGTGTCCATCAGCAACGGAAGGGTCAAGTTCGACGAAAATGTCGTCCAACGCAATGTCAGACAGAAACTGTAATCCATGTGTGGCGACAAATGCCAGCTGGTAGGTACCCGCGGGAAGACGAACTTTCATTCGTTTCCAGCTGGTTCCATGATTGCCTTGAATCTCAACCAGACGTTTTTCATACACGTGTAGCTGTGAGTAAGTAAACACAGTCAGTGCTGCCGTTGTGTCTTCATCGCTGAGCCGCATGTGATAATAGAACGACAGTTCAGTGCCTTCTACGAACGCTTTCATTAGAGACAACAACGTTACCTGATCGCCCGCTTGACCGATGTTCGATTTCACCGTTATGTAGGAACCTGAAATACGTATAAATATAACAGGTAATATTGTCTTGAATAACTTGAACATAGATTCAGCATTGTCACAGCTACAATGTGCATCATTACAGGAGAATATAGGCCTACGGAAGGCACCACAGATCGATGATGTCCACATTTTCAGCAAAATTTAAGGATCCATGTTTAATAGTCTCCTTGAAATAGGCACATGGCCTAGAGCCCTACGGCTTGTTGCGTTAAAGCGCGGAACAAATACTCCCATTTAGATTACACGGTACATTATTTGTAGCCTACCGCTATATAACGGAGAGAATTACAGCGTTTGGCTATTTCTATCGTAGATCTAGTGTTCCTATGTATTTCTGGCGGATGGCATTATCGCATGGAAAAGCGGTCAAGCTGAGTAACAACTGAAAGAGAGCACAGCGATCAGTTCTACACGTCAAAACCATTCAAGGTTGTTTCGACCAGAATACTGCACGGCTATTCCAGACAACGCCGTACAATCGGCTCATTCTCAGCAATAGCCGGGCTTGTTAATTATACAGAAAGCGTCGTGCCTTTTCTTTAGGACAACTGAGCATCTCGTTAGCTTTCAGACATATAGCATAACTCTACGGAATAATGGCAGGATTCTCCTCAGTAAGACTTAGTAACCTTTTCATTATTAAAAGTATTCCACGTCATCGTTTGTTAGAACTTAGAAGTTTGAAACAAAACGGTAAACCATCATTGCTGTGCGTTGGTGTGTTTTTTTGTTCTACACCGTGGGCCATTAAAAAGGTGCCACTTTTATTTTTTACGATAACTTTGGCAAATGTGGACCGATTTCAATAATTCTTTCACTTTTGGATTCGCAGATAAACTGCGGAATACGGTAAGATAAAATCTTCAACCGCGCCTGAATTCTGTTGCCACACTACCTTGTGAAATTTCAATGTTCAACCGTACAACATTACATTCATGTCATGTATGCTGTACTAGCTGGACTTATCTTATCTGCACAAGCAACAAATGAGCGAATTACCGTTCATGACAGTTTTCCAGTCATTTTACTGCTACAACCATGTTATGAACGTTAATTGACTCATTTGCTGGACGACTGCTTTAAGTTGTTACACCACTGCTCAGTTGATGTGTTGACACGTTATTTAACGCGCTGATAAGCGCTTAGCGGGCAGTGCAGACGTTTATTTACCAATTTGTAGTACTTAATAAAATAAACAGACTAACTTTAAAACGTTTCGAACAAAAATACCTGTGGTTATCTGGATGTTAAGGATGTGCGGATAAATCCAGCTAATACGCTATGCAGCATACATGTATGAGTGAAACGTTACACAGTTGAACATTTAAATTTCACAAGGTAGTGCGGCAACAGAATTCAGGTGCGGTGGAAGATTTTATTTTCCCGTATTTCGCAGTTTATCTACGAGTCCAAAAATGAAA
>Ga0056132_1000335_pt1 | contig 11359 bp, 14 predicted proteins | sample WorMetLIZISLAND2_3_FD_71119 | JGI IMG/M metagenome (GOLD analysis project Ga0056132, IMG submission 71119) | Marine gutless worms symbiont microbial communities from Max Planck institute for Marine Microbiology, Germany - Olavius clavatus LIZARD... ...
ATATTTGTTTTCACTGTCATTTTAGAGCACAGAACAGCACACTATACTGACTCTGTAAAGCGCCCTCGTAGTATCTTTCTGCCGCTTACGACGCTATAAAATTGTCTCTTTTACATTACATTACATTACATTACATTACAAAGGTAGTCAGATGCATGGGGATGGGATGGGGATGGAAAAAAATTGTTGGGATGGGACCGGAAATTGGGGAAAGGGGCTGATTTTCACTACCATGTCACTCTTTACTCTACATGTACATGAAGTTGGTGTTGTAAACCTGGATATGCTGGCGACCTAAAATACTTGAAAAGGTTAGTCAGGTAAATGAACACAATATTTTGGAATAAAAACTGTCTCGTTCGTGATTACGTAGATATCAACGAGTGTGCAACAAACAACGGAGGTTGTGGCACTGGATACAGTTGCACTAACACCGTGGGCAGTTATACTTGTACTTTAGTCTGTCCTAAAGGATACACAGGAGATGGAAAACATTGTAGAGGTAAGATGTCACAGTAATTTTTACTGTGCCTTTGCAGATCGCGTGGTAAGTTTTGCATTTTTTTTCTGGGTAATGATATAGCAGTTGCTGTGTTATTGTAATAGTGATGAACTGTCTGACGTACAAACGTATCCTCTTTTCTAAAAAAAACGTTTTGCTCAATTGATATGTGATTACACTGATATTGATGAATGTGCAATAAACAAAGTAGGTTGTGCTGTTAAAGCGATCTGCCACAACACCGTGGCAGCTTCACTTGACCTTTTTATGCAGGATATACTGCAGATGGAAAAATGTGTCTGGGTATCTCATAGCCTAATCATGTATCATCATCGTCATCGTCCCCTGGTCGTCGTCATCATCATGATCATCGACATCGTCACCAACGACGTTTTTAATGTTCTTTTTTGTGTATATTACATTTTCAGTTTATCAAGTTTTTGTATTTGCCTTTTTACTTTACTATACCAGCAGAAAGTGACTGCATGGAGTTTGCTAACTATGCAGTCAATGAACCAGAATCAGTTTTATTAGAAAGTGGCTTAATTAAGTCTTCACTATTCATGTTCGTACACCTTAAATTTGTAGATCAGGAACTTATCTCACATTGATACTCATTTTGTTGTTTTTCTTCATGTTCTTGTGGGGCTAGAGTATTCAAAATATCCAAATATTCCGTCGTTTCAAGTTGGATCGGGATGAAAGTTGGCCAGAATGTAGTTCATGTAATTACCGTATGTATCGAGTGATGGAGTGCTATTGTATTGTTGATCTGAAATCATACTTTGAAGATGGCTACCATGCCACCTGGTGAGTGGTGAGTGAACATGATCGTCTGCCTGGTACAACGTAAGTAAGTAAGTAAGTAAATTTATAGAGCGCGCAATGTCGAGGAAAACCACCGAATCTGAGGCGCTGGCGAAATGCTTGGCCAATTCCTAATCAGTATTGCTATCGTATATGTGAGTAACGTTCTTGTCCGCATTTTGCTTGCATTCCCAACAATAGAGGGACACTTCAGCGTTATTGCTTCGAATCTGAACTGTGTAATGCCCAAAGAGATTTTGCTTAAAAATACTTTTCGTCATTGCGTTTGTGACCACGCAGATATCAACGAGTGTGCAACAAATAATGGAGGTTGTAGCCACTATGCCACTTGCCACAACTTCGTGGGCGGCTACACGTGTACATGTAATCAAGGATATACTGGAAATGGACATCGTTGTAAAGGTATGTCTTCTTAAGCCTGTGTAGAATTTTTAGCCTGAGATGAGAAACTTGTAAGTGAAGACATATCTGCAATTTGCACCGTGTACAACTGTTGCGGAATATGGATTTCTTGGAGATGATTCGCCATCATCATTTACCTACACACTGAATTAATCAACTATTGGTGTCCAGTGAAGAGATTGTAACAAAAAACTCCTGAATTGGTTGTGTTTACGTAGATATCAATGAGTGTGCAACAAATGACGGTGGTTGTGGCGCTGGAGCCATTTGCAAAAACACCATTGGCAGCTATAGATGCATCTGTAAGCCGGGATACACCAGACGCGGAAATACTTGCATCAAGACCTGTCGACCAGGATTCACTGGCGATGGAAACAGATGTGTTGGTAAGTCACATTGATGACGTCTGTAATGTTCATGATTGTCCACGTCATTGTGCAACCAAAAACGGAGGTTGTGCCCCTGAAGCAATCTGCAAGAACACTGTCCCCAGGTACTTGTATGACCATAGACGGAACAACTTGTCACGCTAAGTGAGTCAACATGTAACGTTAACCGTGTTGTGTATAAACTCCATCGTTTGCTGTTGTTCGTATTTTTTCATCTTGACACAGCCACTTCCACATAAATCCTCAACAAAAGTGATGCCATGTACATGGATGTCATATGTTTCCTTTATTGACGTTTTTCTTTTTTCTGTTTAGGGTATATGTTTCTTAACATGGTTGGCATTGTCGCTGACATCGAGATGTCATTCTAACTGTAGCATTTGTAGCCTATATGGTAGTATGGACAAGTAATCGTTTGAGCTCTCAACATTGCCTTCGACAACACATTATTTGTCAATAAAGAAACTGAATATTTCATTATTACGTAGATATCAACGAGTGTGAAACAAACAACGGAGGTTGTGGCGCTGGAGCCACTTGCACTAACACCATAGGCAGCTTTACCTGTACTAAAACCTGTCCTCCAGGATACACAAGTGATGGAAGGAAATGTGTGGGTAAGTCAGATTAATAATGTCTGTAATTTTCTCTTTAAATTTGCCCTACCTTATCCGGAGTACAATGGCTTTGCATGAATACTTCTATGGCTGTGAATTCCTTATCTGCTGCAAAACTTTCAGAATAAAATACTCCTGCCTTGTAGAGACCTGCACCAGGATGAGGATTACGGGAATCCCGCGGAATACATGAGAATGGTTACAATGTTGCGGGAATAATGCGCAGATGGAATTTGCTGTTGCCGTGGGAAATCCGCGGAGTGTGTTTGAAAAACGTGCAAGTGTACAGTTTTTAGACAGATCGTGGGTAATTTTCAGCGTTCGTTGGATGAGCTGCAAGTCCTCAGCAGAAACACGGGAGCCACTCTGTTATTTCTGCTGGGTCTCGAGACTTAATTCTTAATAGCCTACGAAAACATGGATAAAAACAAATTAATGACATGAAATTTTTTAACAAGTTTAGGATATATCGCCAAACTGAACTGTGGGGACGGGCGGAGACGGAAACAAAACCGTATGGGGACTAGTGGGAATAGATCCAAATGCTTGTGGGAGTGAACTGGGATGGATTCAAGCTTAATGGGAATGGTGGGGATGGGACTGAAATCCTGTCTCCGAGCAGATCTCTATTGGCTTGGTCGTGATTACGTAGATATCGATGAATGTGCAACGCACAACGGTGGTTGTGGCTTTGGGACCAGTTGCATTAACACCTTGGGCAGCTATACATGTACCCCGCGCTGTCCTTCGGGATACAAAGGAGACGGGAAACGTTGTAGAGGTAAGACAGCTCAATCGTTTCTGCAGTGCAGTAAAAATTTATTATTATAATTATATATTGTTCACATGATGTGACTAGTTGTGTATGTCTGTGTATTTTTTATTTGTATTGTGAAGAATTTTTAGTTTGCAGTTACCTAGTATTCAGTTGTCTAAACGTATAAAGAAATTCAAGGTAAAATTCCATGAAAGTTATTCACGCCCAACGAAATCGTAAAACATTAGATTTATATAGGTCGGCATTGTCATCTATGCGTGTTTAGTTAAGTTTTTATATTGTACATCAATTTTCTGTTTTTTTTCTGTATGTCTAGTGTCTACCATTTAATTTAGTGTTTACCATTTGTAGAGTGTTTACCATTTGTAGAGTGGCTTTGCAGCGTTATTGCAATAACAGCGACCTGCTTGACGTACAGGTGTACGGTATGCGGTTTCTAAGAACAATGCACAAATAACCTTTACATTCATTGGTTTGCGATTACGCAGATATCGACGAATGTGCAACAAACAAAGGAGGCTGTGCTGCTGATGCCACCTGCAAAAACACCGTGGGCAGCTATAAATGTACTTGCATCGCGGGATTCACGGGAGACGGAAAAACGTGTCTCGGTATGTAACAACCCACCAGTGGTCATTAAATTTGACATGCAAATTTTATTTTCAGTTTATCTGCAGTGGTTTGATTTTATCTTTGTTTCTGCTTTTATTATCTGCAAAATAGTTGTTACGTGGAGTTTGGGAACTGTTTAGTGTGTAAGTTGTTTGTAACAGTCAGAATTAATTTACTAAATATAACATTATATTTATATCACGCAGATATCGACGAGTGTGCAATGAACAACGGAGGTTGTGCCCCTGAAGCAGTCTGCAAGAACACCGTCCCAATGTATGCATGTACCTGCAAGCCAGGATACACCGGAGATGGAGTATATTGTCACGGTAAGTCAGCTAAGGCATGCTAACGTGTAGCGTTAACAGTGTTCGGCATGAACTCCACCTTTTGTTTATTCTTCGTATTTTTACCTCGACAAAAGAACTTCCATATAAATCTTTAAGAAACTTGATGTTATCTCCGTGGATGGCGTATGCTTTCTTTATCTCGATTTTTTCACTGTTTAAGTTATGTTGCCTAAAATGCCAATTGATTAGGATGTCATTCTAACTGTGGTTTTTATATACGTTTCTGTGGAGTAATCATTTGCGCTCTCAGTAGTGCCTGCGACAACACATTCATTTGTTAATTTAACCACTGTGAATTTAACATGATTACGCAGATATCAACGAGTGTGCAACAAACAACGGAGGTTGTGGCGCTGGAGCCAGGTGCACTAACACCATTGGCAGCTTTAAGTGCACTAAGATCTGTCGCCCAGGATACACCAGTAATGGAAAGCATTGTGTGGGTAAGTCAGATTAATAATGTCTGTATATAATATTCGTTTGTCCACTGCACGATTCCAGTTTCATTTTCTCAGTGAATTTGCCTTACGTTACCAAACGTATAGTGGCTTTGCGTGAATACTGCTGTGACTGTGAGCTGCGTGTAGTCCTTTTGTGCTGCACAATTTTCGGTATAAAAATGCATTGGTCTTTATTATGGTACGTAGATATCGACGAGTGTGCAACAAACAACGGTGGTTGCGGCATTGGAACCACCTGTATTAACACCATTGGCAGCTTTAAATGTATCATGACCTGTCCCCCGGGATTTACCAGTGATGGAAACCATTGTACAGGTACGTCAGATTTTCTAGTTGTTCCGTACGTTCGCCTTCATTGTAAAATTCTTTAAAGTTTGTGTACATTTCCCCACACGTAAAGTTTGTTGAAAAGTTCGTGACATGCCCTGTAGCCTACACTTTTTTGCCCTAGCCTATATTGTCGCACAAAACATTAGTTATGTAACTGATTTTTACGGTTTCGCGTCATTTTATACTTCGTGAATTGGCAGGTTTTTGTGTGATTTGCAGCAAAAAAGCTACTTTCAGATTCAACTCTGTCAAGAACGTAAAGTACGTTCTGGTTACAAAGTTAGAAAACTTGCTCAGACGTATATAACGTTTTCCACATGCAGAACAACTACGGTCAGCATAAAGAGACAAATGTATATGTTTGTACACAGTACACACAATGATTCCAGTTTAGTAGGTGGCTATACAAGTGTGTGTAACGCAGAAACTGGAGACCTAAAACCTTTGACGAAAAATCAGATGCATAACTTTCAGACACAAAATCTTGCAAAAGCTGATTACGTAGATATTGACGAGTGTTCAGAAAACAACGGAGGTTGTGGTGCTGGAACCAGCTGCGTTAGCACCTTGGGCAGCTATACATGTACCCCGCACTGTCCTTTATTATACAAGGGAGATGGAAAACATTGTAGAGTTAAGGCGGCTCAATCGCTTCTGTAGTGCAATGTTTGTTCACAACGTGTGACAAGTCTCTGTGGATTTACAGCACCTTTTGTAGATTGGCTTTGCAGAGTTACTTATTGCAGTGACGACGAAGTGCTTGGCGCATTCTCTTTCCAAACGTTGCGTGTTTTGCAATTATGCAGATATTGACGAGTGTGCAACAAACAAAGGAGGTTGTGCTGCTGACGCCACCTGCAAAAACACCTGGGGCAGCTACATTTGTACTTGTAATGCAGGATACACTGGAGATGGACAAACTTGTCTGGGTATGTTAACCTTATCATGTCCCTAATGTTCTTTTTTTGTATCTATTACACTTCCGTTTAACCGGCCATATTGCTTGAGTATTTCCTTTGCTCTATGATCAAAAGAATGGCGATGCATAGTTTGTGAACTGTTTAATACCCAGTCAAAATCATATTGCCAAAAATACATGTATCTTCGTCTATTGGTTTGTCACCGTGCAGATATCGACGAGTGTTCCACGAACAACGGAGGTTGTGCCCCTGAAGCAATCTGCAAGAACACCGTCCCATTGTATACATGTACATGTAAGCCAGGATATACTGGAGACGGAGTATATTGTCACGGTAATTCAGTTTAACCTTAATCTGCATGAAACCCGGTGAAAATGTCATATATCACTTTTTTAATAATTGAACTAAAATGAACTGACCTTAAAATTCAAGAAAAAATACATAAGATTGTGACCAATCTAATGTATTCTCTTCGTGCGTATTTTTCTAGTCTATTTCTCCAAATCTGCCTTTTTGTTCTTTTCTTTATGCTATAGGTTGGCTAGTTAGGCTCCCGTGCGAAGTAAGTGTCCAGTCTCCTGTGATATGCGTTAACAGTCATTAGAGTCCGATTGCAAAGTGTGGTCTGTGTACTGAACCAAAAACCGAACTGGACATTTTTTGACAACCCCACAGCCCTATGGCATGAACTTCACCTTTTGTTATTTCTTCGTATTTTTTTACCTTGACAAAACTACTTCCACATAAAGTCCTCAAGAAACGTGGTACCTTGTCCACTGATGGTGTATTTTTTTCATCGACGTTCTTCTTTTGACTGTTCAGGTTATGTTGTCCTTAAAAGGTCATTTATGTCGTCAAGTGATTTCTATACGTCACCATAAATTACAGCCACAGTTGTAGTGACATCTTAATATCAGTAAAGTAGAATATTTGTTTAGTACGATATATTGCATTGTAATGATTTAGAGATGTCATTCAAACTGTGGCATTTGTTGATGAGCTTTCAATAGTGTGTACAACAACATATTTATTTCTTAATAAACATTTGTGAATTTTCTATGATTACGCAGATATCAACGAGTGTGCAACAAACAATGGAGGTTGTGGCGTTGGAGCCACATGCACAAACACCATTGGCAGCTTTACGTGTACCAAGAAGTGTCCCCCAGGATACACCAGTGATGGAATGCATTGTGTGGGTAAGTTAGATAAATGGTATCTGTAATAAGTTTTCTTTGTTCTCTTTTTCTTTCTCTCTCTCTGCTGTCATTTTGTATGTTGAATTAAGACAACAAATAGTTGTGGTTGTCTTCAGCACAATTCCAGTTTCGTTTTCTCCGTGAATTTGTTTTATGATACCCAGAGTACAATAGCTTTGTGAATGGCTTATCATCCTTATCTGCTACACAGTTTTCAGAATAAAAATCATGCCTTGATCGTGATTACGTAGATATCAATGAGTGTGAAACACACAACGGTGGTTGTGGCGCTGGATTCACCTGCAAGAACACCATTGGCAGCTTTACCTGTACCAGGATATGTCCTCCAGGATATACGAGTGATGGAAAGCATTGTGTGGGTAAGTCAGATTAATGAAGTCAGTAAAATTTGTGTTTGTCCACACTCCACAGCACGATTTCAGTTTCGTTTCCTCCATGAATTTGCCGTACGTTGCCCATTTTACAATGTGTGAACATTGCTTCGAGTGTGAACTGCTTTATCGTCCAATCGTACATAATTGCTGCACAATTGTCGGAGTAAAAAATCATGCCTTGGTCGTGTTATCATAGATATCGACGAGTGTGCAACAAACAACGGTGGATGTGGCACTGGATTCACCTGCAAAAACACCATAGGCAGCTATTTGTGTACCAAGAGCTGTCCGCCGGGTTACACCCTCGATGGAAAGTATTGTGTGGGTAAGTCAGATTAATAATGTCTGTAGTATGTTTGTCCAGAGCACGATTCCACTTTCATTCTCTCCATGAATCTGCTGGGGTCGCTGAATTTGCAAGACCTGAAAATGGCAGACCAAAGAAGAAAAAAAGACTGAAAAAAGCAGGGCTGGAAAATGTCGGGCAAATCGAAGTGCTGGAAAATGAAGCACCAGGAAAGTGATGTACCCAGTGACGTGAAAGTTGGCAAATAGTGGCATTGTTTGAATCGAAGCAATGACTAGAGATAAAAAAGGGCTGGCTTTGAGTCGAGTTTAGACGCGTACTATCACTAACAATTTGGTTTTTGAGCGCATGCATTCGCCTTTATGCTTATTTTATTTTTATTTATATATGTTCTGTAAGATTGAAAGAAACGCTGAACGTTATACGTTTCATGCTCATGCAATATTTGGACTAAGGTTTTGGTTTTTTGCGCACAGGGATTCATTTTTTACTTCTCTTTTATTCACACTTATGTTTTGTTTGTATTAAAAACACAGAGATTGGTCTGAGTTTGTTGTTCAGTGAATTAACACGTACTCACTCACTGCCCGAAGACATGCAGGATCCAGACTGTTCTGTAAACAGTTACAGACAGTTACTGAAGACATTTTTATTTTTGCAGTACTAATGTGTTCAGCGCATTAGATGTTTGTTATGAGAATGCGCTATATACATGTAAATTCACTTTTGACATTGACATTGACATTGACAACTCAACAAGAGGTAACATTATTTGGTCCATGGTCCTGCATTTTCCAGCCTGCTATTTGGTCAGTCATTTGCCAGGTCGTTGCATTTTCCATCCCTTCGATTTGTTCCACCATTTTCCAGGTCCTGCAATTTCCAGGTCTTGCGTTTTCAGTCACCCAATCTGTCCCAAGTTTTGCGTGTTGCGTTAATATTGCTACGACTCTGAACTGCTTGTCGTCCTTCTGCTACACAACTTACATAATCAAAAAACTCCTGCCTTGGTCGTGATTATGTAGACATTGACGAGTGTGCAACAAACAACGGAGGTTGTGGCGCTGGTTACAGCTGCATTAACACCGTGGGCAGCTATACATGTACCCACCACTGTCCTAAAGGATACACAGGGGACGGAAAACATTGTAGAGGTAAGACAACTCAGCTGAATTATTTCCACAGTGCTGTTTGTTCACGTTGTATGTCCAGTTTTGTATCTTCCTGAATTTGAAGTACCGTTTGTATAGAGTGTCTGTGCAGAGTTTTTGTAATATTATTAGCGACCTGCTCGACGCTTAATCGTATTCTTATTTTCTATAACCGTTTTGCTCAATTGGTTTGCGATTGTGCAGATATCGACGAATGTGCAACAAACAAAGCAGGTTGTGCCGCTCAAGCTACCTGTAAAAACACCGTGGGCAGCTTCATTTGTATTTGTTCTGTGGGATACACGGGAGATGGAAAAAGTTGTGTGGGTATGTTACAGCATAACCGTGTCTCCAGTGTTTATTTTTTTATGCAAATTTTGTCCATTTCCACTTTATGCAGTTGTATTTTTGTACTCAGCCGTACCTGCAGGTGACTGCGTGTTTAATCATTGAATCAGTCAATCAACCTGTCAATCAGTCAGCGTTGTAGTTTATTTATGGTAGTGTGGCGTGATCATTTGAGCTCTGAACATTGTCTTTGACAGCACATTCATTTCTTAATAAATAGAGTGACTTTTCATGATTACGCAGATGTCGACGAGTGTACAACGAACAACGGAGGTTGTAGTACTGGAGCCATTTGCTTTAACACCGTGGGCAGCTTGCCAGCTTTACGTGTATTAATAATAATAATAATAATAATACGGCAATTTATAAGGCGCCATGACATGTCCATGTCACTACAAGGGCTCCGTACACCCGGTTCATGCGAAGAATGCAGAACAGCGCCAGACGGCCGCCGACCCTTGGACGAAGCCCACGGACTTGAGCCATTGGCCCGCCTTTAGACAGTTATGAAACTACATCCACCATCGCCATCATTATTACTCAGCCCGAAAGCTGATACTTATTTTAGTCATTGATATTAGATCTGCCTTTCAGGATACACCAGTGATGGAAATAATTGGATCGGTATAAAGTCACAGTAGTAAAGTCTGTAATATTTATGTTTGCCACAGCGCGATTCCGGTTTCATTTTCTCCGTGAATTTGCAATCTGTTAGTATAGTGGCATTGAGTGAATGTGATCTGCTCATCGGTCAATCGTCCTTGTCTGCTACGCAATTTTCGGAATAAAAAATCATGCCTTGGTGGTTATTACGTAGACATCAACGAATGTGCAACGCACAACGGTGGTTGTGGCGCTGGAGCTACGTGCAAGAACACCATAGGCAGCTTTACCTGCATCAGGATATGTCCCCACGGATTCACCAATCATGGAAAACATTGTGTCGGTAAGTCACATTAATAATGTCTATAATGTTTGTGTTTGTCCACATCATGATTTCAGTTTCGTAGGCCGCTGTACATTTTCGTAGTTGATGAAGTAAAACCAGGATATACTACTGAAAACAGAAGTTGTAACGGTAACTCAAACTGTCAAATACATGTACACATCTTTTAGGGTAATAAATGCCTTTTTCCTGATTACTTAGATATCAACGAGTGTGCAACAAACAATGGTGGTTGTGGCGCTGGATTCACCTGCAAAAACGCCATTGGAAGCTTTACGTGTACCAAGAAGTGTCCTCCAGGATACACCAGTGATGGAAAGTATTGTGTGGGTAAGTCAGGCTAATGATATCTGCAATATTTATGTTTGTCCACTCACTCCACTGCACGATTCTGGTTTTATTTTCTGCGCGAATTTGCCCTCTGTTACTCAGATTGTAGTGGCTTTGAGTGAATTCTGCTATGAATATGAACTGCTTACCGTCTGCTCGTCCTTATCTGCTACACAATTTGCAGAATAAAAGATCATGCGTTGATCGTGCTTACGTAGATATCGACGAATGTGCAACAAACAACGGAGGTTGTGGCGCTGGATTCACCTGCAAGAACACCATTGGCAGCTATTTGTGTACCAAGCTCTGTCCCCCAGGATACACCCTTGATGGAAAGCATTGTGTGGGTAAGTCAGATTAATGATTTCTATTATGTTTATGTTTGTCCACATCACGATTCTACTTTTGTTTTTTTTGTGAATCCGCCGAGCGTGCTTAATTTGCACCACCTGAAAATGCCATACCAAAAAGTGTGAATGAAAAAAGCATGGCTG
>Ga0056132_1000336_pt1 | contig 11355 bp, 9 predicted proteins | sample WorMetLIZISLAND2_3_FD_71119 | JGI IMG/M metagenome (GOLD analysis project Ga0056132, IMG submission 71119) | Marine gutless worms symbiont microbial communities from Max Planck institute for Marine Microbiology, Germany - Olavius clavatus LIZARD... ...
TGGCTGGGGTTAAGGCGGGGTGTGTCCACTTGTGTCGGGTAGCAGGTAACACTGTGTGATCTCATATGGCAAGTGACGTCCCGTAGGTGTGTCATGGAATACTTCCATTAATGGCTATACAGTACTTTTACCTTTTACCTTTACCTCTGTAATGTCTCTAACCACCTGCAATGTTTAACCACCTCTGCCTGCCTGGTGACTACCCACAGCTCAGATTCGACTCAACAGTCGACCAATGTGTACGACACAAATGTTTTTTGGTTTGTATTATATTGTAAAAGGGCAGCGGCTGTGGTAACTTTATCACATTAGACTTTTTAATGCCGTTTTTCTTTGTAGCATCTTGTCTTTATTCTTTATCCATGAGGAGACGACGTCAGCTCAGTCGTTGACGTCATTCCGTTAGCATCTCAAGACATGGCTCTTCAGCCAGTCGTGTCCAGATCACATCATCTGATCTCTCTACAGACTGTCAAACTGCGTTATTCCTCTAAAAGTTTCAACCTTGAAGTAGCTATGCTACTTAGGGATTTATGATTGATTGATTGATTTGTACTTGACTTATGCATGTTAATTTTGCCTCGTTACAAAAACAAATCTTACACATCACATGATCCACCCAGCTTACATTCTTTTATGCCTGTGTGAAAGTCGCTGATTACCTTAAGAGCATGTAGATTAGAACGTGTTGTTAAATGTGTTAATAGTGGCAGGATAGAAGACGAAAGTCCAGCGACGTATCAGCAGCTCCAGGTATTGTCCTCGGTGAAGGAGATCACAGGCGGTCTGCTTGTCAACAACAATGACACTGATATTGTCGACCTGTCGTTCCTGCGGAATCTACGAGTTATTCACGGCCGTGGGCTTGAGTGAGTTTGTTGAATGTAGAGTTTGTAAAATTGTTGTATCCACAACAAAATGTGAGGCGCTTGTGTACCAGTGGCTTGGTATTGTAGTGGTTAGGGTGTCAGACTTGTGATCAACAGGTTGAGTGTGCGGATGTCCCCCCCCGTGCACTGCCAGGTTAGTACTTGGCTTTACGGTGTCATCTGTTGGTGGGTAAACCATCTTGGTGTGTTATGAGCCACCCAGGTCAACTCAGCCTGGCCATCCCTTTGTGGATAGGTGCAATGAGTAGTAGCTTACATACAGGCTAAGGGTGAAGGCCTTGTGGCTGATTGGGGCTGTGGAATGTCTGCATGCTGCACTGTGGGTCCAATTGTTCGCTAGTGCGGACAATGGATGGCTGCATAATTTGCTGTGATATCGTTAGCTCATGTGAGTCAGCTGCCACTCCCGAGATTATGAAGCGCTGTTGAGTTTCATGGAAGCGGCACTATACCAAGTATCTGATCTTTTCCCTTTAACTAACTGCATTTCATTCTGGTATGGCGCTTGGTTGAACCAGTACCAGATATATTATTGCACATTGCATTCGTCTGCTTTTACAACTGTGTGTTTTGTTAATCTATTATGAACCACTCTGTGTGCCATACTTTAATGCAAATTTCTCCGATTCTGGTCTTCTCCTTAATATGTGAAGTAAATAATTTGTACTGTCCTGGTTGAAATTTGACAAAAATGTCTTCATATGGTGCTTACAATGCAAACTGACGATTTATCTATTTCCACTGAATAAGTAATGTGGCTTAGTGCTATAGTGACTTAATTGGGAAGTCATAGGTTTGATTCCTAGCCATTTAACTGCCACATAATAACTCCTGGCTAGTTTTCACACATTTGTACCTCTGTCGGCTTGCAGAATAATTCTGTACTGGTTAATGGGCAGTCATGTAAGCAGTGCTATGGCAAGTACGTGACCTCTTACCTTTGTCCTTTGTCTTTAAATGTGAGCTTGACAGAAAGTAACAGCAGTGTACGCCAGATTAAATACTACATTATGTCATTATCTGCACTGCTGATGGTTTTAAGACTGAGATCAGCTCTGTGCCTAGCACTCATATATATATGTAGTATGGGCATACCTTCTAATATATAGGTGAGTTGTTTATGGATGTGGTGGTGAAATGATGTAGGCCTATGTGTGTGTATGTGTTAATGTCTGTTCAGTTCTGGTGGGGCACTTGTGGTGGTTCGAACAAAACTACAGTCGCTTGGATTACAGTCATTGCGCAGCATTCCGCACGGAAGAATTTATATCGGCAGAAACAGCCGTCTGTGCTATGCAGAAACGATTAACTGGGTGATGATCACCGGTCGAGTGAACGTGACGAGACTGAAGCTAAATGGTCAAGAGTGTGGTACGTTAGCGTGAACGTACTAAATATACTTCGTTGTTCGTCAGAGGTTTAGTTGTGATAAAAGAGTTAGATGCCAGAATTGACTACTGCGACAGTCTGCTGGCAGCAGCTGCACGGTGCAAACTCGATCGCCTGCAGTCTGTTCTGAATGCAGATGTTTGTAAACTTTGTATTGTATTGTATATTGTGTCGTAGTAAAAGGGCAGCAGCTGTGGTAGCCTCGTCACATTAGACTTTTTAGTGCCGTTTTTCTTCATATTTTTGTAGCATCTCGATGTTATTGTTTATCCACTTTACTGGACTACTGCAGCGCATCTACTCATTGGTGCCAAGAAGTACAGTACAACCATATCAGACATGCTGCTGGACTGTCTCGGTGTCTCCATTGGCTTCTGTTCCCATAAGGCGTCCAGTTTCAGTTGTGATTCGTTGTGAATACTAACTTTGCTGCATGGACTTCCACCAACGTCATCCAGTCACAGCAGTCAGTGGTAGACAGAGGCTTTGCTCTGCAGTCCGTGGTGACCTCATCATCAGTCCAACGTCTACATACTTTGGCACTCGGTTGTTTGCCATAATGGTTCCTATGGCCTGGAATCAGCTCCCGGCAGATGTAAAGTTGTAAACTCAACTGAGATAGTCAACTCCTTCAAAACTATGCTGGAGACATTTTTGTTCGGACTCTGCAGACTAAAGACCAGACATGTGCCCGTGTAAAACTGCCTTTTTTCCAGTCAAGGTTTTCTCAGTGGATATATGTACTTTAGAGCACACTATTTGAGAAACACTCCTGGGCCAGCTGGAACTTTGCCTCGAATCTAAGTTGGCGGCTTTTTCAGAGTTAAATTTGTCAGTTTTTGAATTTTTTTCAACTGATTATGATGTACAATGCCTAAGACAGATGATTACGTCATAAAAAAAATAATCAAAAAGACTTCGTTGACCTCCAAGTTGATACATTTTTTGGCTTCTGGTAGTTCTGACCCTTCACTCTTTTTTCTACTGCATCATATTTCATTTTATCTGCTGTTGAAATATTTACTAAGATCACTATGTTAGCTGTAATGAATAACTCATTCTGTCTGTTGTAGGAAGCTGTTCGACGCACTGTGATTCAAATGGATGCTGGGGACCAGGTGATGATGAGTGTGTTCAGTGTGCTGGGTACCGACTAGAAGGACGCTGTGTCGACTATTGTGATCTTGCCAATGGCTACTATGCTAACATAACTGCGAGGGAATGTTTTCCGTGCCACTCTGAATGTCTCAACTCGTGCACAGGACCAGTCAGTATGATGCTGCTTGTTATGACAATAAAGTAGATTTGTGTTATTCTGGGATGAAAAGTTGTGTAAAGGTTAAAATATAAACATAATTGTTTTGATTTGCAGTCTGTTTTAGTTTCTTTTGTCATTTGTCATATATCTGGTGAGAGGGCCAAGAAGTTAGGATGTCAAAATTAATTAGTTGACGTCTGCCGGTGATGTGTCAGATGCTGTCTGTAGCTCAGCAGTGAAAGTTGTTCAGTGAAAAAAGAACGTAGACAAGAGTGATTAGATGGATGCGACATTGACATTGATATGTTGTAAATTGATATGGTATAGTCAGTGATTGCTAGTCATGTTTTAGTTTTATTAGTCACTTAGTCGTGAGAAAGGATGAGGTAATTAGATCACAGTGCACTGTTAACTGGATTATATTATACCTACTCAAAGCTAAGGATAGCTACTACTGCCACTTCTTTGGTTTGATTGACTAACTTACTTTCTGGACTTCTGAGTTAGCCTGGGTCTGCAATGGAGAGCAGGTGGGGACTGTTGTCGCAGGATAAAGATAACATGGAAGGTTGTGGTCATTGCATCTATCTGCTCAAAACCTGCAGGTGGTTTTAAGCAGGTCATCGACAATTCTCTGACTGTTTTCTGCTCAGAGACCCGATTTCAAGCAGATTTTGAGCAAAACAGAAGTATGGAAATTTGAACTTTACAAAGCCAATGTCTGTGTGCTTGTGTAGGGTAATGACCAGTGTGATGCATGTCAGCATGTTCAAGATGGTCCGTACTGCGAAGCTGAATGTCCTGAGTCGACATTCGCTGATGATACACAAACATGTCGTCTGTGTAGTCGTAACTGCCTCCAAGGTTGCACTGGTCCGGCTAATAGTCTTGGCCAAGGCGGCTGCAATGCCTGTGATGTTGTGGTTTATGAGCCAGGTGGTTCATATTGTCTCAGTGTGGACAGTGATTGTCCGCAGAATTTCTATTCAAAGTTTGCGAAGGACAACTGGTCGCGCAGCCGTTATGTGGTGAGTGGTAGATTCATTTAATGCCAGTTATGTCGTCTCACATCCCAAGAGGATGCACCAGTCAGGAGCAAGACAGATCAAAGTCGGTGGGAAAACTGGCTAACCCTTTATATTTGATTCTAGAGTAAGCTTTTATGTGTAAGTTTGGTAACATCATCATAGTGTCACTATGAGCAGGTTGTGTCCAGTGTTTCGGAGTATGTTAAATTGTTGAATAAGCACTACTGTGTATGGATCACCCTAAATGCTTTGAATTGGAGTTGTAAGAAACTATGTGAACTTGTACACGATGCATGGCACCCGGAGTAAATAAAGTAGTGGGAATGAATTCGTTGTTTAGCTTAGCTGACTAAACCAACCTGTGATAATGACCATGCTGAATAGTTGATGAACAGAGACAAAACGGCAAAAATTACACAACTAAATTTTATCTGAACTAAAACCGTGTTTGGTCCATTGGTAATAATCTGGCAGATGGTGTTTATTCTACTCTGGTCTACAGTTGTGGGATTTGGCTCAGAAGTCATTACTCTGTTACATGTAAAAGGTGATGATGCGTTTGCTTTCATGCTGAAGAGTCAAGCCAAGTTTTCCGTTGCACTGTTCGTACCACCTGGAACTCTCTGGCGAACATTGCGACAGCTGCTGACTCACTGGCATCTTTTAAATCTAGGCTAAATACCTACCTGTTTAATCAGACTTTTAGGCCTACATATAGCTAAACCTGTCCACCATGCCCCCAGCACCTCTGAAGTTATGACCATATATCGCCTTATAAGTTAGGTAATTATTATGGTTGTTGTTGGTTTTAGCATATAAATGGTTTAGTGTGAATATGTTCACTTATGTGCAGGAATGCCGACCCTGTCACCCCATATGTACCGAGTGCCATGGACCATCATCTGGACACTGTATAGGATGCACTGGATACTGGGAGTCAACTGACTGTGTGGAGTCGTGTCCAAGTGACAATTACATTGATGAGGTGGCAAGGCGCTGTTATCTATGTGACCCTCAGTGTGTGGAGTGTAACGGCCCGTCTGCAGCCAACTGCACATCTTGTCATCACATGAAGCTCTATGATGACCTTGAAGATCGCACTCCTGACTCTCCGGTAAATGAGCAGTGTCACTGAATGTTCTGACTTAATGTCTATCAAAGCATGATACAGCCCTAAAGTAACAATATACTACACACACATTGCTCTTTCATCTTTATAGGCTGGTACCAGCAAACCTGCTGCATTTGCAGTCTGCTGTAGGTCTGCACTCTGCAGCATTTGTGCTCCTTGTGTCTATGGCTTATTGGATATATGCGTGCAAATGTATACTTCTTATTCAAATTTTTGGCAGTGTAATTTTAATTTTTACGTGTTATATTTCTTCCTTCAATGCTTTGATGCTGTTAGTTGGGCAAGAAGAAAGATATTCAGCGGTACAAGTTGAACCAAAGACTCCAGAGAAATTGACCAGTTTAACAGAAATTGAAAATACTTGTAGTAGTAGTTGTTGTTGCCTGTTGTTAGTTTGTCAGATGTTTGTTGTTGTTTATCCATTTGTTGTAGTTTGTTGTTGTTTCATTTTGCTATCTTTTGTCTGTTGTTGTATTTTTGTGGTTGTTGTTAGTACATTTTGATGTATTTAGGTGGTACATTCTCCTTGAAGAATGTTCAGTCTTGTTGAATTGTAGAATGTGGCAGCATTTGCTGTGAGTTGTGCTATAATGTCTGTGTTATATCGTGATCACGATGTGTACATTATTTTGTAATGTCTGTGATCTGTTAGTTCACATGCACAGAGCATTGCCCAGACTGGGCACCTGCTGAGCTGCTGGAGGCCACTGACCATGACACGTCGGCTATCTGTGTAACGTGGGAAATGTATGAAGCTGAGAGAGGAGGACTCAGGTGAGCTGGGCAACAGTTGTACCTTTGTGTGATGAAATTTGGTTGCTATCTCACTTGTTGCACTTGTTGATGGCACCCGCTCTGATCACATATAAAACTCTTAAAACTGGACAACACTGTTTTTTTAATCTATGTGACTTGCTTTATGCAGTAATCATCTACCAACTCATACTGTCAACTGCTGCTCAATCAGCTGGCAACAAGGATTAATTTCCAATCCAAGGTGAAGGCATTCAGCATCACGGCAACAGCTGTCTGGAAATCTCTGTCTCCGGTTACCAAATGTTCTGCTACTATCACCACTTTTAAGGCACATCTAAAAACTGAACTGTCTATTGTCTGCGTATGACACCGTCTAACACTTCTTCTGCCAACCTATGGTGCCACCTATAAATGTTTTCGACATTTGACATAGACATTTGTTGTTACAAGTCAGTTACAGGGCTGCATTTTATTACCAGTTTCGAGTTCAAAAAGCAGTTTCAAAAATTGTTCTTGCGTTACGTACAGTGGAAGTATCTTGTCCGTGGTGTACTCAGACTACGATATAGCGTTGTTGTAATGTTGCAGTAAGGGTCAGATTGGTGCAATAGTCGGTGGAGTCCTGGCGGCTTTGCTTCTCATTGGCATCGTCATTGTCGCCGTTGTGTACTTCAAGCGACAGTTGGCTCGTTCTGAGGAAAACAAAGCACGCATTAACGCTCGTCTCGCTGGTGAAGATGAAATTCTTGTGAGTCAATCTTACCAGTGTATTCATAAGGCAAAATACACTCCTTAACTTAATTTTGAGTAATTTTGAGGTTGTTAATTGGCAGTGATTTGATAACTTACAGTTATAATTAATGGATGCTTGCAGTCATTAATATTAGCATCTTTGCCAGTCAGTTATAATTAAACTTTAAGTCGGTTTTTTTAAACACGATTCACATAGTACAAGTGCAGTAATGTTACACGAATGTTGTCTATCCATTTCAGTATCAGCCCATAACGTTGAGGTACCATATCATGTAGCTTGTAGAAAATTAATTTCACAGACATTTAGCCATTTAGACATCTTTCCTCGCTTTATAGCCCCTAGAATCAGCAATGTAGTGCAGGGAACATCACAAAATTGTTATGAAAATTGCCGTTGCTGATCTGTGTTGATATTTCATGTTGTTTATTTATACTTCTTGCATGGGGACAGGGACATTCCCTGAGGCTGCATATGATCATTTGCAGTCAACTGAAACTCTTCAGTCTTTGGTTAGCGGTTTATTATTGCAGCATCGCATGGTCTCCTTGCTACAGCGTGGCTTAGGCTACTTGTTGGTGTAGGCCTGTTGCTATAACTGTTGTTATTTACTCTCCATAAAATCATTATGTAAATGATGTTTGTCTGCTGCAGCCTTTAGCACCAAGCTCAGCCAGACCTGACATGGCTCAGATGAGAATTATCACAGAATCTGAACTGCTTCGTGGAGCCGTTATCGGCTCCGGTGCCTTCGGAACGGTTTACAAGGTACGTACTTGTATTGTTTTAACAAGAAGGGTATGATGAGTTTTGGCCAGTCCCATGAGGCCGCTTGGAATAAGAATAACTGGAGATTAAGAATCAAGTGGGCAATCATCTCAGCCAGGTTTACCTGGAAAATCTGGCCATTGAAATAATGTATATGCAGTATATGTGCTTGGAGCAATTTTAAGACAGTTAACCCATTACTGCATAGCATCCCAAATATGGGACACCTATTTTGATGGAAAATTGTAAAATAAGTCATGCACTAATGGGTTATACAACTGTCAGTACATATTCTACATTCAATATGTCACCCACTACAATTAACCTGCTTCGTATTGAGGGTGAGTACTTGACAAAATCGCTTGCTAAACTTGAAAAATACTTATTTTTATTAGCTAGCAAGATATGGCAAGTAAATACAATCAACCAAAACGAAGCAAAACTGCTCTTTCATGGCCACCGTCCCCTCCACGCACGCCGGCGCTTCATCGGTAAATTGTAAAATAAGTCATGCAGAATGGGTTAAGGCCATTTATGAACAATATTTTCTCTTGAAGTGCGAATGTTCTGTTTAGACTCTGTTTGAAGGAATGCAATGTGCACTTAGCCTGATTGTATAGAACCAGATGTTGGTGCTGTTATCAGGGTGTGTGGGTGCCGCCAAATGAGAATGTGAAGCTGCCTGTGGCCATCAAGGTTTTGAACAAAGGAACATCAATGACTGAAAGTCGAGAACTGCTGGATGAAGCTCGTATAATGGCGTCTGTAGTTCACCCATATTGTCTGCGTGTCGTCGCTGTCTGTATGACTGCTCAGCTAATGCTTGTTGTTCCACTGATGCCACTTGGATCACTGCTAGATTATTTACGCAAAAACCGAGCCAACATCGACTCAAAGAGAATGCTCAACTGGGCCACACAGATTGCTCGCGTGAGTTTAAACCTTTGAGCACATTTTATGCTGTACTTTTCTAACATATTGCATTGTTAGTCACGTGCATGACTGAGATGTGGTGGCAATTTGGCGTAGCGGTAACATAACATGTTGGTCCAGAAAGTACTTGGATGGGTGACCATCTGCGAGTAGGTAAACCATCTCGGTATGTAACAACCATCAAGGTTGACTCAGCTTTCTACCCTGTCGGGGACAGTAAGATGAATATCAGTTTTTGGGCTGCAATAATAATAAATGGCGGTGGTGGATACGGTTTACTGGCTGTCTTTATATTGGCCCTGTAGCTGAAGCTGGTTGGCTTGGTTCAAAGGTCGGCGGCCACTTGTCACCATGCAGTATTCATTAGTTGAACTGAGTGAACTCTCACACTGGCTCTGCTATGATGACTGCACTATAAACACTGTCCTGGTTTTGACATGCACTCAGAAGAACTGATGAGTAGCCAGTCTTGTTTACTGCATTGAACCAGATGGAAAATTAAAGCATAAAAGAACCAGAAAAGATGATAACTGACATTGATAACTGATTTGTTACCAATTTCAAGCTGAGTAATTAATGCAGAAAAGAACCAGAAAAAGATAACTGATACAGATAACTTATTACTTATCAGTAGTTAACAATTTTAAGCCGAGTAGTTGCATAGTACTTGGTTTGACCTTGGGGAGTTTAACCAACCCGTGAAAAATCCTGCTGCCGCAATCTCCAAAAGTTCTCTTTGAGACCTGCATTAATCTGGGTAAACATGGAAAGCGGTCAGTTGAATGGTTGTTAGTGTTTGCTGGTACATTGTGCTTTGCTTCAACTGCAGCAGTGCAGCTATTGTTGTGTACAGGGCATGGAGTATCTCGAAGGACGTGGAATTGTCCACCGTGATTTAGCCGCAAGAAATGTCCTCGGTAAATGGCATTGTTTACTATTCTGTGTGCCTGCATGTATGTATGCAGCATTGAGTTGTATTGTTGTGTTATTTATGTTGCTTACGATATTGTTTGTATGATGTTGTGGAACTTTACGTAATCATTTTTTTCTTATTTCATAATGTTGAAAATCTCTTCCATTTTAATAACCAATTGTCTCGTTCTTTAGCTCGTTTATTATTTTATGCGTGCTGCATAGAAGTCGTATGTTGCACTGTTTACACTGCATAGAGTATTGTTTTGCACAGAGTCAGGAATCTTCAACTTTCTTATGTCTTTTTCTTTCATGGCGTGGATACACTTGTCTTTTGCTAACCACTGCAGGGCGGTTCTAAGATTTTAGAATTGAGGGCAGTGGGGAGAGGGGCCATATTTTCACATAGGGGGTCACACAACTGGCACACTTTAATTATCACCGTAGATCTGGGTATTGGATAATGCTAAATACTGCTTAGAGCTGTTCTTATGACTGTGTGCTCTGGTCATTGAAACAAAGTATCTCGCACTCGCAGAAAGCTAGTTGCTGCAATAAAATTTGTATAAGGCAGCATATCAGTGCATTATCATAATCATACAAAGTTCACAAACTGTTCTTAAAACGCAATCATTTGACGCTGCATTTGGAGGATAGATGGAGGGCAGAGTTTTGAATGGGTCGAGACCGCAACTCTCATACCTTCCTCTCTTATAACTGCCCCTGCCCCACTGAACTTGTGATATCTTCATGCTGTTGTTGTGTTTACAGTTCAGAATGCAAATGTCGTCAAGATTACAGACTTTGGTTTGGCGAAGTTGTTGGATGCAGATCAAGATGTATTTAAAGCATCTGGAGGCAAGGTATGTAAACGGCTTTAAATTATTATTGTCTTGAAATGTTGTCTCTAGCTCAGTATGTGCTTTTGGTTGTAGCTGTATAATGGTCTTCAATAAATAATTCATAACTACTACTATTATCACTTTAGGTCTGTGTTTAACTGGCCTGTTTTTCTGGACTTACTCCGGGTTAGTCTGCCCCCTAAGGATGAACCTTTAGCAATAGCAGCTGCAGGTTTTTTACAGACCAGATTAGTAAAGAAATAATAAATAAGTAATTAATCTTTACGCATTTAAGAATATAACACCAGTTGTACTGCATTTTTATGCTACATATTTGTCCAATTGTTTATTGATAATGTCAAGTGTTATGAGGACATTTGCCTGATTAAGGTGGTTACCTGTGAGCTCTGTGTGATATTAAATGGTTACCTCAGCTATGAACACTTTAAGCGGTTGCTAAAGCCTGTTTGGGTGTTGAGATAGTGGTGCTTTGAAGTAACCGGAAAAAATTTGGTTAACCGGTTTTTAGCGCGCGATAGCATATATGCTATAGCGCGCTATATGCCATCGCCTGTTTGTCTGTCCGTCTGTCCGTCACACGGGTGGATCAGTCAAAGACGTTTGAAGTTAGGATCACGCAACCTTCACCACAGAGTAGCCCCATGACTCTAGTTTCCTGACGCCAAACGGCACCCT
>Ga0056132_1000337_pt1 | contig 11350 bp, 10 predicted proteins | sample WorMetLIZISLAND2_3_FD_71119 | JGI IMG/M metagenome (GOLD analysis project Ga0056132, IMG submission 71119) | Marine gutless worms symbiont microbial communities from Max Planck institute for Marine Microbiology, Germany - Olavius clavatus LIZARD... ...
GCAGTGACGAAACAAATAGCAAACATCGTCTTGAACTGAAAACACACAAATAAATACATTGACACATCACTAGTAACTGAATACTCAGAAACAAATATGTTGAAACATCACTAACAGCAACAATTGTCAACAGTCAAACACATTCAGTATAGTGAATATATGCCACGTTAGTAATTGAATGTCTTATATCAAAATAAATTTAATTAAATTTAACTACAAAATTAAAATGTAAAAATTAACAGCTTTAGTGTCTTGACACTGTTAATAAGTGGTTTCCAAGCTCTCACTGGAAAAGTTCTTAAGTGCATCTCCACAACCGGATCTCCGTGAAGGTCATCTAATGATTCACGTGAAGTTTCTAAGATGTGAACTGAGAATGGAACAGCCTGAGAGAGGAGGTGTGGTCATCCACATTGTGTCGGCTCAAGTCTGAGCTTTTCCGGCGTTTCTTGGGCCCAAGACACTCCTCGTGACTTTATTTTAGCTGTAACGTGACCTTGTAGTTGTTCGACTTTACGTCACATAAATTGAAATTCGTTTATTATTATTATTATTATTATTATAATCCAAGTTTTGCACGCATGCAGAAGTGTATGTATTGATGAATTGCGTCTTAGTTTCAATACTGATGACTTTACTGTGATATGATATAATTTAATGTGCACTTGAAAAGTGATGGAAAACTGCCAGCTTAATCTAGCACATGGAAGTTTACTCTAGCATGTACTGTTCCAGAATACAGAAAACAGAAACTCAAAATTGACAGAAAACCGTAGCACGTTATTGTAAAAGATAAAAGCCGAGAATATAAAGTTACGTACAATGGTGGCATGATTGGACATAATGATATATCTCTGATAGAAACGGAATGATGGTTGAGTATCGTCAACAGAAAACTGCTGCTCCATCACAGTCTCTTCTCCACTCATAGTCTGCACATGTAATTGTAATGACTACAAGCTGCTGCTACTACTACTCCTAGTACCATTCATTTTTAGATCAGGAACTGATCTCATATCGCTACTCATCTTGTCGTTCTTGCTGTTGTTATTCGTGCTGGGGTGACCTCTTCAAAAAGCCTAGGTGTGGATCAATGAACTGAGATCTGGTGGCAGCTCTTAGTTGCTGTCAACCATTCATTATAATATGGCAAGATGGATACGTTATCAGCAAAGAAAGTTTGCCCTTTTCTGAGACACGGCATATCATACATGCTGACAAATGTACTAAAATTCACAGTAAAACAAGCTGTTAGGTGACAATGTATGCGTGCTGCATAATGTCACAACTATGACGTAATACAATCACGTGACATCATCAGAAACGTGACCATTTGACTCCCCTTGGGCACTTTCCTATAGGCTCCCAACAGAAAGCAACCTGCCATCTCCCTCTGCTTTCGAGATATTTAGCCTCAAAGATCAGCACACATCACCCACATGCCTACATATATACATATTTACACATCAACCGACAATATGGAACGCTTAATGCTTGCAGAATTAACATCAATACTAACCACAGCCTGGACCACAATTGTATGCAGTCCACCGATGTAATGGAATGGCTCCCACTGAAGAACAAACAGAGGTCCTTCTGACTGCTCTGCTTCACCGAGGTACACGTTGTCAATCTGAACTTTGACGCTGCGTATCATCACCGGCGCAAACACCAGGATTCTACAATAACAGAAATATGTATCTTCCTGGACATTAACATAGCATTAATATATAACATCAGTATGTCGATCATCATTGTTCATCGTAGCTCTGCCATCTGGCAATAACCTCCAGAGTGGCCTGTCCAGTGCCAGCTCGGTGGCATCTTCCACACTGACGATGTGAAATGATAGGTCGTTCTTCATAGTGGCCAACCGGGAGGTTGGAGGACGTCCTGCCAGCCTTTTCCAATCACTCTGGGGAACTGCTGCAATAATTCTCCTGGCATCTGCTTACTCGTCCATTCTTACCAAGTGGCCGAACAGCACCAAGCGACTTTTCTGAATAATCGAGGTGAGAGGTGGCTATTGAGTTATTTGCCATCTACTACGTGCAGCTATTGATTAAATCCTGCTCTTTTGGGCTTGGGGTTATTAATAATATGATGGTATCTCCATACACAATGAAAAATTTACCACACCCAAAACAATTCCAATATTTCTAAAATTAACTCTCAATCTATTGCTATAAACCATCAGTGTTTGCTGTAGTATATGTATCAAAGGTTACGTCGATTAGAACCTGATATAAGTGGATCGTTTGATGCGATGTGTTGGCTCATGACCGGGAACCAAGAACAGAGCATTCTTAGGATTGGTGATAAGTACAACTGGCCAAGTGTTAAATGTTACGTCCACGAATGACATCAGACCGTGGTCATACGCCAGCAGCCGGTAACTACAACAAACACATTTCAACACACAACCTTCCATGAATCCAATGTTGTTGATGTTGTTGTATGTACGTGTTTATGTACATGTTTTACCAGGGTAGGTAAAGTGAGTACCGGGTTCTGGCTGGGGTTAAGTCGGGGTGTGTTCACTTGCATTGGGTGACAGGTAACTATGATCCCATATGGCAAGTGACACCCAGTAGCTGTGAGATGGAGTTTCATTCAGAGCTGTAATCTTCTTAACTTACTCTTTTCAACTTATGGGTTAAATAGCACAAAAGTAAGACGACAAAACATAACAGTGAAAATAACTCAGAGAAATATATAAATGTGTTAAAAAATATTTAGCTGGTCTGATACGATAACAACTGATAATGTCTTACTGACAGCATAGGAAATGAAGGAATGATACTTTTCGGTTCTGTTTGGAATATGAGGAAATTTAGAAGGAGCTCTAAAGTGCGTCAGAAATACAGAATTGTGCGGAATTGTTTTGTGGACATTTTGTTGTTGTTAATGAAGTTGTTGTAACTAATGGTGTGGCTGTTGTTGTTGTTACTGGTAGTGGTGTTGCTATTGTTAATGTTGCTACTATTGTTATTATTACTATTGTTTGTGCTACTATTATTGCGGTAGTGGTGCTAATGTCTATATGTCGGCGCATTAACCGTTAATGTTTTGTTCACTTCTTATCTGCTTACCTTTAATTTTGCAAATTCTGAGGCACACATTTGACAACTACTAAGCTATTAACCACTTAATGGCATTAGCGTTGTTGATAAAGATTTCAGAGTTAGCACTCCTTCAGTCTGTAACTGGACAGGCTCCTACCACACATTGTTAATAGTCAAAAATAAGTCACTGATCTTTTGGACTGCTACAGAAGCAGAAATACACTTACACACGCTGGTCTTTCCAGTCAGCCAGTTCCAACTCCAGGTATCCAGTCTTCTGTCGAGAATACATATGTGGCATGAGACCACCCAGTGTGTGAAGATGACCACACAGGTACAGTGAGCCATGACTACAGACAGTCACAGCATATATCCTCTGAGAAACAGAACGGGTGCAGTTAGCGACAGTTCCACATAAACTGACCCAAATAAGCTGTACTTATCATACACTATTATGCCAGCTGCACTGGCTGCCAGTTCAACATCGAATTACGTACAAGTTGGCGGTGCTGACATACAAGGTCCGGACCACATCGAAGCCAGCGTACCCCGAGTCGTCACATCACGCTACGTGACAGCATGTGGACTCTACGCTCGACCACAACCAATCCATTATTTGTACAACATTTGCCAAGTATGCTCCGGCCACCTGGAACTCTCCGCCAAGAACAGTTACTAAGAACAACTCACTAGGAACATTTAAGTCTAGGCTAAAGACATTTCTGTTTTTTTTCTAACATTCAACTGACAGTCTGACACTGACAGCATCCGCCGCCAGCGCCTCTGAAGTTACGACCTAATGGCGCTATACAAATCTATTATTATTATTATTATTATTATTACATGTCATGCAATGATATGAACTGACCCAAATAACATGCGAATGTCATGTACAGAAGTGCCGATGGTAGACGTTGGGTAGTGACCAAAGAATATTATTTGCGAAGTGTGTCGACTTTCGTACACAAACTGCTTCAAACGTTTCATTTCCGACTACAAACAGCAAAAAGCCTATCTACAAAATTTAACTACAACATAACTAACACATATAGCCATTTACCATTTTTGCAAAAAAAAGAAAATTATTAAACTTCAAAAGATAAATCAATAACTACTCAATAATTACTACTTTTCATTTCTGTTTAAGTCAAGGATGTGCACCAGACCATTTAGGCTGAGACCGAGAAGAGACGTGAGACTGCATCCCTGGTTTAAACAGCCCACTGTTATGGAGTCACACCAGGTCAGGCTGGGTCTCCAAGAAAGAAGCTTTTTGGGATTTTGGGGATTTACAAGCCAGACGCCGTTACTGTGTTACTGTGACATTAATGGCAATGCCACTAGCTTGTTATACTAGCTAGCTGCATCCGTCATTGCAGTGCTTCTGGTGGATAGCCAGCTAGCCAGCAGGGAACATTACAATATATGCAACTGTCGCTCCATCAATCCAGTATGTGGGGTGGCCCCCTCAACATTTCTAAAATTCGAGTTTTGGACTGGTTGCTCCCCAAATGTTGGAGCTACAGGGGGTCAAAAATCGCCCCTTCCCACAGACAAGACACATCACTTATATAACAGCTTGTAGCTACCGCTCAAGCTGTGATAACACATGAGCTGACAATGCAGAGAAAGTGATCCTGCCACTCTATGGTATAACTCAACATTAGTGTGACAAGACAGTTAAAGCTAATACGGTACATAAAGTCATCATTACCTGAGAAAGAATTCCAAAGAAGTTGAACGGCCGACGTGGACCTGGGTCTGGGCATGCATCAACGGCAATAAACGAGATCTTATCACCTTCCCAAGTCTCCAGCATGTAATGGTATGACCGCTTATCTTGCTTGCCTCGAGCAGCATAAACGCTGCCACAGACAAAGATCGCTGTGATTAATTTTTCTACGGCAGATCTCAATCTCGACCTATTTATTTACCGTACTACTACGATGCTAGTTTGGAAAAGCTACTGACTCTCACTTGTGACATCCTTAATCATGTTGAATAAACCCAAGATTTATGGGGATTACTGAATACATGTCAAACTTTGCAGAAAATTGGGGAATATATCTGTGAAACATTTATGGAAATTTCACAGGTCCTGTTCTCACATCACGACAGTGACGGCTAATGAATCAAATGCTTTGTGTCTCAGTAACGTAACAAACTAACATATTTATCAGTTAAATTAACCAGTAACAACAGTCAGACTCGGTCAGAAATAAAACGTTATGTACAGTCTAGAAAATGTTCAGAAATTAAACCAAATGAATCAAAATTCGCCGAAATCATGGCTTTTGCAGTGGCTAATCATGGGGTAGTGAAACTGCAAATAAGTTATCCCTGGTGAAGTCTGCTGCTTCTTTCACAGGTAGAGGGTCTGAAGTACCAGAACATGCTCAAATCGGACACTCCAAAGCCATCATGCAGTAGCAGAAATTTTGGGTGATCACCAAACACAGCACTTTTTACTAGGCAGTGCAGCATTTGTGCATGAAATTGTGATATGTAAATTTACTGGTTAGTGGATCAGGAACTGATCCCAGATCCCATATCACTACTCAACTTCTTCTTGTTGTTGTTGATCCTCTTCTTCTTGTTCTTCAAAAAAGCCTAAGGCTGAGTCCTCCCAAATCAGATCTGGATGAAATTTGGCTAGACTGTTCTTCAAGTAAATATGCACTGATTGACGGAGTCAGGTTTTTGATTTGATGTTACACTTTCAAGATGGCAGGCATGACTTCATTTAATGCATAAAAGTGCTACCACCTGGTGAGTGCACATGTAGCATCTACCCAGCACATACGCAGCAGCGTCTGCCAGCTGCCCACTAGCACTTCCGTTTACAGTTCCTGATCCATAGTGCATTCAGACTTTTTTGGACTAACATTGACATGTGTGCCTGCCCTGATGCTGCTGCCTGCAGAAAAACAGTCTGCATATAAAAATACACCTCAGGCAATCTCAAGTTCCCTTAAAGGCCTTTCCGAAACCACAGGTAAACCATAGATAAACCTACAAAATGGTTGTTATGACGGTCCTGATTCTGAATACTGCTTTGCACCTGAACAAAGATGAACTCGATTACCTGAAATAATTTTCGTGACTCGTCAGAGATGGAACGTCAAACGTATCTGAAAATAAAGCAAACACACATAGCAAACAACTGGAATTCAGTTTTCATCCTGTAAATTCATGTTTACTAATCGTCGTTGTCGTCAACGACCATAGCGCCACTCCCGTATGACCACGTGTGGTGGATCTTCTCCACAGGTCAGCTGGTGGCTAGTAATCAAATTAATTTATCACTGTGTAGTCACTGAGGACCGTAGCATCACTGTTGAGTGTCCACATGTGATGGCTCCTCTCCAGAGGTCAGCAGGTGGTGCACCGTTGTCCCTACATGGTCAAACCACCTGTACCAAGAGTGGACTGGACACTGCCTTCAACTTGGATTTGGAAGGCGACCGATGCACTAACACTAAACAATACGCTGTGGACTCAATGACAAGAGAGATATACACGTGATACACACCGTGATTGCCTCGAGTATCTAGCCAGACTGTCTTGTCCAGTATTCGTGTCTCCTGTAGCACTCGATCGTACTGTTTCCATTCATCCTCGAACTGCCGCGAGCCTTCCCGATCTTCCAACTTTGCATCAGTTATGTCACCTGCCACAAATTCAAGAAAAACAAGAAGATAAGCTAATATATGCAGATGGTCTAATAACAGAGATCACGTTAATGCAGGTAACTTTAACATAGATCATAACAACAGGGATGGCAAGACAGTAGCCGTAACCATTGACTCAAACAAGTGTCACAAGAAATAATGCCACATCAACTTGATAAGAGTGCATCACCTTAACTGAATAGCCATGATGGTTCAGAAGTCTGAATACACTGAATAAATCTAAATGAATTAATTAACTACTGATTGGCTAAGTGGACATGCCTGTAACTAGCACAACTTTTGGAACAATCACTTCTATCAATGTTTCTTCGCAAAATTTCCGCAGGTCGCTGGCACGCTGTTTGTCGTAGAACATGCTCATATGGATATCAGAGATCTGAACATACATCAAGTGATAGTGATGAACAAATCAAGTCAAATGAGGTTGGTGGACGCAGGCACACTGTGCCTCTTTGCCCACATCTTCATAACACAATATAAGTATCAAATTATTACTCAAATTACACTAATACTCAGATCGGTCTCTGGTTCCGGCTATGTCACACATGAAACCATAGTACACATCTTGATCTTTCCAAAACTTATCTAATCGTAACTGAAATATATCAACAGTGTTAGCATCAGTAACATAGCATGGTAGACTATTACAAATGTTAACAATTCGACATGTGAAAGAAAATTTCCGTACGTTTATACAGTTTCTATTTATTGCCTTTCGTGAACAGGCAGACATCAGCTGCTTATTTAATACTAGCAATAACACAATGACATTCTACAGTGCGAGCATATGGTGTGACTGGTATCGGCCCCCCATAGCTAACTGAGCATAGTCAGCTATCACAGACCCTAGCTATGGCGGACCTTAGCTAGGATTTGAGTTAGGGATTTGAGAGTCATATGGCATGTTATGTTTGTATGCATGATTTGTGAGCTTCAAGCCAAATATAATAAGGTGAATGGCCTTGTCCACTGTTGGGTACCACACTCCTCAACCTATATACGAACAGTTGCTATTAATCCTGTAAATCCTAACTTTAACTACGCTTTACTGTCGGTGAAGTATTTAATACTGTACAATTCCGTCCGTGGAAAATTTACTGACACAAAATATGATCACATATGGGAAATCATGTGATCTCGTACTTGAACAAACCAGTGCAGATGCTTCATATAATAATCCGGATTCGGTCCCGAGTCTTTCTCATGGAAAACTCGCCTCCTTTCGTTCTCCTCCGATGCGCCAGTAACGCCTTCCGTCAGCCAAGAACTTCCATAATCGCCAGAAGACTCGGTCGTGTCAAGCCGAAGGTCGGACAGAAGACTGGCGACTATTAAACACAAAATGCACAGAAACGCCACCATCAACAGCGCAAACCGGCGCGGCGTTAAAGACGCATCGATCGGCATAACGACAGTTGCCGTAAACAGCAACAAAGCATTTAGTTTGATTAATTACCCGCAAAACACCCACATTTACCACCAAACCATACGATCAGCTGGAAGATGACACGCCCAACATGGCGGAGAACGAGATGGATTGGAAGGGGAAACGGGCTGGGCCCATTGCACAAATTGACAAGAAATTACCGGTATAACAAGTGCAGCGTGTGCGTGTCATTCTGTGAGACGTTAACTTGAATAACTTCATACTATGACTGTGGTGCTTAGTACTTAGTAGCACTACTGCTATGAAGATATATGCTAATAGTAATATGTTTCAATGACTTTCTCTTGCGCCAAACTGTTTAATAATGTATTCACCAAGGAGGTGGTATTCACTCTTCAAACTCAAAGACTTCAAAATGAGCTGAGTTTATTTTACTTTCTTTCTCATTATTATTTTCAGTTTTGTATAATGTTTACCAGTCTGTCTGTTTTTTGAGTGTAGTGTTAACTTGTTAAGCCCTGTCCACACTGTCGCAGAAAAGTGCGACTGTCGCAGAAAATGGCGAGACAACGGCGATAGTCGCCGAATTCGGCGACAAATAATCGCACTTTTCTGCGACAGTGTGGACCATGTCTTTGGTGTGGACACTGGACAGGCTTTTACTGTACTCTGCGAGTCTGCGTATGTGCCTCCTCTTAGTATCGTATGTTATATTACCCATTTACCGATAGATGTAGCATTATCATGTTGTCCCGTCACTCCCGTGTTATTTTTGCTGCAGCAGCTTGTAATGATTTTAAGTTAGGTTAAACGTGGTTTCAACGGACGCAGGCAAGTGCCTCAATGTCCAGTATTTTAGTCAGGTTGTCTTTTCACACTTATAGTTGAGTATGTCTGTATTCTGTCCAGTCCATTCTATTTGTTTAGCTGTGTTGTCTCAGCTTGTCTGCCTTCATTCAAGTTCGGCGAATAAACGTCACCATTATCGGTACGGTACTCTTTAATTACACAGGAACCGCGCCTCTCTAATGAATCCACGAAAATTAAATAATAAATATTCAATTGTTTACGAAGCGCGTAAACAAAGTTGAAAAATATATTTTGACATTACAGTCCAGCCCTGGAAGTTTGGCTTTTGTTTGTTTGTAACCATTATTGTTATCCGTATAGTGAGTTATTTTTTTCGGATTATCGTATCGCCAATCATCATCATCATCATCATCATCGCAGGCGACCCACTGACTGGAGCGGGGTGCGTGCCACCGTGCCCGAATGCCGACCGGCGGAATGCCAATTGGAGGCCTAGTATTGATGCTTATTGCCAACTTATGAAAAACTATAGTTAACTTCGCTTGTAGATTGTCATTCTTTTGTGCTGTTTTACTGACCATTCTGATATTTATATTTATATTATTATTTATTGTCTACCAATTATATTGGTGAATAAAGATTATCATTAGTCATGGGTCTAAACTCGGCTGTCATGTTTTGTCTTGACTTTCAGCGTAACTTGTTTAGTTTGGTTTGATTCCTGCTCACGCCTGGAGTCTGCATTCCGCCCTAAAATGAGCAGTTGCCGTCGGCATTCAGCCTGTCGGCATTTGGCCCGAAGAGGTGGTCGACATTCTGCCCGGTCGGCATTCAGGCCGCCTCCCCTGGAGCATAGCCGTTTCCACAAGCTGCTTCCATCGTTCTTTATTCTGGGTGTGTCACCATGCTGAGTTCAATCAGTGGTTGAGCGGCTTTAAGTCTGCTTCCGGGGCCCGTACCCAGGTGTGACGTGGACGTACAGGCTATTTAAAAATGCCAGTCCTTGGGCAGCCCGCGAATTGACGTATGTATGTAGGGCTCTAAACAGGCTATGCGAGTTCCCGAAAAACGCCAAGTTAATCTTCTGGACCGGCAATACTAACGCATGGTGTTACTAATCACTACATCACAGTTAGTACATGCGTCACAGGACCTCACTGATGACCAAATACACTTCAACTGTGTGGAACAGCAGAGACCATTCAGTTATTATATTTATGTTCTGTTACTGTTTGCATTCAGCTGTGTGAACATTTGCAAGTTAGGAAAAATAAGCAAATGAAAAATTTTGAGAGCCAAAAATGTAGCGACTTTATTGTCAGTGATGTTATATCAATGATTGTTTATATTGTACTATGTTTTAGGTCGTGTCGTTCAGTGAATTTTTGCTGATGAGCTGACCATGTCTTCAGATGAGGATAAAGCTGCTGCAGTGGAGGCTGAGCTGGCGGCCTGCTGCCGTGACGTTTCGGCTGAACTAGAGAAGGTTAGTGTCGGATCACAAGCTTGAAAGTAGTTAACTGCATTTTACACCATATGGGTGAAAATCGGGTTACATTTAACAATGCATCGGAATATCGGGCTAATGGACTATTAACCCTAACCCTACTCTGATAGCCAGATAACCTGCTAGTCTGTTCCCCCAACCCCAATAGTCCGATAGTCTGATGCATTGTTAAGTGTCACGGTTGAAAATGTGACATCCTTAACCTTCTTTAATATGAAATATGTTTGTGTAGTTCATGTGCGAATATCAGTTACTGTTAAATGACATTTTCGTCCAGCTCGATTCTAATAGCTTTCTGATGTGTTATGTGCAAATTTTTGAGCAGATAAAGATGGATGGATGGAAATTTTACAACAATATAATTTCATTAATATGAATATGATGTAATTGCATGGTTGTTGTTTAAAGCCGGTTATTGATTGTTTTATGACCTGTTGTCCAACTTGCTGTCAGTTTTGTTGTTCCAAAAAATAATTACAGTCATCTAGCATGATTGCCTTCTCAATGCCTCTGCATTCATCACAATTTGCTACAATTACTTTATCTTATACACTATACAGGGATGGCCTTAGAGACTTGGACCCTGTGACTGACCTTGGGCTATTAAACAGATTTATTAAGAACACTGGCATATTTTTGTTACTTGATCATTGACTTCGATTTATCTTAAGTTAGTAATTTAGAATGTATAATAGTTACCGCATTGAGATTCCTGATCGCCATTTGTTGCAGTGAAGTGGGTTTAAATAATAATAATAATAATAATGACACGACAATTTATAAGGCGCCGTAACATGTCCGTGAGGTCACTACAAGGGCGCCGTACAACCGGTTCACGCGATGAATGCAGAACAGCGCCAGACGGCCGCCGACCCTTGGACCAAGCCGA
>Ga0056132_1000338_pt1 | contig 11346 bp, 10 predicted proteins | sample WorMetLIZISLAND2_3_FD_71119 | JGI IMG/M metagenome (GOLD analysis project Ga0056132, IMG submission 71119) | Marine gutless worms symbiont microbial communities from Max Planck institute for Marine Microbiology, Germany - Olavius clavatus LIZARD... ...
GGGTATACAGGGACTGCCCAAATTTTTTGAGTACCCCCTATTATCTCAGGAACTGGTAAAGCTACGAACTTCAAATTTTGTACGCACATTCTTAGTATCGATCTGAACAAAAGTCCGTTATAAATTTCTGGAGAAGTAGCCGGGTACGTAGTGAGGACTCTCAAAACTTTTCAGGGCACCCATAAATTGGGCGCATCGCGCGGTCTTCTTTGCGATAGCTCAGCTGTCTTGTTTTACTTCACCATGAGATCCAGATTTTTGTTTAAAAATGAAATGAAACCTTATGTCAAGTGAACTCATTTGTATATGTATTTAAAAAAAGCAATACAGAAAGGACGAGTAAGTGATTTATATGTCTGACAAGACTGGTAGCATTGTGATATATTGAGTCTTTGTGAATTGTGTCTCATTGGCCCCACCCACCCGTGCATCATTAGTCTGCTTTTTGCTCAGTGGACCCTGCAGAAAATGTGTGCATTAATGCTTGTGTGGCATGGCCAATGAGTACACTGATCTTCCCCCACATTATCTGACTCATTTTGACCCGCTGTCATTCATCAGGGTGAAGGTACGTCCCTCACGTTAGTATCAGTTCTCCAACACCAGCAGCTGAGTACCTGAGATAGCAGCATTATGACTGATAGAGTGACTGTCTGTGTTTGGCAGTCACTGAAGGAGTCGTGTGACGATGTTAATCATGATGTGAAGACTGCTCTCAGAGATGAAGGCACACAGACTTTGGTGTGTTGAAACATGCTCCACTCTGTCAGCTCAGTATGACATTGTAGTGATGTAGTTGCTTGTATTGTGCAAAACAAGCATTCAACAATTCAGTTTAAGTTATATTTTCAAGTGAGTGATGAACATCTAATTGTAGTTTTTACCACAAAGCAAGACTGTTGAACACCTGTTGCTTGTGATAGGTACAAAACATATTGATTTCTACTGTGTGGGTATACTACGTAATGTTATTATGACAAAACTGTTTCAGTTGCAGCATTTCTGCATTTTATTGCACTGTTAACCAAATATGTAAATTGAATGTTAACTCAGTTTGTAATAATAGTGCTATTTTCACTTTCTGTTCAGTGGGATTACTTGTCTGAACTCCACGTTGGACAAGCCAGAATCTTTGCTGAATGATGTAGCAAGTTTTTACAGACCAGATGCACTTACTGCCATTGGCATCTAAGTTTGTAATGGTGAAAGAAAAGGTATCATTGTCATCGTGATATAGTTGTGTTATTTCTGAAGTGACGTTATGACGTTATTTTTTCTTACTGATATATGAATACGGTGTGTTCATAGAGGTTAATTGTACGGTACTTGTTGGGTGGCTGGTGTCTTAGACAAAAGAGTTTTCTCGGCGGCCAGGTCGGTGGATATCATCATCTACCAGTAGTCCTCAGACATCTCAGAAACATGTCAGTTTTCTTGTCTCTAAATCTCGTGTTTTCTTCTCATGTGAAAACTGTGATACATGATGTTTACACTTGTTATGCTCATTTTAAAGAAACACAGGAAGTTGGATGCTGTTCACAGTATCCGTCTTTAAACCACACAGTATAGTCATCGGGTTCAAATACTGGTGTCGCCACTGTGCTTTTGGTCAACAACATTAGTGCCTCACACTTGGCTGCTAGTTGTTGTCATTGTTGTGTTATGTTGATATCGTGGTACGGCAAAGCCTTTGACAGTTTGTGATATGTTTCTGTTCGATATTGTTTTACTTGAATGTTTGAAGAGTTGTAATCTCTGATATAATCTCTCTCTGTTGGTCTCTTTAGTGATCTGCTCATTTAGCAGGTTTATGACAGTCTGTTCTTAATGTTTTCCAGTGCTGCTGCCGCTGTCTTCAACTACTTTCTTCAGATCTATATAATTGTTCTTTTCTAGTAAGTAATCTGCCAGCAGTGTGTATGTTCTCTCTCGTGTTCTTTTCCAAGCAATGGCAAGCATCCCTCCCTGCCCATTCCTGCAATACAGTAACAGTACAATAACTCAGCGTTCTGCCATGCCTTAACACACGACCCATCCATTCGTTTCCACATGGCTCTTGACCATATATAAAACTTCCTCGCTAGTCTTCAGTATAATTCTATATAATTTATGGTAAATTTCAGTAAAATCTGTAATAGCAAGTGTTAAAGGTATCATCTTGAGAGACTAGACATAGACAATATGTACTATGTAGCTGTCCCTGCAAGTCAAAGGTAGTTTGGCACCCATGTGTCGGTCATAAATGCGTTCTGTGGATGAACTCCAAGTTACCTAGTTAACCTTTGACCTTCTGACATATGGCCTTGTGGTTGGTGCGAGTTGGCCCTTGTGCCTAGTTGTTTTTAGTTTGAGGCTATTTGTGGCAGACTTTCATTAACCCATTTCTTTTACTTCAGCTTATGCTGGTGGATAACCTCTGTGGATAGTTGTAGCAGGTTTTTTACATGCCAGTTGTCCTCCTGTTGCCCAATCAAAGCCTAGAGTGAGTGAGTGAGCAGTTTCTTAACGGCACATCAGCACAATATAGGCTATGCAGTGCCATACCATTAAAATTGTACACATAAGTTAAGTAAGTTAAGATCAAAGCCTAGAAGGTTGTTTATTTAAATAACTGAAGTCACACAAAACTAATGAGCAGCGGGGAAAGGACTGTGTGTGAGCAATGACTTTTTGTGTTTTTGCAGCATCAGAAAGGTAGCCACAATGCAAAGAAGTCTGATATACCATCAGATGTTATTGCTCGCAGCCCCAATTCAGCATCTCTGTCAAATGACTGCTTGGTCGGTGTCACGTCGAGTGATACGTACGGTTTTGTGCACCGCAATGGAACAAATATTTTCCCACAAAGGTCACTGGAGTCACCGGGGCAGAGCAGAATGTGTGACATACTTCTTGACCTTGAGAGGTCATCAAGGTCGTGCAGTGACGAGATGTCTCCAGGGTTGATGGCAAAATCATACCATGGTCACTATCACAACCTGCCGTGGCATGACATCAAAATGAGAATGCCGCGCGTGTCAGGTGCTCTAGCTGAGACAGACTGGCGACACGATGCCATGCTTGCTGCGCAGGTGATAACTTTCATTCATAAATCATTTCTGTTTTGACATTGCATCTGTGTGCTGCACTGCTTGTTGGAGTAATTGTGATGATGGTCTAAGTGTTTGAAGTGGGTCAGTATGGCATATCAATACTTCCTTAGCCTGCTCACAAGCATACCACCACTTCTTTTTTTAGAAATGCATACTGCTTTGCTGCAATCATTCTCCACAGTGGTGATTCAATTGCATAAACCATTTCAGTTGTAATTTGTACATAGTTATAGTCAAATCATTACAGTTTCATTTTTAAATTTTAAATTTATTTTTTGGTTTCAGTTTATGTAAAATTTTCTAGAATGCATTTCAGTTTTCAGGAGGAGGGAAGGAAGGGGAGAGGAGAGTAGAGGTTAGAAAGGGAAGGTGTGAGGGGACAAGGGAAGTTGCTGTGCCATCATTTCTTTTTTTCACTTTGAGTCCTGCTGTTAATTGGTGGGAACATTAGATAATCACAGAAACACGGAAACCATGGAAACTGTGATTTTTGTCAAATGCCGTGATTTTGCAAAAATGTCGTGTTTTTGCCAAAATGCCGCAGTTTTACGTTTTCACAAGAATATTTTATTAGTAGTTAGCATGATTTGAAGTTTATTGTGTGAATTTAACACAAAAACATTTACCTTTCCTTTGCCTGAGCTACCAAAGTCTGTGTGTTTTGTTATTTACTGGCAGATATTAGTATGTATTTTACCTAGAATATATTTTTCTGGAGTTGGAAACCTTGAGTTTTAGCAAAATAGCAGCTATATAAACTGCCGTGATTTTGCCTTGATTTTTGCGATTTTCACAAAAGTGTGCCATGTTTTTTACCATTTTTGCCGTGATTTTCTACTGTCCCTATTAATTGGTCAATCAAAACACATTTAGACACAATGACATGTCACAAACGAGCCACATAGTGTCTTAAATAACGTTTTAATAATGTTACTGTTTGCCATTAATGAGTGTGGTAATTGTTTTGAAGGCAACACCACGGCCCAAGCCGAGAGCATTTCCGCGCACAAACCCGTCATATATCAGCAGCCACCGTGATGATGGATACTCAACTTATAGACGTATTGGTGATGCTGGTAGCAGCAGCCGCATCCAACGAGTTGATAACTTGTCTGTTGAAGAGAATCCATACAGCGTGCTGTCTGAGTTGCCGTCAACGAGACAACATCGGCCAGTGACCAGTCACAGTTTTGACATCTCAGATTCACTGCTGTCAGCTGCTGCAGTCTGCCCATCAAGAGTCAGTCTTCTGCTGCTGATGCTTACTATTGCTGTAAATTATGTAAACTTAGTTCAGTTGCTTCTAAAACGGTTGACCTTTGCACAGTTGCTCCACAAAAATTTATTTATTCTGAGTTTAGGCCATAAAGTTTGATAGGCTAGCTGGTGTGTGGTCATTAGTAAGGTACAAACTTGAGATGAATTTGATGGTGTTATTCTGCTGCATTTTAGTGTGAATTAGTGATGATACTCTGCTTATTGTAATATGAATTTAGTTATGTAACTGTACACCATTTCAATGTGAATTAGTGATATAACTCTGCTTCATTTTATTGTGATTTTGCTGTGCTTCATTTCAATATGAATTTAGTGATATTACTGGGCTTCATTGCTGTGTGAATTAGTGATGTAGCTGCATTTCATTTCAGAGTGAAGTTCTGAGCCACGAGAACGTCCTACGACTAAGAAAGGACACTGCTGTGGAGTCCGGTGTAAACATGAATGTGAACGAGCGACGCAGTTCAGAGCCGTTCTATGTGAACATCCCGTCAGTTGGTCTGAAAGGACGGCTACTTGATGATGAGCCTGCGTCCAGTGAGAAGAAAGTCAAATCACGTTCAGTGGACAATGTGGTTGAAGATGCCGCTGGTAGTCATGAGAGTGTTGAGCTGGTCACTGCTGAACCTGATGATTCCATGCAGCTCAGTGACAGTCAGAAATGTAATTATTGTTGCATTCTTTCATAGCTCAGCCATCTTGCATAATATTTCTTTGATGAATTTAACTGATCGCTTTCAACTGCCCTGCATTACGAAAGTTTTCCAGGTCCCATATGCAGATGTAATGAGTAGTTACTTAGCACTGTAGTTAATTCTACAGCGATGTTTGTCTGTAATACACAGTGTAGCCTTTAGTGCTTTGACGCTGTTGGTTGGAAACAGGAAGGGCGACCAGGTTACAAAGAATATCACTCCAGCAGTATGCAGTGGTTTCCTCAGAGACCTTTAGTGACCTCTGGATTAACACGGATTAACCTTTAGCCTTATCTGTTCTATATCAACATACAGAACAGCACATGATTTATTGTTGGCAGTTGAATGAAGAAGTAACAGTGTGTATCTCTTTTGTATGTTGCAGAAAATAAATTGGTGGTGGTGGTATTAATAATAGGTGGACAGTATTTCTAAGTTTCTTTGACACATGATTGTACATTTCACTTGAGTTATTGATGCACAAGTATAAATTTATTTATTTTTAGTTGTGTATTTGTTTGCTACTTACAAGATAAATGTAGAAATATTTTAATACTAATGAGCAATATTCTGCATGGAAGGTTTGTGGAAGAACTTTTTACAGCTTGATTACATAAATTATTTGTAAGTATATTTTCTGGTTCCTACACTGTAGCAGTGGTCCTTCAGTGCTTTGTCACTGGTGACTGAGTATCAGGATAGGCATTTGTCCCGTAAGGTGTCCTTCTCTAACGATTCCCGGACACTGGGACCAGTCTAACCTGGGGTAACCCGGGAGAAGTAGGCAGGTTTAGTGGTTGTCGTCAATGCTTTGATGCTATGCATTGTGCATCTGGAAGCACATTTGACCAAGTGGAAGCAGTCTGTGAAGCTTTCCTTGGAGATATTTGTTCACAACCCTCTCATTTAGGTGACTATGGATAATGGCCACGAACATGGTTGTGTAGTTCATTTCCAATGGAAGCTAAGCAGCCTTGGACGGTGGATGTATTGGAGACAAACAAAAAGAATGTTGTATTTGGGATAGTGAATGGCAAGTTGAGAATAAGTAAGCCAGTAAAGACTGGCAGGATGACATCCATAACTGGTGTCAAATAGACATGCAAACTGCAGAGATTGCAAGCAGTGGTAAAAGATCATGCAAAGAAAATCAACGGATAATTAACGTCCATGGATATTGTGAATAGATGGATGGAGAGTCGCATGTTAACGTCTGCAGTGAGCATTGTTTTGTGCAGGTGATAGGGAGAGTGACCGGATGTCGGAGCACAGCTCAGGCAGCGTCTTCTTCTCCTCAGCATCAACTGACAAACCGTCGTTGTTGTCATCTTTGTTTCATCAGATGTCACGTGAGTCTGACGTCATTCACAGGTCGGTCATCGGTCAGAAGTTAGCTGATGCCGTACCACCGCGTTCCACTTCACCAGTTGCTGGTGAAAAGTGTCGTTCGTTGCCTGTTGAACGTGCACAGCTGGCCGATACTTCACGCCCACTCTCCGCTAACGTCACTACGCACATCTTTGGTACACCGGCGTTGATGCGCAGGGTGAGTATTATTGGTGGCTTGTAAACGGCATAACACATTAGTAAAAGTGTGGCAGAGTTGTTGTAATGTTAGCTACTCAACCACAGGCAGTAGGATATGGAGACAAGTGTGCATTACATACCACTTACATGATTAGAGATTCACACAAATAGTTAGACAATAAGGCAATATAGACAATGCAGTATATGGGTTGGTTAGACAGTTGCAAACAAATAGTTTACATTTTCTGGCCTAAATTTGGATGTCGGTTTTTGCAGGATTAGGCAGTTTCATGGGTAGGTTTTGCCATATCAGCGCACCCTGTGGAGACAATACAGTACATGGGTTGGTTGGATGGTTTCAGATGAATAGTTTATATTGTATCGTGAATAGATTTGCAGTTTCTGTATTATGTGGCCAAATGTCAAACTTGCTAACCAGGGCACCTGGCATAAAACCCCTTTGTTATCATGATTCATTCATTCATTCCTTCGTTGATAGCTGTGTTTGTATGTAACAGGGTGATATTGCTCAGAAGCCAGTGAAGTGTTATTCTGAGAGTGATGGTGATGCATACTTGACACAACTGACTACCTCGCAGCAGTTAGCTGACAATGCAGATACACAGATGTCTTCGCTAACTGAGGTTCGTACACTTCTAGGTTATTTTAAATGATGCTCAATGTCTAAGCTACACTGTCTAATTGTCACATTTCTGCCACTGTTGTTACCTGACCTGAAGCAGTTTACAGTAGTTGTCAGAATTCAGTTGTCAGAATTCCTCAATCTGCTATGAAAAGTGACTATGACAAGTCAGTTGTACTCGATACTACATGTAGGCACATCCAACCTTTCTGACACTGAATGACACGTTTATAATTGAAGTGTCTGGCTGTGTCACAAAGTGGTTCTATTCAAATGTTATTATTGGATCAGCTGCAGTGTAATGGTAAATGAAATGTATATATAAAGTCTTTGAAACATTTCAGCATTAATGAAATAACACAGATCGACTCATTACAATGTGTATTTATGTGTTCTGTGTGTTGTCAGTTTGACGTGGATGAGTTTGTCGCTAGCCACTTGAACGACCATCGGAAAGGACTGCTTGGCAGACAACTATCAGCCGAGGCTCTGCTCACTTTCAGCAAGGCAATGGCTTTATGCTGTTATATGTTTAATGATTAGAATGTTAGGTCACTTACTACAGCAGGTAATAGCATAGTCCTTCGTATTATTCTGTAAAAAAAATAGTAACTTTTTCGTCCCAAATTTGCATATCAATTTTTGCAAGATGAGACAGTTTTGCAGGTAACTTTTGCCATTCGGATTTCTGATTGATAATATGTAGTGAGAAATCTAGTTAGTTACTGGTGGCTTCTTGGCGAATATTCTTATAGCAGGTGAGATGTGTTTATGAGGAGATAGCAGAACAGTCAGGCTCACGGAGCAGAGCCCTGGTGATGGTGCTAGAAGTGATAAATGCTGATGAGTGGAGAGGCTTTTATTGGTGCATTTTCAGAATTTATTAATAAAACCTTAGTGATCAATATAGCACTGATGAGTGATGAGCAAAAAATTATTAAATGAATCACTAGTTAATGAAGGTGGAACATGAAGCAAAGTTGGATAGGGCTGAGATGAGTATGCTTAGGTGGATGTGTGATTTTAGTTTGAAATACAACGAGAAAAACACTCAGGTTAGGGAATTGTTGGGACTAGAATCAGTCAGCTTGTCATTCAAGAGGAGTAGATTATGGTGGTTTGGACATGTTGAACATAAAGATGATGCAGATTGGTTGAAGTGATGTATGTAGATGGAGACTGAGGGAACCCAGCAGGGCCAAGGACAGTCCTGGTGGGATTGTCATAGGGGATATGGAGAGTTTTGGTCTGTTCTTTGAGGATACTCAGGATCATTGCAGACTGAAAATTAAGATGGAAACTGGCTTACCCGGTTGTAATGAAATGTTTGTGTTCTTTCTGTAGTTGCAGCCACTGCTGAGAAGAAACTGAAAGTTCTGCTAATATCGGTAGTACTTATAGTAGGCCCTGTTTCAGTTGGCATACAGACCCAGTCGGTTAAAGGTGCTAGTTATTAACAAAGCCAGCCATCCAGCCAACTTGGGTTGTATGCAGGGTTATGTCAGTTTAAACTCCTCGAAACAGATAAGCTCCCACACAATGGATTTAGGTCCATGCAAAATCTGCTTCTTTGGCTTGTTGCAGTGAGATTATTATGACAAATAAACTGCTGATCTGATACTGTGACGTGTGTGCAGGATGCAATCAGAAAGCCGATCATACGTACTGAGAGCAAGCTGGTGAAGAAGGAAGCATCAGAGATATTCCGATACATTCAGATGTACATGGGTGACAGGCCGCTAGTGATGGGCAAGTCTGCACTCACACCATTCAGCATTGCTGTTGACATCGTTTGTCGCGGCTGGTCGAATATTGCATTACGCGATGAGATCTTCATACAGCTGTGTCGACAGACCACCCGCAATCCACTGCTGTCAGTCATATCTGTTTATCTTCTTGTTTTAAGTTTAACAGCTACCTACGCCTTGGTAGTTTATTTATCTGTAAACTTAGAAGTAACTGAAGTAGCAATGGTAGTGGTAGAAGTGGCAGCAGCAGTCGTCACCTTTTTTGTCTTCATCTTTTTATTCTGTGCATATATTTGATAGTGTGTCTGCTATGCTATAAAAATCATGAATATTCGATTTCTTATTGCATATTTCTTAGCAGGCTATTATTCCAAATAAGGCTAGGTCACCAAAAACCAGAATTTTGGAATGTGATTATTTGCCATCCAGAGTTAAATTGTACAGTATTTTATGTGTTCCTTCAGTGCTTTGATGCTGTTGGTTGGGTGACAGGAATGACATCTGACCTGTAAAAACTTTAAAACGCAATAGGATATTGTCGTGGCAGTTAATGTGAGTAAAGTACAACCTGTGGATAAAAAGAGTTTCAGCCTGTTCTGTGAGGATGCTCAGAATAAGGGTGACTAAAGACTGAGAATAAAGGGGACAACTGGCTAACCTAGGTTTACCTGGAAATGGCCGTTAAAGTGGTGTGCACATGTGTTTGTAGTATTGTGTGAAAGCTGTAAGTCAGTTGTCATGTATTGTCTCATTGAAGCATATGTTGTTGTGATTGTAACGACTGGCGTGTTAACATTGATCAGAATGTTGTTGATTGTGCCATGTATGCAGTGAGAGTCTTCAGCGAGGTTTAGAGCTGATGTGTGTTTGTCTGGCGTTCTTCCCACCATCCACACAGTTCCTTCCATACCTGCAACTTCACCTCACGTGTCCACTTGACAGCGGAATCATGAGATTTACTCAGGTCTGATAGCTCAGCTTAGATTACTCTATGTGTCCACTTGACAGTGGAATCATGAGATTTACTCAGGTCTGATAGCTCAGCTTAGATTACTCTATGTGTCCACTTGACAGTGGAATCATGAGATTTACCCAGGTCTGATAGCTCAGCTTAGCTTGCTGTATGTGATGATCACAGTGATTACATTGACGATGACGAGGACATAATGATGACAATGATGATGACGACAACAATGACTATGATAATGATGAGTATGTTGATGTGTCAGATTGTGAAATGCATTCGTCAGTGCCAACGACGGTTAGATCGTTTTTCTCTGATGGGACATCGAGTGAGCGTCGTCAGACCAACACCTGGAGACGTTGAACACGCCATGGTAACCTCTGACATATTTTACTGCAGCATAATTGTGATGTGCTAGTTTTCTGGCTCATTATGACTCCTTATGTAATTTCTTAATATGTGAATTACAGATTGCAAACAGATCACATATGTTGGAACACTGTACTCAAGGACCGCAAAGGGGACGAATAATTAAAAGGTAAGACTGGGGTAGGAGCTCAAATGTAAGCCTTTAATTGAAGAAATTGAAGCGGTGAACTGAGGAACAGATGAGCTTGTGGTAGAGACCTTCAGTCTTCTTGAAACATGTAGTCTGGTTTATAGAATGCATTGTTAACAGCGGATGGCTAGTTAGGCTGCAGTTAGATGGATGCCAGTGAGAGACACACTGAATCTGAGGTGCTGCAGGTGTTCGGGTGGGGTATTATACAGGCCAGAAAGAAAAACTTTTGAGTTAGCGACAAAAACAGTGTATGGAAACGCCACTGCACTGCTCGGTCATCCATGGTGAATGATGTATGTGGCAGATCGTTGAATATAGTGGCAAGTGTGTATAGAACGCCATTTGTCGTCAGTTGTGTATTGCACCAGTATGTCACCGTAAGTGATAACTGTTTTGAATCATGGTTCGTGTAATCCACGCTGACATTAGCAGCTATACTGTCATGTATTCTGTCGTCATGCAGTCGTCAGTCTATGTGCCGTCGATGTTTGGAAGTTCACTGACCGAGCTGATGACACTGCAACAAGATCACTTTCCCGACAGACGGTTGCCATGGATACAGACAATGTTGTCAGAGGAAATACTGCGACTCAATGGTGTCGTCACTGAGGGCATCTTTAGGTTTGTGTTTTTGTGTGTGTGTTTTTTGTATTTTAACTCATACATCTACAAGGTGCTGCAAAAGGAAGTATCCTCTGAAGTTGTTTGCCATTTTATAACAAGAAAGCCCAGCTAACGCAAAGGGAAGCGTGCGACAGCCTTGGTATATAGTACGCAAGTCACCAAATCGGCCCCCATTTAGGATTGCCCAGCAGTATCAACGTAATCTATACATCG
>Ga0056132_1000339_pt1 | contig 11339 bp, 6 predicted proteins | sample WorMetLIZISLAND2_3_FD_71119 | JGI IMG/M metagenome (GOLD analysis project Ga0056132, IMG submission 71119) | Marine gutless worms symbiont microbial communities from Max Planck institute for Marine Microbiology, Germany - Olavius clavatus LIZARD... ...
TGGAATAAGTTGCCGGACGACGTAGTATCTGCAGCTACCATTTCTAGTTTCAAAAAGAGACTAGATATTTGGATGGAAAGATATGGGCATTAAAAGCTAACAGCTTAACTAGCCCATTAATTGTAACTGTAACTGAGAAGTCACTCAACTGCTGTTCCTTCGCTGATTTCTAACTCGGGATTAGCTGTGCTGGATTCTGACAAAGACAGCATTTTAAATAAATACCAGTACTTCGTATCTGTCTTACTCAAGAGAATAATGGGCTAGTTTTTACTTTACGGAATCTATTTTTATCAGCTGTGACAAATATGCCATAATTTTCAAGTTTATGTGGACGGATAAAATACAGGGTTAGGTTAGGGTTAATATTAAGGGTTAAGGTTATGGTTAGTGTTTTTTGCTGATGTATATTATGGGACTTCTTCTTATTATTATACTGTCTAATTGTATTGGAATGGATTGCTCCTGTATGCTACAATCGTCAGAATAATGAACCATTCTCTGCATCCTATGGTTTAATTCTATTATGCCAGTCACTGAAGTTACTTCTCCTTGAGTGCTCAAAATGCTTCTTGCTTACAGAAAAAGAAATCTACTAGCCTAGATGAAATCTCTCCAGATGTTCTGAATGAAGCTCATTTTGTCCGATACTTGTACATGTATTTTCAATCATTCACTGTCCTCTGGACAGGCATCTAATGACAGGTGCTTGGCAAATATTTTTCTGCTTCATGAGAAAGGAGCTAAGAACTCACCTGAAAATTACAGACCTATATCCTTAACTTCATTTATTAATAAGTTACTTGAATGCATTGTGTATTCTGGCACTTCTCAATTTCTAGATAAAAACAACATACTTATACCTTGGCAAATTGTTTTAGAAGTGGTCACTCCTGCAAAACTCAGTTAATTGGTGCCATTGATGACTGGGCCAAAGTTCTGGATAACAGTTGGCATGCAGATATTGCCATATTTGATTTCAGTAAATCTTTTGATTCAGTCCCCCATGGACCACTTCTGCATAAGCTAAATGCCTGTCTTGGTTCAAGCTTATTCCACTATCTCTAGCTGACAATTCCTGCTGCTAATGCGTGCACCCCAGCGGTAATGGGCTGAGCCCTTACTAGGCATTTATCGAAGTACCGAAGTACGGTACGAGTACCTGCACCATTGAACACTTTAAAGTTGCCACAACAGCAAACATTGCCACTATTGCCGGCGCTGCTGTATCCACTGGTTGTCGTAATGATCTATAGTGGCACATGTTCATCTGTGCCGACCATATCTTTTGTGTACAGTTTGTGTACTGGTCAACACCTAACTGTGCTGCTGAAATTCTTATCCCTTCTTCTTCCTCCCTCCTTCCAAGGACTTTTCTGTCCCACTCTTCCCTTCTTCCTTCTCCGCTCTTCCCCTTCCTTCTCCAATGACATATATTTGGTGTTGACCCTTTCACACAAATTGAAACCTTCCGCAAACTTGCGTGCTCATTGACACCCACAAAACTGAGCATCTCAGAGACTGTCTCATATATGTATTCCACTTATGCATGCCAGCTAAACGTTTTTGTGTATGGTCCTCACGGCACTACCACTCCGTCATGACTAGCGCCACATTTAGTCAGCATCAGCATGGACCAGACACTGTCATGTGAAGAAATGAGATTACTGCCAACTTGAAAAGTGTTACGGCCATGCATGGGGAAGTCAGGGATGAGAGGCCTGGGAATGACGATGCCCCAGAAGCTGCATACTTGAGTGGTTCTGTGAAAGAATTACTAATTAATTAAGTTAATTAAGTTTTAAAAAACTTATTTAAAAATACAAGTAACCAGTGTGAAACATAGTCGTTGTACTCATTGAACTGTATTTTGCACTAATTGTTTTGAATTTAAGTTACCTAGTTTCATAATTGATACAACTACTGCAACTGTTGAGATTTGTATGCAGTGGAAACTGTACGAGTACATAGTGCAAAAAGTGCCATGGTCTTTGACCAAAGCCATTAGTGGCCATAGCACTCCTAAAACTGCTATGGTCATGGCCATAGTTACTGGGCAGAACAGTGTTCTTTTCAGACTTGCCAACAGCTTGGGATGCAGGTTCCAGCACACTGCATATCAGTGAGAGCATCTGCATTCCAGAAACTAAATTTTGTATTAAATTTGCAGAAGTGATGCACAGTGAAAAATATGTTATGTATATTATATCTACTGCATATATTTTGTGTATAAAAGCTTATATGTCAGGTAATACATTTCATTTCCTTTTTTATTACAGGCATAGAAAGTTCCGGTAATGAAATAAATTGTTGTAGGAAAGTTGTAAAGAAGCATAAGATCCTTTTCACAGAGCACATAGTTGCTTCAGTGGATGCTCTTGCAAAGAGTTTGCAGCATTCATGTATAGTAAACACTGATGTATCATTTGTTGGACCAGGCAGTGTCTATTTGGTGTCTACATATTGTGAGGTACGTTGTGTTAAGTGCTTATATACCCTTTTGCTGTTTCAAGTGTCTGTTTTAACTTATAGGTTAGGTTGAGTTGCAGTGCACTTGTGATTTTCCTCAATTTTGTATTTCTTAAGATCACACAGTACTATGTAGAGCTCATTATCGTTATGCTAGAATGTTGTCTGTCCATTCATTTGTGTGTAATGTTGAGGTACCATTGTCCTATAGCTGGGATTACTTCAAAACTAATACACAGTAAGTAGCATAGGGTCTTTGCTCTACAGCTGCAAGATTGGCAGTCTAGTTGAAGTATCGAAGGAGAACGTCTCCAAATTGTTATGATAGTTGCTGTTATCTATGCTTGTGTTTAGTGGCATTCCCTACCGCTTGATGTGGTTATGTGCAGACGAAGATGCAGTCAGCTGAAGTACTCCACATTGTCCTTTGCAGTGGCATTGCTTTCTTGTTTTGATCTTTGTAACATGATAAAAATTAGAGTCAGTGCATGTAAATTGCTTGAGTTAGATTTTATGAAATTGTGTTTATTTAAATTATGTGGCCGACTGTGTGGACGTGATTGTACAGGGCGGCAGTATGAGTGCGTTGATTAAAAGAGCTCGAGAGTATGATGAAATACTGAATGAGTTTGAAGTGGCTGATTGGCTCATTCACATTACACTGGGATTACAACATCTGCATTCCAAGTATGAATATGTTGGTAATTGAGTCTGTATTTGCAGTCTGTGACTGTCAGCAGTTCAAGCAAGTCAGTGAGTAGTTGGATGCATGTCTTTGTGGAATGAGTGATTCTGGCAGTTGACAACAGTTTCATTGTCTAAACTGAAACTAGCATGCTAATAGTTAATGGATAAATGAAGTGAACACGATCTGACATTGCCACTAGAATGTTGTGTCATTATTATTGATAGCAGACACAGCTTGTCTCACAAAACTTAGATCATCTCAAATGTATTCCACTTATTATGTATAACACTTGTATGCACTCAAGTGCTAACTAACAGAGTTTAGAGCAGCATATCTCTGTCATCATTGTGGAATGATAATTTTGGGCCATCATTAGGGCCATATATTTAGATCATTAAAATCTTGTTATTTCAAGGTTCAGAATTGGCTTAAATGATGATTAATTTTAAGACGAATGCAGATCATGATAAAGTTGCATGTGCCTGATCGATGTATCATGTTTGTTTTGTTTTAGAGGTCTTGTGCATGGCCATTTGAATCCAAAGTAAGTTTATAATGTATTTATTAAATGCAAGTACATGTATGTGTGTAATGTGTTGTAGTAGAATTAATAGTAAATGGATAAATGAAGTGAACACGATCTGATATTGCCACTAGAATGTTGTGTCATTATTATTTGCCACATTGCTATTAGTAAGAGATTCCGCTAAATCGTGCAAGTTTAACTACTAGTGTTTTCAGTTTTTATTTAACTGGATAATTTTTCCACTCCTTCCACTCCGTGTTTAAGGAGTGAACAACAGTGAACGTTTTGTAATTCTTGAAGCGTTACTTTTCTAGGCCACGTGCCCTTCAGACACCCAACCAGCAGCATCAAAACACTGAAGAATGCTCATTCTGTGCTGAATGTTACAACTGTCTGCTGTTCAGTTGTTAGTAGTATTATCACTGTAAATGAATAGACAGATTCTTTTAGCGAATATTTAAACTGTGTTGTTTTGTGCTTGTGCGACTAAACAACTCTGCTATGCATCTTTCAATAAGTGCAACGTTCATCAGCATCAGCCATTCTTTTATGTTGTATTTCTGCTTTCTTTCTATAATTATACCATCGTGTTGATGTGTGTGTGAAGGAACATACTGCTGAGCAATAACTGTGCAAAGTTGTCCAGTGCAAAGCTGTTGTTTTGGTTAGTTTATGTGGTTGCTTTTAACTTCCTTGTTAAATTGCAGTCAGCTTGGTTGTTTGCAGCTGTCAGTATTGTATGATGCCGTGTTTAATGTGGCATGGTATTAGATGTAGTTGCTTAATACATGAGAAGTAAACTTTGTCACAAGTCGTGGAAGAGACATACTGACTGGCCAGTAACAATAAGTAAATGTTGAATTTCTGAACATCATTTATGCTACTTTGAATTAATTTAAATCTTGTGGCAATGTTATCTTGCAAGATGAGACAGTCGCTGCAGTTTACGTCATGAGATCAGAATATTTCTTTCAGCTATGCTGCTGCAGCTGGCTGTAAAAGTTACTCTTTTTTGAGCTGAGAACAGTAAAGTAACTTTAGCTTTTGTTTCATAATGTTGCGTGTTTATGGAAGTTACTGTATGATGTAAAATGACTCTCGGACTTGTAATCCGCATGCCGCCCTCATTTAAAGACATTATCTGCAGCCCACAAAGAATTGGACTAGCATAAATTTACCAATAAAGTGAGCAGCCAGAATTTAGGAACATAATAAACTGACTTCTTATGAAAGTTATGATAACGATTAGATTGAGTAAGTAAAGTAACAGTTGCAGTTTTGCTGTTGGTTAAAATAACTGATGATTTTTTTGCAATTTATACAAATTAATGTGACCCACAGACTGGTGCGTTTCTTCCATTGAAGCCCAGATATTGAGCTGAGTTTGAGATGCCGGATGTAAAATGTATTAAATAGAAGAAATTTGACTGAAGAACTAGATATAGGTTCGAAATCTTTAGGACATCATTGATCTGCTTCATATAGGCAACCTGGCAACAAGCCATTGTTAACTTGTTTCTGGTTGTTGCTGAAACTGCTAGAGACTTTATGACATGTCTTTATGACATCAGCACAGTTTTTGTGCATGCAGGGAAATGGAGAAACTGGAGCAAATAAGAAAATGTGATGGTGATTGCTGTACAAAGACTATGACTATACGTAATGCAGCACCATTCTTAAGTCCACGGCTACTGATGGCATCAGCTGATTCTCTGTTGCCTTCACCAGCTGATGATATGTGGTAAACTGCACATGCTTATCTGTAACTGCCGTGAGTTGTAGTCTTGCATATTTCATTCATCACAGGTGCATTGAGACTCATGGGTTAAGTTGACCTCATAGTAACTTTCCTTCTGCCTTCTTGTTTCTATAACAACGTGCATATAAAATATATTTTTGTGACTTAACACTATTGATTTTCTCAGCATTTACTGGTGTGCATTTGTGCTTGCTTGTACTGCTTGCTTGGATTTCTTTCATTCTTGCTTTTTTGGTTCTTAACGGTTGTAGACCACCAAGTGTGTGATGTCATTGGCTCGCGCTCTGTGCTACAGTTCCTGATCCATAGTACATTCGTATTAGTCAGTTACTGTGACTGTTGATTTCCAGTATTTTTAGCATATAAATGATAAATGTATTCATATTGCAGGGCACTTGGCTGTTGCCTGTATGAGATGTGCAGTAGAAGAAAACTGTTTTCTGCTAGACCGTCACAGAAAGTTTCCATTCAAAGTGAAGATAGAACTTTGCCACATTTTCCAGAGCAGTTTTCTGCCGAGCTTGCAGAAGTATGGCTCAGGTGTGTCCATATTTTCAGTGAATATGCGGCAGAGATAAAACATGTTTCAACTTTCAAGGTGGCAGAAACTATTGCTCTTATCGCCGTTTAGTCACTGTCGGATTCAAGTATTTGTAAAAAATATTCTCAATTTTCAACATTTAATGATTCATTTAACGAGCCTTGCACTTGAGACAGAAACTCGCGTATCAGTTTAGTGTCATAGTTTATACTCAACAGTCAACACACATAGCCTACTGTAACTGCCAATGTCTGTGTAAGCAGTGCGGATCTGTTGGGACGTCAGAATGACGTCAGTCTGCCTAGGTGTGCTTGTCAGTGGAAGTATAGTAATGTCAGAAAGGGTGTAGACAATATGCCTTGCAGTGGACACTGTTCACTGGTAATCACTGCTGACATTTTTCACTTGATGACAGAACTCAGCATACACTGTGTGATAGATTGCTTTATTCAGTACGTGATGCAGTTTGAGTGTCATACTTTGATGTGCAGGGTTCTTGTTTAAGGCTCATTACCACTTATTTTGTAGGATGTTATTCAGCTTATTCCTGGCTATCGATTCGAATTAATTAACTTGATTCGTTATTGATTCATTGAACTTTTTTCTTAATAAATTTAAAAAAATATCTACTGGTTAGTGCCTCACAAATCTGTATCAGCATTTACTATAGTTACTTTGGCTTCTGGAGAGCTTTGCCACCACTACCTCTTGAGCTCTGCCTCTGACTCCAAAGAGGGCCTGTGGCCACTTGGCTGTGTTCTGTCTCCTGTAAAGTAAATTTTACTTGCTGTTGAAAGGTTTGTGAAGAATCCTAGATGTTTGTGCTGTTATTGATTAGAGAGTGTTTTTGTATAATTTCTAGTATTCACTTGTAGACTAATGGAGAAAGATGAGACAAAAAGACCAACAGCAACAGAACTGCTGGATATAGACTATCTCACATTACATCGACGGGTATGTCATAGATACAGACAGTGAGTGACATCTCTTTGTACAGAAGATGTTTATTCAGTTACCTATACAATATGGTGATAAAAATTTAATTTAACATGTGCTCAGAAATTGAAAAGACAGTGGACACTGCAAGGCTAAAGAAGAATACGTGGAAAAAAAGATCTCAAGGCACAAGACAATGAAGCCAGTCTGAGCAGTGAGTGAAGCAGGACTCGGAGAGCTGAGGGGGTTGTAACCCCACAATATAAGGTGGGAACTGCTAATGTATTCCAACTCCCAGAATTTGGACACCGCTAGTGGGCAGGATTTCTGGAAAGGTAGTTTTAAATCTTACATGAAAGACTGAATTACGCGTAGTAAGAGTGGTGAGAGTGAAAGTGACAAGCAATATGTACATAAAGATGCAAATTGTGAAAATATTATTAGGTTGATGAAGTGAATCAGAAAGCTGACGCTAAAGGTGACACTGTGCTTAAGTAAGATTGGTCAGTGATTGGCAAAGGAGAGCAGTTTTGTGGTTGAGAAATGGTGACAACAGATGAGCAGTAAGTAAGTAAGTAAAATCCTTCAAAGTGCACAGTGTCGGCCAAAGGCCGAATCTGAGGCACTTGTGTGAGCCACTAGGGGGAACTGAAGGCCTGATCAAAACAGAGGGTTTTAAGAAGACGATGGAATGTATGTGATGAAGAACAAGCGTGAATGCCAGAAGCAAGTGATTTCCATACTGAGGGAGTGGCAATGCCGAAACTGCGCGAAGCAAAGGTTGTGTGGACCCGGGGAATCGACAACAGATTGGTGTTGGAGTACTGCGAATGGGTTATAGAGAGATCAATTTGTACAAATGGTTATCACCAAGTGGCAGGCCTAGACGACACTGTTGACTGATGTAAAATGTTGCTTTACTTATGAATTAAAAACAGCTGCAGAGCTCATTGGTTAAGGAAATGGACTCGGGTATCAGATCTGGCTGGGTGCATCTCCTGTAGAGACCTATATAAGCCACTGGAAATGTCACGAAGTGCATATAAGCAAAAGTCGTTCTGGTGCACTTACTCGTAAGTTTGCTCATGGGTACAATCACGTCTTGGCCCTCGAACGTGCAATACATAACGTTAAAAGGTGTCGTTTTTCCTTTTTTGTTGTAGTGTATCACTAGGGCGTCTCTGTGCACTACACTAGGAGGGTTAATGCCAGCACGTTTCGTTTCAAACCAAAATGAAAGAGGTGTTGGCGTTAATGTTTTTTAAAAGTACATGTTCTGAATTAGATTATGACATAAAACAAAGCCGAGCACTGTGCAGCTGGGTGGCATTATAGAAGGTCCGTCTGTGATAATAGTTATCAGGCACAGCTGTGGCAGCCACTGCCTGAAGTAGAATACTATGGTACCTGCGTGTACTAGATTAAACTGGCAGTTCTCTGTCAGTTTTCGAGTGCACATTAAATCCTCCTCATCATATTGTATCGTATCGTATCGTATCGTACCTGGCATAATGGCAAGATTTTTTGTACATTAACAAAGGTTTTACACTAATACAATACTAATCTAAGCTAATGAGTACTGTATGTGAATGCTTAACAGAGCGCTGAAGCAGGATTGTTGTCATGCATGGAGAATGACATTTGTAGTACAACTGATTCACCCTCGGCTCAGCAGTGCAGCAGGTGACGTTTCTGAGGAAATGCAATTATTTGTAGATTAGTGAGGCATACGTTGTGTCACACCCACATAACCCACAAATATCATACCTGGTATTTTATTTGTATATTACATTTATTGACATTTCATCATGATGTCTAAATGTTCATTTGCTGTATGTAATATTGCACATGTATGACCTGGTATACAAGGCAACAGCAACACGTTTCTTCCTTGAACTTGAAATGTCCCCAAGACACTGCACGTTATGAGAAAATTCAGAGCTGACTTAATTATTAATTACAGTCTGATTCTGCTAATGTATCTCAAACCTTTGCCCAATGTTGAATAACTTTTTAATCATTATTATAACACTGTCATGACATTTTTTGGTTGTGGCTTTTCACGTTATTTCTTGGTTACAAGTTGGTTGAATATGAACTTATAAATACGTTGATACATAGGTTTTTTAAAAAAATACCTAAAATGTAATGGAATAATTATCAGTCACATATGCTCAATCTTGTGGCCTAACAGTCCTCATGAAAGATTGACTGAGCATGGTCAGGCAAAGTCAAGTAAACACGCATGCAGCATGCATGCATGCCACGTATTAAAACAAGAATTTGAACCTCAGATGCTGCTATACACAAATGCACGTACTGGCCATCAGTTATCTGTATTGTAGGCATTTTAGTATCTGATGTCTGCGTTTGGTTAGAAATTCTAACCTAACATGGCAAACTATGTATCTAACTCTCACTTAGAATCAGACACTTTGTCACTTTGCCATCATGGCATACAACATTTTCAATGCACTTCTCACCAGTTCTCATTCTTGTAATCATAATAATGACTATTAGCCAGAACAGTGAAGATTGGAAGTATTTGTTTGGCAGTGTGGTAGATCACGAAAACAGTGCAAGTGATGGTGAAGAGTTGGACAATGTCGACACATTTTTGACCTCCGATGATATCGACGAACTGCTCAAGTCGCCGTCGACATAGCTATAGATTACTACAGTTTACTGCGACATTTGTGACTTCACTCAATATCTGTACATATTCACATATTTATTAAATTCACCTCTGTACATTAGGCAAACAATATTTGTACTGTTCACATAATAAAGTAACAAAACAAAAAAAAACTAACATTGTGTTCGTTGTTGCATTGCACATAACATTCTTTTCACGCAATGTGTGAGCAAAAAACATGTATCATGTATTTATAGTCTACAAAAAATACAAAAGTTCAAAAATTCACCGGTTTAATCTGTTATATTCCGATTTTTAACAGTGCTATATAATTATTATGGTACAATACCAGCTTCTAAAAGTAACAATACCGGTTGAAACATCAGCATTTTGCAGAGTATAAACTGTACATTTGACATTTCTTTCCAAACCATGTAAATGATCTTAATCTATGTAAACACTGTCTAATACTAAATAGATTTTTCAGCTGTGCATACTGTATATTCTTTCAGCGCTTTGACACTGTGACCCTAGACCCCCAAGCCACCGAATTTAGCCGCCAAGCTGAATATTTTCAGCATTAACCGAAAAGCCACCGCAAAGAAATTTGGCTAGCCGAAAAAACGCCAGAAAAAACCGGTTGTAGCCACCGTAATTTTTGAGTGTAAACAAGGCATTCCAGTCACTTTGCTCTCATTTTTGCATGACAATATTAAGTTCGTCCTGTAATTGTGGTCTTTGCATCGACATGATTTGAACAAGTTTGAACAACAGATTTTGCCAACTACAGTGTACTAGAATTTAATATTGCAATTTTTTATTAGCTCTGCAGGCCTTAGCCGAAAATTAGCCATAAATTTGGTAAACCGCTGAAGTTTTCAACTAAAAAATACCTCCTCCGCAGTTTTCCAGCTTAGCCGAAAAGCAGCCATAATTGAAAGGCAAAGTAACATGATTAAGCCAATGGGATAGGCACATCACATGATTGTGGCTGCAGCAAGTGGACAAATTTGTGATCATGTAATCCAGAGTTCCTTACTCTTTAGTTCTTTTGACACTGTTGGGTGACGCAGAAGGTATCGGACATGAAAAAAATTCCTGCTGCAACTCCAACAAAGTATGAAAAGTTCAGTTTGTGCGATCCAGCTAATAACTGAGGAAAATCAGATGTTAATGCATATGACTATATGATATAACTAAATAACAACTAGCTGCACCTCACAACTGCACAGCATCAGAACACTGCTGAGAGTAAAGTTAAACAAATTATATCCACAACAAAGAATCTAAATAAAATAAAGCTTCCCCAATATTACCAGACAACATAATTCTCACTAACAATAATCAGCAGAAACAGCACATGCAGTATGCCAGTTCAGCTAAGCTAGGCTAAGAATGCGCCTGGCAACGGGCATTGCTGACTGATCAACCAGTGACGCGGCCGAATCATGACTTGTGTTTTCACAGACCACCTCACCAGCGGTCTCCTCTGTGGTGCTGTCAAGCTCTGACAGAATCATGTCGAGCTTCTGCACAAGTTCATCTGCATCATCGGCACTGAAGCACATTGGTGGCTTTATCTTGAGCACATTACGGTCGGGTCCGTCAGTTGACAACAGAATGTGTTCCTCCTTCATTCTGAAACACAAGTACTTGCAATACAACTGTCTTGTTCTTAGTAAGTAAGTAAGTAAGTAAGTAAGTGATTTATTAATGCAACCATCGGTTGAAAAGTACAACATATCAAACGAAGTTAACAAACAATCAATAATAATTACATAACAG
>Ga0056132_1000340_pt1 | contig 11338 bp, 11 predicted proteins | sample WorMetLIZISLAND2_3_FD_71119 | JGI IMG/M metagenome (GOLD analysis project Ga0056132, IMG submission 71119) | Marine gutless worms symbiont microbial communities from Max Planck institute for Marine Microbiology, Germany - Olavius clavatus LIZARD... ...
CAGAGGCACATGGGTGTTAACAACTTGCCCAGAGTTGTTGCCTGGCGGTGCACTGGCCGGGAGTCGAACCCGGGACCTCTCGATCTCGAGTCCGACATGCTAACCACTAAACCACCAAGCCACAACCAACGAATAGTGAGGCTACGTTATCATCAACAAATAATAACATTACAATGTAACATATCATATCACATATCATATATCAGACCTTAAATGTCAGAATCGTCTCAAAGTTGGAACAGACAAGTGTCACGATACAAGGCCAAATTCGTATTGAAGGCCGGGGTCGGGAGTACTCAGTGTCCTGTTGTCACCTCACCCACTGGTCAGCTGTTTGACAGGCCGAGTTCACAGTTTGCCAGTCTGCCGCCTTCGCAATAAATAGGCCAGCACGTGGTCATGTTGTTCATTGTGTTGAGAGTTGAGACTGTATACTAATGTCTCTGGTGATATATTTGAGCGTGCGTGTCGCTGAATATTGACAGTAAATGTTGAGTTCTGTATTCATTTAATGATTCGACTGTTCGTCAGTACCGAGATATTATACTGTAAGTACCGCCTGTGTGATAATGATGAAGGCTTTATTTAACATTGGTTTAACGTTGGCTTGACGTTAGTTTATCATATTCTGAGTATCAGCCATGAGATTTGTTATCTTGTATCAGAGTGAAAGTTACTTTAAGTAAGTTCTTGAATAATATGGCTCGTGTTTTTATATGCTATTGCAGCGGTTTCGAGGCTGGAGAGCCTGATGTTTGATTTGAGCTTGGTGATACTAATAATTTTAGTCGGTTGTGTTCGTCACGTACATAAAGTGGAGATTCGAAGAGTTGATGGCTGAAGTCCCGTCGATATGAGAGATTTGTCCGATTCTGGTGAATTGTTCATTGCTATATTGGACCAGAGTTCTGTCAACGTGGACTATAGACATTTCAAGCCAGCTATAGATAACTTTTCTGGACATCGCCGAGTCCAGGTGATGTTTGTGTGAACAATTTATTGGAGTTTTTGATGTTGATATTGTGACGCCAGAGCGCACGAGAAACTTTGTGTGTGTGTAATTATCAGGATAATAGACTCTCGAATGATCATATGTAAATATTTTTCTGCATATATTTGTTTTCTGCCATTGCACAGTTTTTCAGTAATACACTGTTCTTTTATTGCATTGGATTATCTTTTCTTTTTTCATCACTACGACACGGAATGCTTTGTCGTCGTATAACGCACAAGCATACGTGACAACAAGCCTAAGCCAAAAAATCAAGATACAGTTAGCATCAGATGATGACGTCTGAAAAAGACTTCTTGAAAAGCCACGTTTTGACTGGTGGCGAAAGGTGTATTCAGACTAGGAAGATGTTACATCTTACAGCATCACTGGGAGTTTAAACATGTCAGCAAAATTTGAAACTGAGTGGTTATCACTAATCAACTGGTTGAATAAGATGAATGCCAGTGAACGAACAACAGAAATCATAAGATTCAATGCTTGCATATCCCTTTTTTGACCTTTCTGAGACAGAAGTTCGTGGTCTATTCACGAAAATACTCGAATATTCAGTAAACCCGTTAGCTGGCATACACTGGCAGTCATACATTACATACGTAGTTTATCGCATTAAAGTTCATGTTGTCTCTTCCCTAACAGTGAGTGTGGCCACCATATTCAGCATGCCTACACTCAGGGATGTCCAGGCTGAGTTGGCCTTGGAAGAGGGTAGGTGACAGAATAGAAATACTCACTGTCGTATGAGGAAGCAGGCGATATCTTCATGATTCTCATCAATGGCACGGTGCAGGAATGTTTGTAGACAGCCGCCGGGACCAGCCGACCACATATCAATATCACAGCCATGACGAACCTAACACCGTATCACAATGCACTGAAAACACAGCTTTATTGTACAGTGACTTGACCAGTGTATAAACAGTGTTAAGAATGCGGCAGCGTGGTTCATAACTGGCACCAGCCGATGCAACCACATCACATCAGTGTTGAGACAACTCCACTGGTTACCAGTTTGACACAGAACTGGTAAAAAATGGTGAACAAAGGTGGGAAGTATCTAAAAATAGTCAGCAAAAGTGGGAAGTACTCAAAATAACAGCAAATGTGGGAATTACCTGCAAAGTGAGAAGTATTCAAAATAACAGGAAAGGTGAGCATAGGTTGGAAGAAATCAAAAAATAGCAAAGGTGAGAATTACAACTATACAACACAGTACTATTAGTGGCTCAGTGGTGTAGTGGTTAGCGTGTTGGACTCGTGATAGAGAGGTCGCGGGTTTGACTCACGCCCGCTGCACTGTCAGGCAATGACCTCGGGCAAGTTGTTCACACCAATGTGCCTCTATTCACCAAGCAGTATAATTTGGTACCTTGCGAGGGCTTTCATATCAATGTGCCTGTATGTGGCAGCCAATGGCATGGGTCCAATGAACAAGGGGAGCATTGTAGTAGTGGTTCTGCAGTGATTGGATCGCTTAGAACCGCGATATAAATTATCTACTGTATTTTTTTTACTTTTTATAGACATGATTAACTGTCAATATTTCAGACGATAAAACTGGTCAAAATATATGCACAACAAACCCACCAGGACATCGGCAACTTCATATGAACCAGCTGAGAGAGATTGCCAAAGAACAGTTTCACCGCTGCAGTCCCGAGCATCCAGTGATGCTCCTCTCTGACACAGAGACTCTACTACGGCCTTGAGCTTGTTAGTTACTGCAGCATGCAGGCAGTCAGTGCCATCTGGATCACTGTACATAGCGATAAACAGATCAACCATTATGGACACAACTGTGGAACCATTCTTATTCTGTGGTGTTTCTTTGTTCGTGTACTAACTGGAGGGGCACAGTCAACAATGACTTGTTAAGGAGGGGAATCACCTGGGAGGAAGCAGAGACGGCAGCTCATAACAGATCAGAATGGCATTGGAGTGTGGCACAATGCATCCACTTGGATGCGGGCATCCACTTGGATGCGGGTTGAATCAAGGTCAAGGTAAAGTTGTTTGTTTTATTGAGTTCATTTAACTGATTCTGTTTGTTTTTTATTGTCCGTGTGCCCAGCTGCATCTCTTTTACCTTTTGGCTACCGTTTTAAGATAAACTCAAGTTGAGTAACCATATCACTCCACACAACCTTACCGATAACCCCCTGAATGACCTCCAAAGCTCCCAACTTCCCCAGAACCAACATATCAAAAATGACAGCACGCAAGATAATTTTGTAACAACTGGGCTCTTGCATTATCCACTTTCTCCCCTGTTGTATCTGAAAAAAAATTTGCAGTCACAAAATCTCTCACTTATATATTACCAGAATAACAGCACAAGATAGAGAGAGATATAGTTACTATTGTTATTAATTTTTGGAACAGCTTTATTGACATAAAAACACATACCGGTATCTCTCTAACTATCACAGCCAATGCAACTAAAATGGTACAAGCACTTGGTCCAGAGCTAAGCAATCAGGTAATATAGATTAGACACAAACCTAGTAGTCGGCTGCCACTAATTTCTGTCAGGCTAACAGTTACCTTCCCAGCTGCAGAGCATCACCATTTTTTTGGCCAGTAACAAATAATACTGCATTCAAATGTGTGTGAACAACTTGCCCATGGTTGTCACCTGACAGTAACCCACACTGTTTACTATGGAAAATGACCAAAACGGCCCATAGCTCAGGTCCAATTAAACGACCCAGGTGGATGTCCAAAACGGCACACAGCTTGGTCAAAAACGGCCCACATAATGTTTGCCCTTTATTTCAGCCCTGACTTGATTTGTGGGCCATGTTAGTCCATGGGCCACTTTGGATGTAGCTGTGGGCCACTTTCGACCTTGCCATGGGCCGCTTTGAACCTACCGAAAATTTTTGGGCCAATTTGGTCAGGGCCATTTTGATATAAACCCCTTACTATAACGAACTGATAAAGCAAATGATGCTAGTTAAGATACAGGAAATGAACTCACTGTGCGTTGGCGTCAGCTTGGTTCCGAAGCAGAAATAGCGCACTATCAACATTATGTGCTGAAATAGCTTGTAGAAGCAGAGAACGACCCTCATTGTCCGTATCATTGACATTAGCACCTCCACCCAGCAACTGTTCACCTATCTCAAGCTGGTTGCCAGTCCACAGTGCTACACCAAGCACCGACTGACCAGCAGAGTCCTTCAGCGCGAGATTCGGAATTACCTGAAGACTGCGACCACTGTGTGTCACTTGAGCTGAACACGCAGTTTCAGTTCCACTTTGCACAAAAAATCCCGGTCAACAATGACTGAACATAGAGCAGCAGAACAAACTGAAATGAAGGCCAAACCACAAAATCAGTCTAAATTGGTCCAATTGGTCAGAAAACCGCTTCGAATTGTAAACCACTGCCATTCATGCTTCCCTGAAAGTGGCACTTTATAAATGTCGGGACCTTTGACCTTTAACTACAAGATCTACAGGTATGTGGCAAAACATCAAAACAATGTAAAACACTTGCAATTATGTCCTTTTCTCTGCTGGCTTGTACATATACCTATTTGCATTGGACCAGTTTGATCCATATCATCAATACATACACAGATCAGAACTTTTTTTCTTTTTTATCTTCACATCAGCCTGCGGTGGCTTGGTGCGACATCAGTGATACATTAAATTCGATTTTACACAAAACAGTCAAGTCTCAATTATACCAGTACAGTGCCATGTAACAAATAACTGCAAAACCACTAAAACACAGACAGAGCTGGTCGACACTCCACAAAAACATAGAAAATATGCAGCCACTTTGTCAAGCCTGCCTATATGTTGTTTTAAAATCATTCTGTAATAAAACTGATCTTTGTAAACAAAAGGTGACAAATTTATCTAAAATTTATTTAACAATATTTACAATACATGCACATAATCAGAAAACCAAAACTAAAAGAGAACACAAGTATATCCGTTTCCAGCCTACATACATAAATACCAAAAATAAGCAGGCCTAAACTCCTTAAATTTTGATTATCACACACTTAATGGCCAATTTCCATATTCACCTCAGCTGTAGCCAATGTTTGCCAAAGAAACTTTTGGAAACTGCCATTTCTCATGCCAAACTAATAGCACCGATGTATTAAAGGCCAGTGTAAAATATATGTACAATATACAAGACATGGACACACCTTTGAAGTCAAGAAAGACTTTAACAATGTCTTTATGGCCGGCTTCAACGGCGATATGCAATGGCGTCTGCTTGGTCACGCTGTGGTCTTCATCCACTGGCTGTATTGTCTGAATGTTTGCATTTGAACCAGCTTCTAGTAATGCATGAACCAGATTAACAAGTCCACGACGGCATGCGACATGTAGCGGTGTCTCACCCTGGTCAATATCATAACAACAGATATATTCAATGGCCATTTATCACAAATACAACAGTCACTTAAAGTGTTTGCAGCCTGACAGTAGCAATAACACACATTCCACCAAATAGAGTCTGATCCTGAGCAAATAACAAGTCACTTCATTCTAGCTGTATCTATATGTACAGCTTCAGTCACTTACAAGCATTCAACAAAAGCTTACTGCTTAAAGCTACACTTCCAATAACCTGTCTGACTTCTGTCATAAACAGAAGAGTGACTTTTAACTGGTGATTTTTATTTTAGCATACATTCTCCACATTTCATGCCGTTTGTAATGTAAGGTCCGGTCAGTGTAGGCTGAGCACTAAACACTGCTTTGGAGGCTGTATGTATCGGATATTGGTCCTATGCTGAATGAGTAAGACAAAAATGCAAGCACTACTTGTTACATACCTGGCACTGGCCATGACTTTGATCTTCCTGTAGGGCCCAGTTTTTGCCAAGAATTGTTAAGAAGTATAATTTTTAAATAAGTCTTCTCAGCATAACTAGAAAATGCTCCAGAATTTCAGAAGAATGCATGCGGACTTCCTCAACACACAGTAACTACACTAGTGCAATGTTTGTGGAAGCTTGCCTTGCTGTTAGCGGCACTGCAGTTGGCACCATTATTCACTAGAAAGAGACCAGCATTCTCGTTTCCACACCCAGCAGCCAAATGCAGCATCGTTTCACCTGAAAAAAAACATGTACATACATACTCACATGCTGTTTAATACCATTTACTTTTCATCATAATTAGAAAAGGCATGACCCATTAAAAACTGGATCGGTCTGATTCAGTATTATGGCAGAAAGAGATCGGTGATTCAGTACTGATCCAGTACTGACGGCCTGGCAGACAAGGTTAACAGCATCTGGTAACACATAAGCATCTGTGAACAGGGAACAGCGTGTGGCATTAGCTGTCCAGGTCACGCAGCATGTTACGTAATGGCCCGTTACTTTTCATCATAAACAGAGAAAGTGTGATCATCACTCCGAGGTAGGTAAATCAAGCACCAGCCTGTATGGCTGGAGGTTATGGCATATTGAGATAACTGCTGCAGTGGCATCAGATGAAACAAACGGCAGGAATGAATTATAGCAGGATTGGTAATCTGAACCGATACCGATACACAGCGATCGGTACCGAATCAGAGTCAGGAGCAAGACTGCTGCAGGTGCATTCTCTAATCGTAAAGTAACAATGAAATTGGAGTAAGTAAGTAAGTAAGTAAATTTAATTTATAAAGCGCGCAATGTCGGCGAGAGACGCAGTGTACGAGCTGGAGTGTAATGTTCAAGAACAGAGTTCAGATAAACAGGCTGAGTGGTGTGAATGGTCTTGTATGTGATACAGGCAATCTTGAATTGGATGCGCTGGTGAATTGGAAGCCAGTGATAATGTTTGAGCAGAGCAGACTGACGAGTTTAAAATCTTGAAAGCAGCAGAGTTCCAAAGTTTCTGCCAAGAATATGATTCATTCAGTTGTGAAATAGAAAGATAATGAACGATTACATCTATCATTGACAACTGTGTTAGGTGAGCTGCCATGGGCAACCAGTCGTCGCGCGTATGAATCACCGTCCTCTAAATCGAACGTCTCCGAGCTCAATGCCAACCATAGAGCTGTGAGTCCATCACTGTCCTTCAACTCTAGGTTTAGACCACCCGCCATCAGCAGCAGAGAGAATGCTTCCACGTTGTTGTGCAGGATTGCTGCATGCAACGGAGTCCTACCAGCACACAATGTACAATATCTGTCAGTAGTACAAACATTCATTCATTCATTCATTCATTTAGTCTTTAGTCTGACATCTGAAATAGCGCAGATGTTAACTGCTGGAACAAGCTACCAGACAGTGTTGTTTTGGCCACCAGCACTTCTAGTTTTAAGACTCATTTATCTAAGTTTTTAAATACCGTGGGCTCACAGTTCTATGACTCTGTGTATTAGTTTCAAGTTCGTTTCTATTACGGAATATTGACACTCACCACGAATATTTATCTATCAAACTAATGCAGAAAGTTTTATAATGATTGATGCAAACATTATTTCTGAAACAAAGCAGCTCGTTATGGATGAAATTTTCTGCCACACCGCATTTCAAAGAAATTTTAAGAGTTATTAATGGCCACAATGATGATACTGTTAATAATAATAGAATAATAATCATAGTAATTCACTGTTATAATGTTACACTAATTGAGCTGCATCAATTTGACCAGTGCAAAAAGAACGAATTCTGATAAAATTTATGATGGCAACTGTAGAGTGTATACTGGATACCGGACAGCTCAGCTTAGGAGGGATTACAACTCTCTGACTGGTTTCAAGTGTAATTTTATATGACAATATCCCCAACTCAACACTGAAGCTTTGCAGCACTTAAAACCAACTGCGAGTCTGAATCTTGTGCATTAGCATCGGCAGCCTTCTGTAGGAGGAGTTCGATGATGCTAGACATGTGATTGGTTGACGGCAGGTCATGTGACTGCACGACAGCAAGGTGTAGCGGTGTCAGCCGACTCTCTGGTAATGCAATGTTGACATCGGCACCATTCTCTATGAGAAACCGAGATGCATAGTCATCACCTACACATATACGTACAGTTTTACACAACTCTCTTTTCCTCACGAACTGAGAGTTCATATTGCACATAACACATGCACACAACATTGATAACAAAGACAGCTAATCTGAATGAGAGGGGCTTCCAGATTAAAATTTTAAGTAGACTATTACCGACCCACTCGCTTCTTAATGTTATTTATATGACACCAATTGCTAGACAGACTTCACTACAACTAGATATAACTATGTTTTGGGTAGACATATGCTGTTGAATACTTTATTTTGCTGCCTTTTATGTGTAATTTGATGTTTTTTAACTGTTTGGGTTGTGGTCTCTCAGCCTTTTATTAAACAAATATATGACGATGATGATGATCAGACTATTCTAGATACCATCTGTCAGGCAAGGTTGCAAAAAACGACTAACCTTTCGATACTGTTGGCAAAATTTATTTACAGGGCAAATGCCTCTTTTCGTGTCAAAGCACTGACTGGCAGTAAATGCACACACACATAATTTTCCTGAAATTTAATATCTGGCAGAAATTTCTGGAAAATTCTGTTAATTTCTGGAAATATTAGCGACAACCTTGGAATAACTACAGATCACTACAGAATATGCACACAGAGCCTGCACACAGCACAGTGCAGGCAATCAAGATACAGTAACAATTAACTAATAACCACGAAAATAACAATAACAAAAGCCATTTTGCAACATAAAAAACTGAGAGTATGCAGATCTTTAACAAACACTGGGCAAATCAATTTTTATTTTAGCCTTGAATCAACTCACACGTGACAATAATACTTTGACTAATTCACTTTCAGTTAAGCCTTGAATCACCTAACCCAGATAAGAATAACACCTTGACTAATTAATTTTCACCTCTCTTAATTGCTTTGTGCAGCAGGCAACATCCGGTGTTGTCAGCCATGTTGATGTTGACGCGGTGTTTTATCAACGTGCTTGCAATGCTCTCTTGACGAGTGCACAATGCCAGGTCCAACGGCAAATCAGCGCTGCTGTCAAACTCATTTAACTTCCCTGGCAACTGCAGCAACAATTTAACAAATTAACTTAATAACTTATTATCAACCACGTGTAAGTCGCATTATCCATCACTTTATTTAAAGCACTAAAGTCCACAAGCAGGAGAAAAACACACAAACAAACAACCATAGGCACCGAGCTGTGGAAAATATTGATGGGGAACTACACTGTGTGCAGAAAGTGCGATGATCGAGGCGCCCCAGGGTGGTGGGGTCTGGCTGACCCGGAGGTCTTGGGGAGCATTGTTAGCCACTCATGGTACAGTAAGAAAGGTAAGACGTCGATTTGTATAGCGCATCTTGTGGACCAGCCACCTCTAATGCGCTCTCTCGTCACTAACGGGAGCCGCCCGACCACCCAGGTCACCACACACAGCCTGCGCACACAGGCCTGGGCAGTGACCCGACCGTTGGCCAGGCAACGCCAGTCAGCAGTAGGTCTCCACCTTCGTAACCCATCATTAATGGATTACTACTGCTTTTTGTTTTTTCAACAAAATGTATTCTATGACACAAAAATGCGTTAAATAGGAAATTATCTGCTGGATGAGCCCCACAACCAAAACATTGGGAGGCTCCATAATGTCGGCGCCTATGGAAACAGCTATAGAAAAAAAGAAGAAAACACAGAAACATAGAAGCTATATCCATCACTGATCAGAGAGGCAGAATTTAAATACGTGCCTGAGCATCGTGTTCAACTAAGTACAAGAAGACGACATCTTCGCGCTCCGTTCTGATTGCTGTGTGAAGTGGGTACTCGGTTTTCATCTTAAACATGTTGTAAGCCAGCGGCGCTGGCATGTTAGCAAAGTCAGCACTTGTGAAGTCATTCTGTGCACACAGCATACACGTGTGCTGTAAATTATGTCAGCCTGTGTGATAAATATGTAATAAATATCTCCTCCATTTTACTGAAATATACACTGTGAATCAAAAAGGTGACACTATACTCTTGTCCACATCTACAATAAGTACAGCAGAGACCGATCTAAAAAATTTCTCTAAAAAATTCCTTTGTTGGCACACTCTCTAGGAAACTTGCAACAAAACAACCACAACTGGTCAATTATTAGGCAAAGCTATAAGCAACAGCATGGAATCCGTCTTTCTATATAAAACCCATTTACTGCTCTTACAGAAAGAATACCTAACAGCTCTGGCCAGCAACAGCTCATATGCCAAAAGGTTTGCTTTCACGGCGGCCTATCCCTGTAAACGTCAGTGAAGAAAGCAAAAATCTTAGACAAACATCGTTTTAAAATTTTTCTCTTTGCACAGTATCAACAGCAACTGTATAGTGCACTAAAAATTTGCTACAGAAACTGACTACTGAATCATCACCATTGTTACCACAAATTATCACCAACAACCACTAACCATTATTACAGTGCCACTATTACAGCCGCTGCCAGGGTTCACTGTGCAGCAATCATAAACTGGACATCACTTGGGAGAAATTTTCGTTTAAATGACATGTAAAACATTTAGAATGCTAAAAAACGCTGTTTAAATGTTTAACAAATTAAACAACAGTGGCAACCCTAATAACAACACACAGAGAATGAGGATATGACTGTGAATTGGCGTAAACATACAATAGGTTAGTATACTGCAGTTGCTCAAGGGTGCTTGTAGCAGCCTTGGTCATCATCATCATCATTATATTCGGCATGCACCATGTCAGTGCGTAGCTCCGCTTGCTTGCTACCAATAGTCTCCACAGCGACTTATCCAAGGCCAGCTCTAAAGCATCCTCAAAGGTAAGATTGTGCAGAGACAGGTCATTCTTCAGAGTGGCCATCCAGGAGGTGTAGGGGCGCCCAACTGGCCTACTAGAATCGCTCTGATGGACACCAGTCAGAATCCTCCTGGCGTCAGCTGTCTCGTCCAGAAAGATTGATGCACTGGATCAGTGGCGCCTGAGGAGGATCCTTGATATATGCTGGTACCATCGAGTTTCCAACTGCGAAGTGAGGCGTATGATGGAACACGGCCTTGGTCAGCATACAATAAATATAGAACATATAGAAAATACAGAACAGTAAATTACGACAAATCAGCCTGGGTATATATCACATGGTGCTGCAGTTCTTACCCAGTGGCTAGATATCAGCTGTGAACAATAATCCCGCAGCAAAACGGCTCCAATTTCCTCAGCTGTCTGATAATATCGAATACAGTTTCGCACGTTCACTGACGCCATCAAGGCCTGTTCACACCTGGATAACACCAAACAATCAATCAATCAATCAATCAATCAATCAATCAATCAATCAATCAATCAATCAATCAATCAAAC
>Ga0056132_1000341_pt1 | contig 11306 bp, 6 predicted proteins | sample WorMetLIZISLAND2_3_FD_71119 | JGI IMG/M metagenome (GOLD analysis project Ga0056132, IMG submission 71119) | Marine gutless worms symbiont microbial communities from Max Planck institute for Marine Microbiology, Germany - Olavius clavatus LIZARD... ...
CCTAAACGATACAGGAAGCCCACCCTAAGCCCTAAACGACACAGAAAGCGCCCTTTCAACGTTATTTATAATTTTAATTTTTAATTTAAACGGAATAAGCGGTGAACAGAATGTGCTAAGTTGACACCCAAATATAGTTTGCACTTAGGAAGTAAATTAATGCACCCGCTACAGTCTGAGGGTGGGCGATAAAGTGGCAAAGGCTTTACGTCCCGCAGACGCCTGCTACACCCGCGACTAGTCGACGAACTAGCGGGACCGAGTGGAAACATGGGGTTTGGGTGGGGTAAACAACGAAACAACGCCACGTGGCCAGTGTCGACGGCCGCCATGTGGCTAGCGTACGTCGAGACGTACGCTAGCCACACGGCGGCCGTGTGGCTAACTTGGAGACTAGACACACGGCCGCCGTGTGGCTAGTCACTCCGAAATAAAAATGCACGGTGTTAGGTTCAGATCGGCGATCATGAATTTAACAGCCGCCAAAATTGATAGCTTCAGATCGGCGATCTGGTTCAGATCGTCGATCCTTATCCCTAACCTTAATTCCATCCATAACCCTTCCCGATCTGAACCTAACAATTTTAACTTCAATTCCTTGCTTAGTTTCAGGTCTCCGATCTGAACCTATAATTATCCATAAAAATAAAGGCACTGGAATAAGTTTAGACCAAGTCTGCCACGATCATAGCGTCACTAAGAAGCTTGTTTACCTGATCGTTAGAGACTATTACATTCGAATGACTTGAATGAAACGAACTTGAACTGCATTGAACATGATTAGGGACAGTAGATAATCTCGGAAACACGGAAATCGTGATTTTCATCAAATGCCGTAAATGCCGTGATTTTGCCAAAATGCCGTGTTTTTGCCAAAATGCCATAGTTTTACGTTTTCACAAGAATATTTTGTTTTTAACCGGCATAATTTGAAGTTTGTTGCGTGAATTTAACACAAAAATATTTATCTTTCTTTTGCCTCTGCTACCAAATTCGGTGTGCTTTGTTACTTACTGGCGGAATATGGGACCGTTACGTCATCGTAGTATGTATTTTACCTAGAATATAATCTTCTGGAGTTGGAAACCATTAATTTTTAGCCAAATTATGAGCTATATAAGCCGCCGTGATTTTTGCCATTTTCACAAAAGTGTGCCGTGTTTTTGCTATTTTTTGCCGTGATTTTCTACTGTCCCTAAACATGATGCATTTAACGCTGTTGTATTGCTTGTAAATTTTGTATCATAAAAATATATTTTTGTAAGGTTGTGTTTTATTACGTGTGTGTTTTTATAGCTTATTTCTTCATGTAAATACTTAAATAAATCCTGACCACATTGCAGTAGTGCATGACTGTATGAATTGTGCTTATATTTCAGCAGAAAGAAATCAGTTGCAGACATGAGAGAAACGGTTCTATTGTCGTTACTTGTTATCAAGCTAATGTTTTTAATCACCGTCAGCTGCCATCAGGCTGTTAATCCATTGACTGATAATGCTGCATCACAGCACGGACATCAGCATCATCATCGTCAACAGCAGCAGCATCCAGCAGCTCAGCATCACCAGTCTGCACATGGCATTGACAGAAACACAGTACAGAATCAACAGTCAGTGACCTAAATTGTTTTCTGCTAAATGAAACTGTGTTCATGTTTGATTGCAACGAATTCTTGTCATTTTGTATGTTGTTGTTGTTGATTTACTGTCGATAATATACATTATCAGACACATCTGCTAGTAGAACAATCTAAATTTTAGGTTTTAGATTATATTTGTAGTGTGTGAAGTTTCGTTTTATTTAGACAAAAATTATTCATTTGATGTGAACTGTGGTATATCATTTGCTGAATATTGCCATAGACTTAGTAGGCTTAAACATGATACATTTGAGTGAATTGTTATTGTCGTAATGTTTTATTTGTAAGTACGGTTATTACTGCCAAAAGCACCAAATTTTGTATGAAAGTTAAGCAAAGTTTAGTTAAGAAGAGCGGCGCTCTTAATGAAACTCCATCTCAGAGCTACATACTGGTATTGGTTGCATTCTTTTATCAAAATCTGACAAATCTATATCGATCCGAGGGAAATGCTCTGCGTTCTCAATCAAATGTGATCTGCTCCGATGCATCTGAGAAAATATGACTTAGGCCTGGCCATGCCCATCTGTGCTGCCAGGCATCTGCATTGTCTGTTTACTTGTGCAGATGAGAATAACATGACCGTGCCGACTGTGACCAGAAAGATCTGCATGTTCTTCTTCACCGGACTGGATCGATCTTGTCTGACAAATCTAGATCGATCTAGATTTGTCAGATTTTGAAAAAGAACGCAACCAATGTCACTTGCCATATGGGATCACACGGTGTTACTTGCCACCTGAGACAAGTGAACACACCCTGCCTGGCTGGTACTCGATTTACCCACCGTGGAGGGATGGAAGGTGTAAAGTGTAACACCAGTTCTTATTACTGTTCAATGTACTGCTTGACTATGGAATATCACTAAACACAGACACACTTGCTATAAGGGCCATTAATTGTAATAATCTGGGAGCTAATGTAAAACAGTATAATATTAATGTTGTAGCCTGTGTATGCACATTGTATAGTTGTGGCTGTCAGGCACATAATGGAGGACCTAGAAGGTCAGATAAAGAAGCCGACCGATGAAATGACGCCGGAAGAGATGCAGTTTCATTACTTTAAAGTCCACGATTACAACAACGACAACAAACTGGACGGCATTGAACTCATCTCCGCACTCACTCATCATAATGGTTCGTCATTGTTCGTTGTCAGCTGTATTTTATTTTTTGTTGTTTTTTCTTTCAACTTTTCACTTGATGACGATGATGACATCCATGTTTTACCACATGTGGTCGAAGTGCAATAATAATATTGTTCAGTTTTTATTCCGTATGTCGATCTAGTTTCTGTAGTTTTTTCTTTCTCCGTGCGTATTTTTTAGTGTTCTTATTTCCTTTTAGCTCCTGTTTGTTACGTGGGCCTAGCTGCCTGAAATATGTGTGATTGATTTGAATTGATGATGATATTGAGATATTGACAGCACTCAATGTAATACGCTAGCACTGTGGTGACTGTGGGAAAATTGGCCATTTGTACAAAAAAGCCCGGAGCCCAGACTGGCTATACTCGATGTACCTGTTCAAGAGTGGTGGAAGGCTGAGTTGATCTAGGTAGTTGGGTACATACCAAAATTGTTTACCTGTCTACAGACTGCAGCCATCCAAGTAGTAAACATGACCATTGTAGCTATCTCCCCCCTCATTAACTCTCACCTGGGCATCCTAGGCATAATTATTACTGATCATGGGGGGCGCTGCAGCGTGGGCCGGGTGGGCCACCCGGCCATGGCCCACCCAAAATTTTGGTTGGGTGGGCCACAATGCATTTGGCCCCACCAATAATCGGCCTATATGTTCGTTAATTCCCAGGAAAATTAGTAGAATTGGTGCCACAAGACGTCGGGTTTTAAGGCTAAAATGCACAAATTCGCTTTCTGCTGGGGCTCCGCCGCAGACCCCATTGAGGGAGCACTGTCCCCAGATCTCCTAACTGTATTTACGGGGCCTACTACCAAGGGGACGGAGGGAAAGTGGAGGGAAGGAGAAGAGGGGAGAGAAAGGAAAAGTAAAGGGGAAAGAAGGGAGAAGAGGTGAAAGGAGGGATTTGGCCCACCCAAAAATTTTGGCATGGCACCCTCTATGTTACTGATTAACTCACCTGGGCATCCCTGGCTCTGTTCTTATTGATTGACTCTTATAGTGCATAGTGACTTCTGTTTTAATTGCGCCGTCACTAGTACTGCTACTACCTTGGCATCCCAGGCTGTATTCATGCTGACTGACTCTCACCTGGGCATTCCAGGCTCTGTCATTGCTAATTGACTCCCACCTGGCATGCCAGGCTCCGTTCTTGCTGCTTGAATCTTGCTTTGGCATGCCAGGCACTATTCACTATTTTTCTTTCATTCATTGCTGTTGTTAAGGCTAAAATTGCTGTATCAGTCAATTAATCAATCAGTCAATCAATAAAACCACTTACAATAATGACCAGTGGTTAACATAATTAGTTAGGTAAAAACGAATAAAAGAAACTAGGTGCAGGTTAGTAGTCTAGGTAAGCCTGGTAAAAAAGAAATGTTTTAAGTTGTCTTTTGAAGGAATCAGTATGTGAGATTTGTTGCAGCGTCGGTGGCAAACTGTTCCAAGCAGCTGGTGCGGCATGCTCGCTGGCCAAATTTAGTGATGTAGTCATGTAGGAAATCTTATCTTAAGAATTGACACATGTGCTATATGTCAAAAATCCAGAAGTCCAGAAATCTTGCTCTGTTTACAGGCTTATCCTTCATGCATATCTGGTACTGATTTCATCTGGTGCCAGAAACTGGTGTAGATTTTTAGTGTACTGTTTTGATCTTGTTGATTGGGTGACAGGAAAGGCTAGATGCCTGTAAAAAAACTGAGGCAGGCAAGCAGTCTCAAAAGGTTTTGCTTTGTGGACCCGGCCTAACCTGGATTATGTAGGCAAGTTAGTATAGGTGATAGTGTGGTGATATGTTGTGCCGAGTTGCGTTCATTTGTCTGCTGTGGTTGGAATGATAGACAACACAATGCCAGCAATGTCACAGGCCGAACTGTCAGACATCATTGATAACATTCTACGCTTGGATGATGCCGACGATAACGGCATGATAGATTATTCTGAGTTTGTGACGGCAATGCGCAGGAACGTAGAGAGGTAGTGTGAGTGGCAGATCGGTCGGTGGCTGTGGTGCATGCATAAGGTGACATGATAGGCACTGGACACTGTGCATAAACTGTGCAATAGTGCAGTACAATGTTAACTATGAAATGAAATATAAGAAGTTTGAAATCTAATTATAAATCTAGTGAATTGACATTAATAGCCAAGTATTACACAACACACACAAACTAATTTTTTTCATATTTTTTCTGCAGATACAGGATTATACATGCAGTGTGCTACTTTTACCTCAAAATCCGTTTAGCAGCTGAGCTCTATTTACTTGTTGGATTAAGGGAAGGGATAAGGGAGGAGTTAAGGGGTTTTGAAGGGAATTGAGAATGAAGGGAGGAGAAAGAGTGAGAAAGGAATATGATGAAGTTAACTCCTGTGGAAGGGAAATCCTGTGTATACTATATTGTTGAGAAACAGTAGCATGCTATGGAGGTCTAGAAGGGGTTAACAGAGCTGCATGAAGAAATGAACATAGCGATTCAGACTTGCATTGAAAGACGACCCATTCAAGAAGTCAAACAGTTTTTTTGCAGTTTACAGTGTTCAGTTCAAGAATAAAGAGAGTGATCAGTTTTAATCCGCTGTTGTTCAGTAAGATGCTGGAAGTCTTTCTACTGCTGTTGTCCATTCACTTTCCATGTTGCTATGTGAACTGGTTTCTACTGTAGTTAACTTGATAGCAGTATACATGCATGAATCTTGTTTGTTTTGTGCAAATTTTTCCTGCTAAGTGCTAATGATGTTCACATGAGATTTGTCGGTGAATTTCCTGGTGGCGTTTTTGTATTGTCATGTTTTGACTTGGAGATTTGTTGGCTCACGATTGATTGCTTAACATTACTTTCTCTGTGTCACAGGAGTGCTGGGTGCTGGGAATAATTTAAAATTAGTTTTGTTTTTAATTTTCAGTCACAGGGGTATTTGTTTGAATTACTGTTGACATGTGTTGTACTGTAAAGAAGAGCTGATATAATGAAAAATAAAACAAATAAATAAAATAAAAATTTCTTCTTGTTCTCCTCATGATAGAGCAGTTCTCTCTGCTCGTCTGCCTCTCTAGCTCTTTCTGCTGCTGTAAATGTCTTGCACACTGAGTTCAGGAATTCAGAATTTTAAATAATCAAGTACATGAAACATCTTAGATGTGTCCAGCAAGGTAGCCGCTATGAGCCACTTCAATTGTCTGCGTTATTTGACACTACGCTATGGTAGATATCTACGAACAACTACGAGCTGAATGTACCGTAAAATTTTTATGCTACGATCCACAGACATTCCATAATACACCACTATAATGTCCGCTTCCATGTTGAGTTTTGTTTACATTGGTATTCGACGAAGGACAGACAATAACCAAATAGCATTAATAATTATCCAGCATATTTGGAATAGCCATTTTTGAGATTACTATTTATTTTCGATGCTGCCATTTTTTCGACAAAATTTGGACCAAAAATAAACTGACGTGGACACGCCCACCGTAGTCTCAAAGTCATCTTAAATGTAGATGTCCGTCAAATGAAATGTATCGTAGTCTTCTGTAGCCGAAATCTAGCAATATTTACCTTGTTGGACGCACGTCCTGTCTCTTCCGTAGCTTACTTTTGCTCTGTTTCCCATCTTCATCATCATCATCATGAGGTTGCTGACGACGTGAAATGTGATGTTATATGTGTTGTGTGTACAGCGGAAAACAGTGATAAGTTTGAGCGGATGCCAGACCGCGAACTCGAAAAACTTGTTGACGGCATCTTAGACGACAATGACGGCAACCTTGACGGCTTTATTGACTATCCAGAGTTCTTGCTATCTCAGCGATAGCCACACTCACCACTCTGTGTTAGACATCTCTACACTGTGTCTCGGAAAAAATGTCACCCTTTATTTTTGTGATATCTTTGTCAGATAACATCATGCGGTGTGATTGGCTGTGTATATGTCTTGGTTTCAAATTCCCTGTGGGTATTTTTCTGCCCAAGAATTTGCAAAATTGAATGACATTTGACTGACTTGTTACAAACATAAATAGTGTGATGTTTTTTCTGAGACACAATGTACATTAGTTCACTGCAGAGCTTTCTCTTCACTTCGTTGTGCTACTGTATCTACTGAATTAAATCAGTTGTGTTTTTTTTGGCTGCTAACTTAACATTCACAAATGGCGCTATGTAATGAGCGATCGATGTCAAGACTTACTCGCCAGGTTATGCCAAAGCCCTCCCTGCTTAACTTCGGCTTATAAACAAAAGAAAAATAATTAATTTACTATATCCTTAAATTGTATAAACAGATGGGCTACTTGTATTTCTTCAGAATATTGCTACATTTACGTTGAATATCATTTTAAAATGCAGTCGACCACCTTTTGAAATTTGCTGTGTTGTGTACTTATTACTTTAACTGCAATCACTTTGGTGAAATCTGGCAAATATGTGACATCGATCCCTTATTGTCTTTTTGATTAATTGATTGCTTGTCTGTGACAGCCTCATTATAATTTATTGTCAGTATTCACTTCTGTGTTCAGACGTTGTATTAAGCAAATCCACGCGATTGTTAAGTAGAGGTTCATTCCAACTGCCTGTGACAGCTAAGCTTTAGTGACTTTCTGTTTTAGTGTGTTGTATATAAGTGTTTTATTTAAACTAGTTACTCACTTAGGGTTTAATATGGTTTAATTTTTTCATGGTTGACCACATATCGACAGTTCACATGATTGTGCCAGGAAGACAGATTACACTTTGAATTGTTGAGTATTTATAGGATATTCTATGCTTTACTAAATTATAAGTAATAAGTTTGGTTTTATTCATTTATAGGCTTTCTCATTTCCACTGTTTATATTACCCCCATCACATGGGATATCTTTTTCAACAAAATCATCTATCATAATCAGTTGCTTGAATCTTTTGTCCACTTTCAAAATTGTTGCTTATTTTTTGTAAATTATACAGAAGCAGTTAGCACTCGATATTAACTAAGCAATAGTTTCACTCTGTGATAACCAAGTTTCATATGTGGGGGAAAGGCAAGGAGATGAGGAGTGTATCCATTCACTGTCTCCCCTTATACCCTTTTCAATTTAGCTAGAGTCTTGGGAGTGCCATAAGCTCCCCCACACAGTCGGGTAGAGCTCAGCTGACAAATATATGTTGAGCTAAAGAGAACACATTTTACAGCATAAATTTTTGTTTTTAAAAAACTCTAGACACTTACGATGATTAACTGAAAATTACCAGTTGACACATTTAAACCCCTTTTAGCACACAACAGCATATACGCAGAGCACGCTATATGCTATTGCCCGTCCGTCTTTCTGTCTGTCATGGCTATATAAGTGTAGCGTTAACCCACCTTAGCCTTATGGTCCTTCTAGGGACTATGGCACACACTTTACTTTACTTGGTAGGCTGGTGTCCATTGTCCAGTCCGTGACTTGGGATTAGTTGCAGTGAGGGGGTAAACGCCGTTGTTGGGACGTAGATATAACATTGGTGATAATGCGTTCATGTATGTGTGTATTGTATGTGGTCTATGGTGCATGCTGGTGTCTATGCTTTGCAGGTTGTTTCAATGTACTACGTATCAACAGTATTTGTGAGCTCTTGACTTGTACGTGTGTATATGTATTCCAGTTGCATTTCACTGTTTAAATATCAAACAAAAACAGATGAAGTTTGTGAATTTCTGTATGTGGTTCTGTTTTGCATGGATCAAAGACATGTCTGCATTTCTAAAGAGGTGTGCTCTTTCTGTAGTGGGTTGTGCTAGCAGACAAGCCAATCAGTACTGGGATAAATGTATTTTTACATCTCTTTATCTTGTGTGGTCTCACAGCAGAGCCAATCAGTACTGGGATAAATGTATTTTTACATCTCTTTATCTTGTGTGGTCTCACAGCAGAGCCAATCGTCCTGGTGTTAGCAGATTAATCCATAAAAAGTCCGCCCTTGTTTGTCTCAGTTTATCGAATTCCCCTTGAAGGCACTGATACTAGGTGCATCCACGTGTGTTGATCCAAAGCATTCCAACCCCCTGCCACTCTGTGTGAGAAGAAATACTTTCTTATATCTCTCGAATCTCTCGCACTTCTCATTTTCTCCAGCTTTTGTGAGTTTCCCCTAGTGCCCTTGTCATATGAGTCCTCTGCAAATAATTCACTTATATTCAATTTTGTAAATCCTCTGTTGATTTTATAAATCTCAGTTAAGTCTTGTCTATTTCTCCTTTCTTCTGAAGCTTGATAGTACAGTACGTCACATTTTTGTCCAATCATTTCTTGCTGACAGATGTTTCACAATTGAATGCTCGTTGTTCTTGACTGTCGAACTAAAGTGACAAATTGTTGGAAGTAACATTAACATTCCATAGAGCTTGGCTCTCATTGGCTGTCAGTCCATACCACAGTGACCAATAGGGGATGACATGCCAGACTGGTGGGGACCAGACTGAGTCAGAGTGGGGTCTGGTCTCTTTTCAATGCATCGTTGCCCACCGAAGGTCCATTCCTTTATGCTATGATTATCTGCTGCCAACAGAATACACCAGCGACTGTTTATAGAGCATTATGTGACGTGCATTCAAAAACTTGTTCTACAACATAAGACCAGTATGTCAAATTAATGAGAAATGACTTTTTAAAAGAGTGATGAGTTTGAGAAATCCAAGAAATATTTTGAGAGCGTGTGAAGTTGAGTACCAGCTGACTATGATCGATAGGGTTTCCTTTTGTCTTGATAGACCTGGCCTACGTCTTCCCCACCCTCCACACACCATTTTAACGACCATTTTCTAGATAAACCTGGGTTAGCCAGTTGCCTCATTGGTTCTCAATCTCCAGTCATCCTTATCCTGAACATCGTCGTGAAACAACTTTGTACCCATGGGGTACTTCGGGCTGTACCCCCATCCACTTAATTAACTGCCATGATGGTACCACAAGAGGATTTGGAGCAAGGTTTTTACACCTGTCACCCGTCCAACAGTGTCAGAGCTCTGAAGGCATTATTCCATTATGTATTATTTGTTACTATTTTTATTATAAAGTCATTGCGGTCGGGTTAGTTTGATTCTGTGTGATTGTTTATAATGCATGCCGGTTGTAGTTGTTAATAGTTAATAGCACTAACACAGCACTAATGCGGTGAGGGGAGGTGTATTTATGTCCTGTAATCGGCTGTTGGTTTTTATATATTGTCATAATAAATGTAGGAATAATTATTATGTATGATGTATGTACTCTGAAGTTTACTAATGTGTATTAACTGACTTGATGCAAAATCCAATGAATTCCATCACACACATAGGAGCAGGAAGCAACAAAATTATTGGGGAAGCAAGTAATATATTCCGCTCCTGCATTTTTTGTATAACTTAGTTATAAGTAACCTTACAAGTAATGTTACTTATAATGCAAAAATTCTCGAAAACTTCCCAGCTTCTGGGGGCTTTCTGACTATAGTGTATCTTGTGACATAGCTGCGTTACTTAAGATGTCCATTGTGCTATTGTTGATTATTGTCTGTGTACAGTTTGTTTTTGTCTTAGAACTGTTGACTGCTTTTGCTCTGAGATCCAATACCCATTTTTCCGATATGACTTAAACTGAATCTTCATCACTGCCTTGTTTCTGAATTCGTTTGTGACATATGGTGCATTATAAGTTGTCTTTTCGTTGAACGGATGAGTTAATCTATTGCCACACATATGCATACTCAGTGTACAAATGGAACGTTGGTTGGTTACTGCCATAGTCTGCAGCCCCCAGAGATGGGCGAGGCAATTTTTTTTGGGGGGGAGCAATCGGTAAATTTTTCTGGCACTAGCCAGTGGCCAAAAATGAAAATTCCATCCATAATTACAGCAGCACACAGATAGCAGAGATTCTGCTTCAAATAATAGTCTATCAGTAAATTTATTATTGACATATTGATAGCAGTGGCATTTATTAAATGCTGACTAACAGCAAAACAAATGCACATAAGAGCAGTAATCAGCAACTTTGAGAAACAACTGCAAGATACACTGACGACCATATGAAGCAATGTTTTAAGAACACTAAGTAAGTCTGCTAACAGATTGTAATACAGCACATGCAGGCTAATTGTTGTGTGTAATCGCAGCATGGTGCCACTCAGCTATACAAAGCAGTGCGTTTGTCGTAATAGATCGGCGACATAAAGGAGCTATTTTATGACTAACGAAGTCTTTCAGTTACATCATTACATCATATAACAACATCCGTTTAAACTTTTTGTTGTTGCTGAATTTGTGAAGCTAAAAATAAAACTAATTACAGGCCTTGGCTTGCATTACGACATTACAATATCATAACGCATGACAAAGGCTAAAAACAGCTGCGTCAACTGTAGATAGCAAAAACAAAAATTAACAAAAAGTAACTAAAACAAAAACTGATTGGCACAAGCAGTGGCGTCGCCAGGATTTGGTGCAAGGAGGGGCACAAAACTTAAGATTTAAGGGTGTCACACAAAAATATGAAATTCATGCAATAGACAGTGA
>Ga0056132_1000343_pt1 | contig 11251 bp, 7 predicted proteins | sample WorMetLIZISLAND2_3_FD_71119 | JGI IMG/M metagenome (GOLD analysis project Ga0056132, IMG submission 71119) | Marine gutless worms symbiont microbial communities from Max Planck institute for Marine Microbiology, Germany - Olavius clavatus LIZARD... ...
ATAGTTGTAAAACAGATGCGGTGCTCAGTGAAGTGCACGATCAGTGAGTTGGCCGAGAAAGACGTGTGTAGCTGACGCGCTGTCCCTCTGCGGTAGCTGAGCTTCTTGTCAGTTTAGCTATTTTCTTTTATTAAACTCATTGCATGATGCAGTCACTTGCGTCCGATTATATTCCAAAATTTAATGTATAAACAAGATCTTTGTTCTAGTTTTAGCTGGTTAACAACGTGTCCTTTCACCCAGTTTATTTGTAATGTTTTATTCACTTTCAGTACTGTCAGTTATCAGTTAACAACATCGATTAAGGTTACATTAAATTATATTACTAAATTTCAAAAAGATAAATTACAGACGGAGTTAACTGCAGTGACAAATGTTGTTAATGTAATGTTTGAACTGGAGTCAGAGACTATATAATTGATAATATGCACCACCAGCCTCAGCACCTGCCGAGATAATGATGACGTCATCGACTAATTGCTGCTGCAATGACGCTGTGATCGATCATCCTTGGCCCTTTCCGTTCTTCATCACGCGTCTTTTATTTCCAAACTTTTCAATGTCAAATCAAATCATACTTAATTTCGTGCACTGAAGATGTGTTCAGTTCATGAAATATTTGTGTGATCGACTGTGACTGATCATTGTGCAAACAAGATCGGCAACTGCCTCAATGACATTTTTTCAGTTCGTGTACTGTAGCCCAGCCTACTGCCAACCGTTGATGCTAGGCATTGGCCTTAAAGGCGATATTTTTGGCCTTTGAAAGTCTGTTGCCTTAACTACTGAGCCATGGCTGATCATAAAATTTATCATAAGTTACCATTAGTGCTTCATATTAATCACAGTAAATGCACTAATAATGCGTTAAGAAGTTAATCATGATTAAAATAATTGATTGCGATCAAAATTTTGACCATATTTCGCATTCTCTTACTTATTGGGCACTTGCAGTCTTGAATTCTGTGCAGCTTGAGTTAAACGTCAAATTGCCAAGTCGAGCTTACTTGGTGCTTACGATACGAACATAATCTTAGACCCTGTCGTTACTTGTTAGTATTAAAATTAAATTTTAATCATTTTGCAGCACTATTTTCAATGTATGCCACATTGTCATTTTTTTACACTGCAATAGTTATACTGTTTATTTTGTTGCTGATGTGGTACACAGGCTTGGCTGAGGTTGAAGAAGGTGAAGTGAATGGTCAAGAATTATTACTGGCCAGTACCAGTGTAGGCAGAATGTCGTTTGGAGTGCCACCTGCAGTTCAGCAGGTAAATCATCTGCATAATTCAGACGATTGGATTGATTGCATTGTGTAGAGTTTAACGCCCCACCGGACACAGTATAGGTCATTTTGGAGGCAGTCTTCACAGCCAGTCACTTGACTGTTAGTGACAAACAAAAAATAAGGAAAAACTCAATATAAATCATAAAAATACACACAAAACACAATACAAATCAAAGAAAACAAACAACTAAACATACAGCAAAAACAAAACTACCCGGATTCAGTCGCCTCTTACGACATTCAGCCAGGAAACAAGGTTGGCTTATTCTACAATGGCCCTGAGCACCACATTAGACGAGTCTAATGCAAGAATTGCTATATTTTTGTTCTCCTATGTTATGTCATTTTGGCACAGAATTATAAGCTCAAACAGTCACTGCATGCTGTGCATGGTGGTCTGTTTCAGATTTCAAGAAGTTTTCGGCGGGAAGGTGATGAGCTAGTACAGGTTGTTGCCATGGCAACTGAAAACACTGCACACACGGAGCATCTTACAGCTAGGTACCAGCGACAGAGCTAAGAGAGAGCTAGCTGACTGCTGCACGGAATAAGTGAGGGGCCGGTAACATATATGCGTAGAATAAATAACATGCTTGATTTTGCATGATTCCATCATGAATTTAGTTCAACTAATAATGAGGAATGGCTGAACAAACCGTGATTTATATGATGTACATCTTACATTTTTAGCATGCAACAGCATATGTGCAGCACACGCTATATGCTATCGCCCATCTGTCACACGATTGGCACCAAGGACGATGACTTTGAATTGGTATAAGTTTGACTTTTCTTGGAATTTTATGCTACTGGTACTTCACATTTTTGTGAGGCCTACCAGTATATACCAAGGCTGTCTCTCGCTTACCTTTGCATTAGCTAGGCTTTCTTGTTACCGGTACTTTAGTCAGTGCTTGTGTGTGAATAGTAGGGAAGAACGTTTACATAACCAACTCCATGTAATGTTTAAGTAATGTTGTTAGACCAGCAATTAAGTAATATTTTAGTCTGCCCATCCGTCCGTGATGCTGTGCTGTGCATTGTGGCACTCGGGGTTGGTGTATGGGGTTGAAAGTTGTACCATGGTATTCCTAGGATGGCACTTCCTATTCACTTCTTTGGGCACTAATGCTGTAGGATGTATTGCTATTAGCCACAATTGCTGTAGGATGTATCTTCTGCCACAGCATACAGCAAAAAAGTAAACTGCCGAAATTTCCGCACCTGGAATAGCCACAGGTCACGTGACCATGACTATTCGAGATGCTGCATTTTTGGCAGCTCAGATTCTGCAACTATACTGTATGTCGTACCGAGTATGATTGGCCATTTTTAATGACAGCTACGCTTCTTGTGCCATCGTCTTGTGCATGAATATTCAGTAGTATTTATGGTTTTATATGAGATGTGTAGAACGAGATTATGCCAGGTTGGCATTTCATGCAGTTAGTTTTGTTATAATCGTCTTTCCAGTTACATGTCTGCTGAATTTTTGTCATGTTATAAGACTTAACTTTTGCACAGATTATTTTCACCTGTTTTAGTAAATCAGAAAATGATTCGTATATGGTGTATGGTACTGTTTATTACTGACACAAATTATAACTCGTATGATGGTAGTCAATCAGACATAACCAAAACCTTGTGCAATTTCAAACCTCTCAATTCTTCCTGACTGACAGCTTATATAGCGGTGCTACGTAACTTGCATTAATTCTAGCCGAATCATGGAGACGCTGCATAGTTAATGGCCTAAATCTTGATGCATAATGTATGCATAGGCGTGGGAAAAACAATAAAGACAATCAAATTCAAAATATAACTTTATGCAATATGTATTTTTCGAAAAAGGTATATGCGGTGTACAGTGGGCTCTGGGCAAAGCTCCAGAAGCTGGGGAATTTTCGAGATTTTTGTGTTAGAAGTAACCTTACAGCCTCTAAGGTTACTTTTTACTACAAGATACAGAAAAAATGGGGGAGCAGGACGTACTACTTGCTCCGGAGCTCCCCCGATAATTTTGTTGCTTCCCACGCCTATGTCTGTAGTGTTCAACCGTGTGATACTCGTTATCAGTAAACTTACTGCAAACTATGTTACAATTTTGCAAGTAGGATAATATTGCTAAATTAAATACCCGTGAAAATACAAGTCTGCCATCAAAGGCCTGGTAGAACAAGAGAATGTGAAATTAAAATGCAGCAAAATTTCAACATTCCAAAATCACAAAATTAATATGCAGCAAAAACAATGTTTTACAGTATCTGCTAATGCTGTGCAGGCTGACCAGTGCCAGATACAGAAAGAAGTGCATTAGACATCATACTAGGGGCATATTTAAAAGAATGGGCCCTTGCACCTGGCACGGTGGCACCCCAATTTAATTCAAAATTTTGCAACAAAAAAAGAAACAAAAAAAAGAAAATCATAAGAGGAAGCTGTAAGACTGGGCTTAATGTAAAATATTTCTGCCATACGTACACCTGGGCCGCCTATCATACCTTTAAATATGCCCCTGTTATACAGCGAATGAAGTACAATTTAAAAAAATAAAACAGCAAACTAGCACGTGTTCGCTGCAGTTTAATAATGTGGTTTTGCAATCAAATACTTATAACTAACGATGCCATAAATCTGCTGGCCTCTTTATGCTCTGAAATGGATGCAGTAAATTAGGTAACCCAGCACGTGCTGAAAATTCTTGAGTTCTGTAGTTGACTGTTTTAAGTCCAAGGTAAACGTCCATATAATTTGCAGTTAGCTACGTGTCCTACACATCATTGGGCATGCAACTGCATTATGTTACGAGATACAATGCACTTGTAACATACAGTGACTTTTCACTTCCTGCTCCAAAGCACTTTTCAGATAAGCAAATACATAAGTAAAATGGACATTCCCGATACTGCATAGAGATAGAACACATTACATACATATTTCAGCATGGAACATGGAGATTATGATTTAATTTTACCTATCTTCATCATCAGATTACGAGTGAGAATGAAGGCCCTCCCCGTTAACATCTCACTTGACACACAATAATGGGTCATTTCAGAGACCAGATTTTCTAGGCAATGACTGCACTGACAGACAGCCAATCTTGCAACAATAAACAGAAAATACACAAGAAACCAGTATGCATTGCATGCATATGGATCAGAAACTGTACTGCATACACAAGCCAATGATATCACATGCGCTCAACTGGTAACAGGCGGATGCTGCTGCATATGACTGTCAGTTACTGCATATTTACTTGAAGAACAATTCTGCCAAATTTTATCCTGATCCGATCTGAAACAACCTAACAATAGAGGGCCAACCCAACAAGAAGAATAATAAGAACAACAAGATGAACAGCAATATGGGACGGCTAAACCTAAACCAACGTGCCTCAGTACAGCTTTAACAATACAGCATACGATGTCATATGTGCACAAATGCTTGTTAAAAACAACTGAACAGCTGCAATAGTCTTCCTAGACAGCTCACAAATGTTTAGACTGCTGTGGACTTGACTGGTGAATGAAGCATCAACTTCTCCAGCTCTTCTTTCAACCGTTCCTTTTCTTCACAAAGATGTCTCCGATATCGCTCGTTATCGCCGAGTCTGTGTTCTAACCGCTGCATCAGAGGACCAACGAGACCTTCGAATATGTGAACCATGTTCTTTGTATAAACTAAAGCACATACAGGTAACAACATACTGCTGTCATTTTCTTATACAGCCAGTTTTTCTGTGGGGTCTCATAAAATCTGGTATTGTCCGGTATTACTATTATTATTTTATACCCCTGTTAGTGAAGATCCCAAAATAAAGTAAAAGTAAAGTAAATAACTTATATCGCAGTTCTAAGCGATCTGATCGCTACAGAACCGCTACTACAATACTCCCCTTGTTCATTGGACCCATGCTATTGGCCGCCACATACAGGTGCATTGACATGAAAGCTAAAAACAAAGTTATTATTACTATCATAATTATTATTAAGTTTATAATGTAAATTAAGTCTAGTTTCTGGCAGATACAATTAGTTTGGATAATGACAAGCAATCACTGGAGAGGTGTGTCAACACAGTGCGCTGGCTGAAAAAAATGATTTTCAGTGCTGTCAGTCACTATGTTCAGAAGCTTCAAAGACCAAAAACTGTTATATTGTTTTTCACTAATCTCAAAAATAGATGATCCTGAATGACTCTGGAAAGCCATTTGTTAACCAGGTTACAATGAAATGCATAGCACACGCATTGTTTTCTTCATGTTACTAAGCTTCACATTCACACTCGCTATGTATTAATATATTGGTGAACATGACATCTGTCAACATGAATGGTGATAAAGTTTCACAATCAAAATCAAATCACATTACTTGCTACGGCGCCCCTCATCTGTAGCACAGAGGCGCAAGTACAGGCCTACAACTACAATGCAATTGCAAATACAATAATCCTATAAACAACAAGCTAGTGCAGATACTCAAAAAGCATGTTAGGTTGTTAATCATATATCCCCTTGTTGCAAAGTTCCTTCAGTGTATGTATGTCTTCAAGAAAATTATGAAAATTCTTTGCCAGATATCTGGCATCTTTTTTGAGACAGGGTGTGTAATATAAGCATGTAACACACAACAGTGCAAACTGACAGACCACGAGATATATCCACCTGAACCATTGTGTATTGCTGCAGCAATGTCAGAACCGCACGCTTCTTTGCCATTGTGATAAAGTTCATCCTCTTCTTGGCAGAGGATGTCGGGTATTTGCACAAGAGACTGCAGGCAAGGTTTACTCATTCCACTAACCGGCTTGACGTAGAGTGGAATTTCTAATTGTTGATAACTGACAAATACAAACAATAATCCTACTTTCCAAGTGACTATGCAAAGTCTATGCATTAAGTACAACATGCAGTCATGTTTTCAAAATTCACGTCCTGGGAAAAAAAATCATTACACAGCAGTGACTTCAAAACCTGTGCCACCTGTATATAAATAATAACAATAATAATAATAATACAAAGGACACTGTTTGTGGTGCAGTCATCATGGCAGAGCCATTGTCAGAGTTCACCTGGTTCACGTGATGAATGCCAAATAGCATATAAGCGAATGGATGCCGACCTTTGAACCAAGCCAACTTGAACCGCAAGTCTGCCTAGAGGCAGCTGGTAAACCACATCAACTATCGCCATTTATCAACCTGAAAGCTTGATACTCATTTTGCTGTCCCACGTAGGGTAAAAAGCTGAGTTGATTTTTCGGAGGCTGCTTATATTCAAGATGGTTTACTTTTCTGCAGGTAATTACGGTATATCACAGTACTACCTGGCCTAGGATAGAGTAACTTCATAGAATTAGACAACCTCTCTACCACTAAGCCAAACTGCCAATATATTTCTTGTTTTGAAGTTACAGAGATTTTTAAGCGTATAAAATAAAGTTATAATGTCACTAATAAATTGGCTGTAGATAATTGTAATAAAAATGTATGTTTCTGACATGAAACTGGACAAAATATTTTAACAGTGCAATGCTTACTGCTTCAGCACCTCCTATATCCTGCTGTGAACATAGAGACAGCCGTTTCGATAAAAAAAATTAATTGAATAATAAACAACAGAAAGAAAATGCTTCGCAGTCACACAGCACACAGTCGACCGACAAATTTACTCAAGTAAATCAAAATGAAACTATTAACAATTTTTAAACAAATCAGACTAATTAATGGTTCAAATATGCCTACAACCGTTCTGTAATAGCATACAGATTTTGATAACATATGGACAAATATGTGCTAAAAAGAGCAATTCACAGTATGATAACATCTCATTCAGTGTTGTGTGCAGTACACACTTACTCTTCCATGCTGTAGCCGAGTTTGATGGACTGGAAACAACAAACCTGAACCCGACTGTTCTACAACACATAACACATCCGTTACGTTATCAGATCGTATCAGTAATGAAGACGCAGGCTTGAAGTCTCTTTAATTATAACACACTTCAGTACAGATAGTAAAATCAATCCTGACACATTTACTACCGTATGTGGGAAGGTAAACATCTCAGTATGTAACAAGCCACCCAGGTCAACTCAGCCTGGCTATCCCAACGTCAGTGGGTTAGGGCTGTGCCGAGTAACTCGAGTAACGCGAGTACTCGACTCACAAGTCAAGTAATTTTTTACTTCTTGAGTACTAACCTAGAATATTAATATAAATAAATAAATAAAAATAGATACTCAGTTCACTTGTTTAAACCTTTAAATGTTAACTATTGTTTGTTTAATCAAAATTTTGTCAGTGTGACTGAGCAGGAAGTGACGAAGTGACAATATCAATTATGTGGAGTCAATTCTTTTACTTCAAATGTTTGTGGAATTTACAAACTGCACATCACTAGTCACAAAACAGGCACCAAAAGGTGACCAAAGGTTGTGGTACTGACATCATAGGTGACGTAAACCTGTACTAGTGAAAATATTGGACGCTAGTGCAAAAAGGCAGCATACCTCAACGGTGTGGAATTATTTTATCGAAAACGTTATATATTCTAGGCGAGTACTCGAATACTCGCTAAGGTACTCGCCGAGTACTCGAGTAGCAAATTACTCGGATAGCACAGCCTTACACTGGGTGCAATGAGTGAAAAGCTGGCCAGTAAACTAAACATGCAGAACACATGATGCATTAGCCCCATATCTGTGGTCAAGAAGTGTAAGCTGGTGTCTGGCTGGTGGCTAACGAACCAAGAGATCAGTGCTGCCTTATGTGCCAAGTAGATAGGGTACCATAAGACTTTTCTTAGACGAATCAAGAATCACGAATTACTAGTACTGCAGTAATTGACAACTCAGCAGTAGTGCAGTGCTGTCATACATCGGCTAAACAGCTAATATTCCACTTACAACACACACAGCTTACCTTAGACACTTTATCATGATTGAAAACTGAAAATATCAGACCAACAAATCCCTCATCCATCAGCTGGTATGATGCTTGAGTTCTTACATCTAATGACACAGATTTAACACAAATATTGGTAAAAATGCACAAAATTCACACAAACACATTATTGTACAGACTTCCTGAGTAACTAATGATATGATTAAAATGACATAATGAAACTTAAGCTGTGCAATATTTTACAAATGCAGCAGAAGTAATTAGAAGCCTAATGTAGGATCACTGAGATATGCAGACATGTAACATGACAGATTATCCTTTAAAAAGTTGAACAAATACACAATAAAAGTCTGTACAATATAACTGTATTGCATGACACAGATGTTAAAGATATATAGAAAAGTTAACAACAACAGTTTTTGGCTGACTATTTATTTGCTTAGCTGTCATTAACAAATTGTAAATATTATTTTCTCCTGTATCACAAGATGTAGTATAGAAACATAAAATATCAATTATCAAACATTGAGAAGTTTCCTATATTGAAAATATTACTGATAACTGTTAAGAAATTTATCTAAAGAATAAATCCAGATGTAGACCTACCTATATGAGAAGGCCATACAGTAATGTGTGGATGCGAGTGATACCAGCCAACAATTCGCATCGGTCTCTGCAGGGAATGGCTTAATTTCTGTAAAAGCACACACATAGAATGTCAACCGATTAGCCAATTACATGTAGTATGTTCAACAAGATAAGATAACCAGAATCATAGAAGTACATTTGCCATTCACCTGCCAGTTAAGTCTGAAAAATTTAACATAGAAAGCATACTTCAGCATAACTTGACGCATCCGACAACTGCTCGGGTGATATTTCGACTCTGTCAGCTCTCTTGTCAGATCGTCTTAGTACAATCAGTGCCGAAATGTGACAGATCCAATGTTCACTTATCTACACACATAAATCAACTTTAATTATTAATTAATTAACTAACTAATTAATTAATAATTAACTGTTAGTTAATTATTAACAAAACTTCAACCAACTGTTCAGGCAATAAACTCGAATTATCACTTCAATGATCAATCTTCTCAAACTCTCATACTTTCCTGGAATATTCCTCAAAGCGAGTTAAATAAAAAAAACCCAATGTTCTGGTTGAGGAAATATTCGAAAATCTCCAATGCACGTGATCTTGGCAAGCCCCCTCACCAGACCCTTGCCCATTATTTAATTTGTATTTGATTTGAACAATTAAAAAAAGCTTGAACCAGGGCCACCGGGAATTCCCATTCTGAAAGTCAAAAATTCCCCCCCGCCACTTAATGTAAAAATTCCCGAAAATTCCCATTATTAAAACACCGCATGCATCTCTTCTGGTGTAGGCGTAAAGGTATCAAAGTCGTCATTTGTTTACCAATTAGTAATTAATGCATCACTAATAACAGTCTTTGATTCCGATCAAATCCGATCGACCAAGTTTCCAAACAGATAAAAAGTTAGCTAGGAAACACGTATCAATGGCAGCATTGTATCACTGAAATAGCAAACAACATCACAAATTCAGAATGGTCAGAAAGACCAATTATTGGAGCAGCCTGCGCTTAGCGCCCTGGAAGGCGTGGTCATGGAGCCTCTGCCTCAGCAGCCGCACAGCTTTGGAACTACTTTGGATGCGGCATCAGTGACATTTTTACCAGCACAGTATTGACGTCGCAACTTTTGATCTCGCATTTTATACTGACGACGAAACCGACGATCATTCTATCATTACTTCGGATGTCAGTCTTGATCTATTCAATTAACCAGTACTGTACTATATTTTTCTGTATTTAAAACTTGCAAATACTGCATAAATTCTGACAAATAGTCCAGTTGTACATATGTATCTATGTAAAACTATAGCACCCAGGAAACTGGAAGTGTACCCTGGTTTGAACCACTTATCTGAAGTCTGTAATTAGATCATCTGGCGACGCGGACAACAGTCAAATGCCTGTGATGTTGAGCGCTGCCACCTGTCCCATATTTAAGAGGACACTGCTTGCCAGAGAATTAAATCCATATGCTGCATACTATGGGAATAAGTACCTGAACAAGCACAGATATTAATTTTTGCATTTTTTTGCATTTTACACGTTTCCGGTTTCACACTGTCGCAGTTCGCACTTACAACACACCTCTCCAATCAGAAGTCCCATAACTTCTTCCTTTTCTGTCGTCAAAGCGTGAGCTAAACAAACTGAATAGCAATCAGCAGTCAAGTATACTCCTTTAACAGGCATTTTCGGAGAAAACTTTCCTAATAATGAGAAATAACACAAAATAATGAATATAATGTAAACAAGCTGAAATATGTCGAATGCGCGAATATTTAATCAAGTTCATGCCGTGCTTAGTGATGATCGATATCCGTTTTTATTAAATCGATACGATTTCGATATTTTTGACTTAAAATATCGGCGTCACCATTCACCTGCTATATCGGCGATATTTTTATACAGAGATTTCTCGATATGATAAAACAGACTAGCCTGAATTGCATAATAAATTTCTATAATTATTTATCAGTCATGTCCAAATTACATTTAATGATGCATATTGCGGAAAAACAACGGTGTACATGTTAAAAGAAAAGCAGCACCATACAGACATCTATATGTTTTTTTTCTAGAGAGGTGGTTTCAGTAACCAGTTATGGTTACAAGATTGCCCTGCGAACGGCTAGCTGGTATACACAAATACACAAAACACAAAGCGATTCTTCAGGCACCGTGCTTCCGGGTAGTTTATGAACGCACGCAAACGCAATCCACATAAGCGTGACGACTGACGAGCAGAGTCGAGTTCCCGAAGTCGATCTTTTCTCAACAGTAAGTAATATGCTATAAACCAGTGCACTGCACTGTGCACGCGTGCAGGTTGTCTCAAGAATGCGTTTGTGATGAACAGCGCTTCACTAAATTTCGGTATCGTAATTATAAATATTATCTAGCTAAGCCTCTCTATCTATTGTTCTTAGGCCGCGACTGGTTCTTCGACGCTAT
>Ga0056132_1000344_pt1 | contig 11237 bp, 11 predicted proteins | sample WorMetLIZISLAND2_3_FD_71119 | JGI IMG/M metagenome (GOLD analysis project Ga0056132, IMG submission 71119) | Marine gutless worms symbiont microbial communities from Max Planck institute for Marine Microbiology, Germany - Olavius clavatus LIZARD... ...
GTAAATATCTAACTTTTGTACAATTTTAATAGTATGGCACTGCATAGCCTATATTGTGCTGATGTGCCGTTAAGAAACTGCTCACTCACTCACTTTTGCAAGATATTCAAGATGTTTCACAATTTTCACCAAATTTTTAATTGCAACTGCATTACAAGTGTTTGTGCTTGTACGAGTGACTGTTAACACTCCACTTGTTTGAGAATAAGACATGTATTCGTGTCAGTGGGATTGCAGCCTAAATGATTGTACAGTTTTTGTCCACTCCCCTATCCATTAATCCAACTTCCACGGCTGTTGGTTGAGCGACGATGTGTTCAGCCTGTAAAAACTTCTGTTCCAGTGATTCTCAAATGTTCTAACCTGGAGTAATTCTCGAAAAGTTGGCTGGTTGAAAAACGGAAGTAGTTGTAGTAGTAGTAGTAGTAGTAGTAGTAGTAGTAGAAGAAGAAATGATAGTTTTACATTCCGTCTAATGCATTGAATATTACAGTTTCACGATCAAGTAGTTGACTAATATGGCAAACAATTGACTGTTACGGAGGTATATAGGAAGAAAGAAGGGTTTGATAAATACATTCTGTGCACAATTAAAGGTTGCTCGATTATGTCTGTACTGCTGAAGTGTCTGTTGTGTGATTGGTAGGTTTTTAACTACAGTGAGTCAAGAACGGTCGAAGAAATTTGTGAGAACTCAACGAAGCTGATATCATTCATTGATCTCTGCGGCCATCACAAATATCTCAAGACAACAGTGTTCGGATTGACTGGATACTCGCCAGACTTTGCCATGCTGGTTGTCAGCGCCACATCTGGCATTGGTTTGTCTGCTGGACTACTCCTATACAGCAGTACTTGGTTTGATTAGCATCATATCGATGTGAACCATAAGTGCTGTAAGGAATGGCCTTTGTGTAAAATGTTTCAGGAAAGGTGCCATTATATTGGTGGGCATGGTGTTGTGGGCTTGTGCAGGAATGCAAGTGACGTTGATGGAGTATATCATGAGGGTCTATATTATACCACTTCTTCTCTTAAATCATGCCATACAGCTTCTTATAACAACAGCTCAGGCCCCTATGACTCCTGATTCTCTGGTGGGCGGGCGGTATAAAGTGCAAGGCATATTTGCTGCCACTGATGATCTACATGTAGTACATGAATGAAATTTGGACCTTGATTCATATTTTAACAATTGAAGTTCAAATTTAAGAAAAAAAGTAATACAACATTCCTAGTCAGATATCATGCATTAAGTAAGTAAGCAAGTAACTTATATAGTGTACTGTTTTTAAAGTCACGAAGAGCAGGTGTTAACCATTCCAGCTTGGATACCAGGTCAACCTGAGCAACCATGCAGGCATTCCCGTCTGGGTCAAGCCAGGTTTATACTCAGCCAGACCTCCTTCTTCTGGCAAGAATATGAGCCTGTGTGAGCCGCTTAAGGTCCTTAACTGCACAGAGGTGCCCTTAATAGTTATATTGGTACGGCCCTAATTGAATAAATGTGCCATTTACTGCACTTGTGGTCATATGTTATAGAGAGCACTGTCCAACTCAGATATCTCCAAAGCAATATTTGGAGATTTCAGCATTTTTTGCAGACTGGATGCTCTTGCTGATGCTCAGCTGATTAAGTTTTGTAACTTGTCACTTGTCAGTTTGTAGTCAGAATTTTCAGCACTAGTGTTATGCATTGTTTGATGACAGTTGGTACGAGCAAGGAACACCTCGGCTTTGCTCTTGCTCTGGGTGTCCCTACATTTGTCGTCGTGTCAAAGATCGATGCTTGTCGAGCGGCCCAGGTGGAGAGAGCGCTGCACCAGCTGGAGCGGACGCTGAAAGGTCCCGGATGTCGCCGGGTCCCACTGCGTGTTGATACAGAAGATGATGCTTGTACTGCAGCTTCCAACTTCCACACTGAATGGTATCATGTCTCTGCTGATCCCATATTGCTACTCATGTTGCTAAAAAAGTAAGTAAAGTAGATAATTTATATCACGGTTCTAAGCGAATTTGATCGCTGCAGAACCTCTACTACAATACTCCCCTTGTTGATTGGACCCATGCCATTGGCTGCCACATACAGGCGCGTTGACATCAAAGCCCTCGCAATGTACCAAATTATACTGCTTGGTGAACAGAGGCACATTGGTATGAACAACTTGCCCAAGGTTGTTGCCTGACAATGCAGCGGCCGGGACCTCTCACTGTTCGTTTTTTGCTTCTTGTTCTTATTGGACAATGCTGTTAAAAAAAAACTTAAAGCTGCGTTGTTTCAAATCGAATCAGGACGAAATTTTTCAGGATTGTTTTTCAAGTACATGTGCATCGATTGATGTTGATGTGTCGTTTCACGAAAAAGCCTGAGGCAGTGAGGCTTCATTCAAATCGGATTAGCAATTGCAGTAGTGTCCACCCACCACTCGCTGCTGCATCTGCAGTTTATAAAGTGATTGTTTCTATCTACAGTTCTTGATCCGTAGTATATTCGTACTTGTTTAAAAATTGGTGGAGTTGTACTGATACTAGTTTTGACTTTTGTTTTGCCAATCTAACTTCTGGGTCAAAACTGCATTGTCATGATGGTTAATATAAGGGGGTCCACAGTACCTTTGATGGAGAAAAGTTTCCGTTTGAACAATGAATTTGCTTGGGATAAGCATGACTGGATACTGAGAATCAAGGATGTAACCGGCCAGCCAAGTTTACCTGGAAAATGGCTGTTACGTGGCATTTGTGTGTGAGTAGTATCACAATAATAATATGCCCATTGAGGTCAGAGGATATTTTTATTAATGTTCTGGCTTGTGAACAGTTGAGAATTTAGTGGTAGTTAGTTTATTTTTGTGTCCTTCGTGTGCTTTGATGCTGTTAATTGGGCTTCAGGGCGAATGCAGAAAGCAAAAAATACTGCTCTTGAACATTTCAGTATGTAACAATTGATGTCCAAACCACTTCTGTTTTTGTTCTCAGATACATTATGAAAATTTGTGTTACAATCTCTGAGAACACCCCCAATTTCAGTCCAGTACTTATATATAACATGGTTACAAACGAAAAATGCACAGTAAATTTATTGTACTCATTGTAAAGATGTACACTATTTTAGCCAGTGGTTTTGCAAATTGATCTGTGTGATTTTTACAATGATTATAATGAATTAACTGTGCATTGTTTTGATTGAAACCATGTTATATACGAAGACTGGACTCAAGGTTCTCTTATAGGCTTGGGGAATGCCAATGAACTCAGGAGAAACTGGGTTAAATGGAGGTTAAAGATGGCCAAGTGTCTCTACACTATTTTAACCCCTTGTTTCTGTAAGTTGTGATGGTGAGCTTTGTGGTGTTCAATGTATAGGATATGTCCGATATTTGCAATATCATGTGTTAACGGCCGCAACATTGACCTGCTTCTGAAATTCCTGAATGCACTTCCACCGTTGAGTAATGGCAGCGAGAAAGAGAAGATAGTACAAGCTTTGACTGAACACCAGGCAAGATGCTGTTTTGTGCCACATTGTCTTACATCTCATGCTGGTTGGCAGAATGTTTTGCATAGTGATGTTAAACTGTGGCTTGCTGGTTTAGTTTTAGTCCATTTTTGCGTGTTTTTTTGAGAGGGAGCCGTGTCTTCGTTATATCGTTAGCTTGGTTTATTTTATTTTCTTGTACCAGTGAACATGACTTTTCTGGGAAATGACCTATTATGTGCCAGCAAACTCAGGACAAACTGCAGAAAATGGAGGTTAAAGATGGCCAAGTGGAACGTTAAACTCTTACTTATGTGTAGGCATATTGTGACTTTGGTGCAATTGCACCCTGTATAATTACACTTTCTTTACTTACTTGCACCCAGCCCCAAGACCACAGAGCTGTTACAGGCCAATAGGCTGCTAACAAATAATTTTGGAGTCAAGTACTCGTTAACTCGTTAATACTGGCAATCGAGTATCGACATCTACCAATGGACGTTGGCAGTTTCAGCAAAATGCCATGAGTATAGGCTACATGCAGTACAAAAATGCCATAATGAAGTTGGAAGTTGAAACTAATGAAGGTACAAATTGCTAAGTCACAAATTTGCACAAATGGCAACAAGTCAGTAACTTAATTTGAAAAAAGGAATCCAGAAGTGGAAATTTGCAACCGAAAGTAGACTTTAAGATGCAATCGTGGTAAAAAAATTACTCTAGTAATTTTTGGAGTCGAGTACTCGCGGCAGCCCTGCCAGTAGCATAAAGAATAGTTTTTATTACACATTTGAAACTGCTGTGTAATATTCACTTGGTGGATGTGCACTGTAGATTGATGAAGTATATTCAATTGCTGGAGTTGGCACTGTTGCTGGGGGTACAATTCGGTCTGGTACAGTGAAGGAAGGAGACGGTATGCTGCTTGGGCCGTCAGATGACGGCCAGTTTTTCCCCATCACCGTCGGTTCCATACATCGTAACAGGCTGCCATGTCGGGTTGCAATGGCTGGACAAGCTGCATGTATTGCCATTGGAAAGACCGATCCTTGTCCCGTCCGCAAGGTTAGTACTTCGCTTTTACTAATAATGTATCATCTGTGCTGAAATTTGATCAGACAAAATTGGGGGGGGGGGTAAAAATTATGATTATGTTGACTTTTCTGACAGTTGAAAATATTTTTAATTTAAGTCTCATTTGCATGGTTTTTCAATGCATGAGTTCGGAACAAATAAAGAACAGAAATCAATGGGCAACTGGCTAATCCAGCTTTACCTGAAAATAACAGCTGTCAATTTCCAAGTGCACGTTAACTTATTGTATCATATCATATTGCTGAATAGGACACTTGATGAAGTCTTGGCTTCGGTCATGTTTTTTGAGACAATCCAGACTGGCATATGCCGTGTTCTCGCTAGACTTTCTGCCATAATGCTTCATTACAGCTGTTGATACTTTTGATAAAATTTGTTACAAAGATATTTTTCACTCCTTATTGCTTATCACTTGTCATTATGAAGCAGTTTAATTGCATTTTTAGTTTTTACACAAGATGCACCATCATGTTGCCAGTTTGATGATAAACTAACATAAACAGAAAACATTCCATTTTGTTTATATCCGTTTTGGGGAGAATTCTTTAACTGCTCACCAGATTTTACTAGGTCATCAAAATTCAACATATAAACTGTGTTATGCTGAATTCCCTTTATGATAATATGAAGCATCTAATAATGCACTGCACACTGAATTCATGTGACATATCTTGGGAGTGTGCATTTTTGGCCAACTCTCTATAGCAGTATGATCTGCTTTTGGCATGATGATGGTGTCTGTCTGACCGTCTGTAACGCTGTGCATTGTGGCTAAACAGCAAAACCGTCCGAATGCGTGTATAGGAAGTGCCCCCTAGAAACACGATTTTACAACTTTCAACCCTTACACCAACCCTGTTCCCTCAAACTCCCCACCTCTTGTACCATAGATGTTGCCGCTATCTGCATAATAAATTTAAAACATACTTATGGCTTTGTTACTTACTGAAACTTCTCAACCTAAGTCTGCTTTTATATGGCGGCTGATAAATGACTTCTGTGTAATTAAAGGAACAGCATGATTGGCATATTCTGAGCAACGGCTGCACTTCTTGCTGTAAGTTACTAAATTTCTAATTCTGCTATGATGCAGTAGTGTGTGTAATGTGTGTATAGGGGATGGTGTTGGTAAGTGCTGCATTGAAGCCGACAGCATGCTTAGAGTTTGAGGCTGATATCTGTGTCCTGTATCATAACAAATCCATCTGTCGTGGTTTCCAGACTGTGGTGCACGTCGGCAATGTTCGGCAGACAGCCATCATTACAAAGATGAGCAAGGTATTTTCTTATTTGTTCATAAATATTGGAATTCTAAATGCATACACACCTGTGCTAATGTTGTTGTTGTAGCCTGTCATATCGTCTTGTGTCATGTTTGTCACAGTCACGTGTGTCCAGCCCGATGGCCTAGTGAGTTGGTGCCGTTCTGTGGCCTCTGGATTGGATTGGATTGAGTATAATACCCCACCCAACACAGTATAGGTCATTTCGGAGGCGGTCTTCGCAGCCAATAACTTGACTGTTACTGACAAACAAACAATAAGGAAAAAAACTCGATTATAAATCACAAAAATACACACATAAACACAATGCAAATCAAAGAAAACAAACAACTAAACATACAGCAGAAACAAAACTACCCTGATTCAGTCACCTCTTACGACACTCAGCCAGGAAACGTGGTGGGCTTATTCTACAACGGCCCCAGAGCACCACACGGGTCCTGTGGCTTCTGTTCGGGCCTGCAGCTCAGTTATGTTTCGCATGAGTTACTGTGCGGTTGTAACAGTGACGTGTACTGTACTATGTAGACTAGCTGTGGTTCAGCTAGAGTTCAACTTTACTTTGTTTGCTAAATGATTACAGTTAGTAACATTAGTAGAGTGTAAGGCCGTAAGGGCATCTCTAGTCGATGAACGTTTAGATGTAAGGCCATCAGGGCAGTCATGTAGAACTGTGTAAAACCGTGTCTGGAACCTTTTTAACTAGAACTAACCATTTATCTTTATTATTAGTGTTATTATTATCATTTTCAGCTTGTATATACTGTTATTATTTCTCTTTGTTTTGTAATTAGAAGATCTATTATATTGTTGGATTCTCAGTCATTTATTTACTAATATACTCGGCATCGCCCAGTTTCACGTCATACTAGGTGACCTTGTTATCATGTAGTCAGATTTCATAGTTTATTAAGAAGATAAAATCTGCGGCTTCAGCTCGCTGATCCTGTAGGTCATGAACAGTTAGATGAATTGGATGGTCTGACAATCATATAGGTGTGCCATAGTGTGTGGTGCCACTGAACACTACGGGCTTGTTAAATGAAAGTGGAAAAATAAGGTAAAGGTACTGTATATCTGTTAATGGAAGTATTCCATGACACAGCTACAGAGTGTCACTTGCCATATGGCATCACACAGTGTTACCTGCTACCCAACACAAGTGAACACCCCGCCTTAACCCCAGCTATACATGCCGGTACTCGATTTACCTACCCCGGAGGGATGGAAGACTGAGTTGACCTAGTTGACTTGATTTTCCCGTTTCTGCCAGAAATTAATACCTGTAGCAGTACTCATTGCCAGCTAACAATGTTAATCGGTCATGTGATGCGTACGTTGTTTTTGACTGGCTAGAGCGGCATTCAGACGAATGAAAAGGCTGTTGTCACCTTCCGATTCTTCAACCGACCCGAATACATCAACATTGGATCTCGGCTGCTGTTCCGTGAAGGGCGGACAAAGGGTATGGGAGAGGTAACGAAGATTTTCCCATTTCTGCCGGAAGTTCCACCCTGTCGATGAAAAGCTGTCTTCTGGGGTTGACTAGAGTGTGATCTAGTTGAGTTACCTGGTGTTATAGGGGTGTCACACACTCCAGAATCTGATACCAGAAAGTTCCACATTTCTTGCGTCAAACTTTTAATACATACAAGTAGGGTTATAAGTTGGGAAATTTCCGAATTTTTCCAGAAACTTCCTGAAAAATAACAGTACTTTTCTGGAAAAATTCCGCGGAAATTTTTGGACAGTTTGTGTTATAAAAATGTCATGAAACGTAGCAAGAAATGTCCACAATATCACACTCATGTGACAGTGAATTTTTTTCTAGCCTTTCTTTTTTTCTAGCAGTAAAGAAAATGTTGAAGTCTGTCATATTTTTGAAAAGTGTCTGCATTTAAAGGTATTTTTAGTGCTAGTTTCTGGTACCAGATTCTCAAGTGTATGTTGCCCATATTGCAGAGAGCTGTGTGAGATAGTTAGCCATGTCATGCTTTTCTTGATTTGCATAAGGAGTTGCCAGCACATCAAAGCGTGCATGAATATCCAATAGTTATTTAGACTCTTTTTGTTCTCTTGTTGGTACACCTGGTGGGGAGAGTTCAAACTGTGGAAACAGACAAACCATCGGTGTCAGGAAGAGATTTACAAATTTTCTCTGTTAATAAAATCCTCATGTTGCTTAATTTGCGTAATTTGCTGCAACATGTGAAAATATTCCAGAAACAGTTAGTAATTTTGCAAAACATAGACATGCTTAGTGACCGAATGCGAATGGAGTGAATTGTTGCATAATAAAATGTTAATGTAAATAATTAATTATGTTAGTTTAAATCGGCCTGTCCATGCAGAATTATGCAGGCTGACTTACGCTTCATTTGTAAAGTTTTAAACTGATTTTAAACATTATCTTATATTAGTTATGTGTTCCCCTGGCTGTCTAGGTGGTTGAACATTTTAACCCAGGATTAAGAGCAAAACTCACCATTGAACTAGTTTCATAGCAGGTTTTAAGTTACAGGGTGCATACAGAACACTGAAATTAAAATCACACTACTGGGCCACATAGTTATTGGTAACTTTTACCATAAATTTCAAGTAATTGTTATTTGATGACAACGTAGTTTTGTTTGTCCGTGCCGAACCAAGTCTGACAGTAGACAATGATTATGTCTATAAAGGCCAGGAACGTGTACATGGGTCAAAAATGTGGCAACCATTTGGTTGATTTTTCATATCTTTCCAGGACCTGTGCCTGATTCCGTGACTTTCTAGGGTTCTGTATGCACCGTGTAACTGTGTGTCAGGCAGCCTTATAGTATAGTGCAGTTTTTAATGATTACAGTGTTTAGTTGTTTTATGATAGTTAGTACAATCCATTTTGTGCTGGTGTGACAAGTCTTATTCACCTTTTGTGTAAATACCCCCACTCTGTTGTTGTTTTGTTATTTATTCAGACTGATATGATTGTTTTACTGTGTGTTTGTTGGTTGCCAGGCTAAATGTTCTGTATTCCCAGGCTGTCTGTCTTATTGCCAATGAGAATATCAACTAAAATGATGCAGAAAAATCAAAAGTGTATTTAGCAAGTTACAAACTGCTTTAAACAGAATCCAGAACTTCAAATTATGCACATTTCACATATGGTTAAATCTTCAAACATTAAACATTTTCAGATGCAATTTCATGTAAACTGTCATTGTTTGTGGATATTCATTTGGACCATTGGCCATGTAAAAATACTGCTATGGTACCGGTAATTATAGTTTCACCTGCTTGCACATGTAAGTGGCCATTAAAATAATCAATAATCATATGCATATGTGTTACTGTATTTTGTATGCAAACCACTGCAAATCACTAGCGCTGTCGAGGGGGAGTTTTTCTGGGCCCCACGACATTTGGACCCCGCCATTGCTCCTCAGATATTTTTGGCTATAAGTTCGACAGCAACACTCATCATCTGAATTGGGTTTATGTCACTTGTCAGTACTTGTGCGACAATTTTTCAACAAATCTGGCTATTCCTTGGATGAATGGGTGTATTATGTGTTTGGTTTCAACTTCTTGCAGTTAAATTTTTTTATAGCTGATGCTGTGGTAACAATACAGGTATCTATAAATAAGTCTGCCATGCATGATGCAACTTCCAGTGGGAATGATTTTTCTGAGCCCCGCTGTGGCTGTCAATGGGTCTGAGTACCAGAATTAGGTTAGAAATTTCCAAACATTTTGATCACAAATTACCTGGTCCATATGCATGTAAAATATTAGTATGGTACACTAGGGTATCATGCTGATTTTTGTAGTTAATGTACCTGTCACTTATGCAATTTCTGCATTCAATGTGTTAATAAATATTAAGTGTGAAACTGTGAATACATGTAACTGTCAGCATTTTCCAGATTAGCTGGTACAGTATGCATGCAGGTTTTAATGTAGAATGTCAGATAATAAATTACTTTCAGACCATCCACCAGTATACCTTATTTCAGTAAACTAAAACAACTGCTACTTATTAATATTTGTGTGCTACTGCTATTAAAGTTGTGCAAAATTTCACAAGTGGTTAAAATAAAATTTGTTGTTTTTCTCCTACAGCTTACCAACAGACTTACAAGTTACTAGTTTTGCAGATTTGCAACGCTATACTCATTCATTTGAGAATTGACGCTTCAGTTATACACACATTTCTGACACTTCTCTGATCTTATTTTCTCTGGCTGTTCCACCTTATGTTGGTTTTTTTCAGGGGATCTAGTGTCCTAAGCTGACAGTCTTCCAAGCAGTGGCATAGATGGGATTTTAGGTTGCAGGCGTATCGAGGTGCCAATCAGTGTCGATGGGATGTCCCCTCCCCACTGGGCAGAAGGGTCTGGGGGGGGGCTGATTTTGATGCACATCTCGCGTATTCTGATGTACTTATTTCAATGTTCTGCTGTGCCATAAAGCAGAATATATGTATATGAATACAAGACAAAGGACAAAAGGCACTTATATCAATCAACATTACGACTTCAGCAATTTCGGCTACAGAACGATTTAAACACCATGAAATTGTATAACATGATAATCATATTTTTATCTTTTGATTTTTTTGTGGTTTTGTTACTTGGTAGGTATTTTATGAAAAAATCTTTTCTCCTCATTTCTGACCGTCTTCCAGAAGACTGTGGAAGCCTGCCTGGATCCACCCATTTTTGACAGGGCTTGAATTGGAAAAAGAGGTGCCGCTATGGGACCTTCCATCCCCCTTGCACTTTCCTTCCCTCCCTTAAAAACTGAAATAAATTCTAAAAAAAGCTTATAGAAATTGAAAGTGAAAATAAGTTACATAACACGAATGATTTGATGATAATGGAACCTCAGTGATACAGATGGACAAACAAGATGAGCAGACCTTTTAAGACAATTAACAGTCTGACTGCACATCGAGAATAGTTTAGTCCTGTGCACATGGGGTCAAAAATGACCCAAACTCAAAGCATAATATCTTCGTTAATTCTACACGTACACAAGTACTAATTTCACAGTTTATTAGCGAAATGCCTTCCCTACGAGAATCGTAAACTGTTTGTCGCAAAACGTTCTGTTATAATGTTGTAATTAAACATTATTTACAACCACTATCAGCCTGAAAGTTACGGTGGTCACAGCACCGCAGCCGCCGGAGACCGGCTTATCTGTAGAAATCATATAGCCTAATAAGTCGACTCGACCGCCCACCGCCCACCAGGTGTGCATGACAGACATGCTAGCAAGCGCGAGATGTCGGGGTGCAGTGTAATGCCGATGATGACGACACCGAAACCTGACAGCGATGTATGCATATGTGTCTGCTGCGGTGGGCGGTAGAGAGCACCCGTGTCAGTCCGGCCCCTGCA
>Ga0056132_1000345_pt1 | contig 11235 bp, 5 predicted proteins | sample WorMetLIZISLAND2_3_FD_71119 | JGI IMG/M metagenome (GOLD analysis project Ga0056132, IMG submission 71119) | Marine gutless worms symbiont microbial communities from Max Planck institute for Marine Microbiology, Germany - Olavius clavatus LIZARD... ...
TACAAATTTCTGGAAAAATAGCCGGGTGCGTAGTGAGGACTCTGAAAACTTTTCAGGGCACCCATATATTGGGCGCATCGCGCGGTCTACTGTGCGATAGCTATGCTGTCTTGTTAAATACCCCACTTATATTTTAAAATGCCCGTGTTGAGGCGACTGCAGTCTGCATCAGTATTTTGCTATACGAAAATTAGAATGATGCAGCTCATAAATATTATTATTTAGCCATTGCGCCAGCCCCACTCCCACAAGTGTGACAAAATCACTCACCGTGGCGCCAAATAGATTAGATAATTAAGGCTATTTGGTGGTGCCAGTGTGCTTAAATTTTCTCTCACAATCGACGGAGCTATTCCGTACGTTTGTAAACATGCTCGGTGAAAAATTCGAACAAGAAATCAAGTAGCGTTTATTCAAAGAGTTGGATTCAGGGAATTGCAGGCGTTACCTTCGTGTGCCAAAGTTGGCTGCAATACTGCAACCGCGTCACAATTAGTCGCCACTGCTTGGTATGTAATGCACAGAGATCTGTCAAACGGCGTTGACCATGAGGTCAGTGACTTGAGCATCGCCCACACCGTCTGCTATCGTGGAGCAGCAATCTGCACGCAGGAGATTTTGGCGGGAGAGAGGGAAAGAGGAGAAAATGGAAGGGTGTATGATCACATACGGTCGAGCGCGACGACTGCACATCCATCACCAGTCGCTGTCACAAAAGCTCAAACCGCGACTTTCCATCCTCAGCAGCTGTTCGTAGATGCTGTCATACTGAACAACGCGACTAAACTCCCGGAATACTGTTCAGTTTCGTCGAAAGGCTCAAAATATATCTGCTGGCACGTTACGAATTTCTCTTCTCTGTAAACCGTCTCCATTCAAGTCAGACTTCTGTCACAACTGCCAACTAGAAGCTCAGCTATTGCTGTGATAGCCGATCGTACTGCTTGCAGGAGTACAGTCAGCTAAAACAACTACTGCGTAATATCTATTTTAACGCTATTCATTGTGATCGCAGTGTTTCGACCTGTGAAGGTAAAAAGAAAAAAAAGGTAAGACGTCGATTTGTATAGCGCATCTCATGGCTAACAGCCACCTCTAATGCGCTGTAACGTCACTAACGACAGCCGCCTGACCACCCAGGCCACCGCCCACAGCCTGCGCAGTAGTCCTTCGTAACCCATCAATTAATAGATTACTTCTCATTTAACCGACCCCGAAGGGATGGCAGGCTGAGTCGGCCTTGTTGGCTGACTGATAGCGGACGCTTCACCCAAAAAGAGGTTACACGGCCAGCTGCCAATCTAGCGCAGGATAGGGTAAGCACGCCGGCAGAACCGGCGGTCTATACCACTATGCTACGCCACCAACTGTGAACAAAATGTTAATATTGGCGCTGTTATAAGAGCAAAAGCAAGTACAGATCAAACCGGGCGTTCATAAACTACTGGCGAACTATCAGTCTAACCGGTGGTTACAAGTCAATTCAAGCCTATGAGCGGCTGGAACGGATCTCAGCGTTTCGTTTATGAACGCACTCACTAAATCCACTCAAGCGCGACGACGAAATTAGGCCATGGCGGGTCAAGAGCAAGTAATCGTTATAAACCAATACACGCACGTGGTGGTGAAAAAACTCACGCTCGCGTTTTCTTCGACTCGTTTTTTTTGTGGTGTGTTTTGTGGCTAAAAGATACATCCTACAGCAAATGAAGGGACGAATATGAACATGCCTGCTAGGAACACGCTGGTGCAACTTTTAGCCCAGTACACCGACCCTGAGAGCTAGAATGCACAGCGTTACAGGCAGACAGACAGACAGATGGAGAGACGGACGACAGTATTACGCCAATAGCCGATCGTACTGTGTAGCAGTACGATCGGCTAAAAAAAGTTTGAAGCTATATGATGATGATGATTGTCTGTTAGTTAAGATCTTTTTTAGTTAAGTTTGTTGTAACGTTTGCTGATATGGTATATAACTTACGGTGAATGAAATGAATATATGCTAGACTGGCTAATCGTTAGTTTCTGAGGGAACGTTAATATTTTCTCACTGTATCGTATTGTGTCTAAGCAATGTTATCCTAACGCGCTATTTTTAGCAGTGTGTGTCTGTTATTTTTTCCGTCGACAAAGACTCTGAGCCACGTCGTCGTCTGTCAGCTGTTTGTCGATGACTTGCATCCGGGGACAACAGAGAGTCCGCAGCGCTTTATTAGAACTCGTCGAACGTCCCGGGTGATTATTTTGGTGAACAGATCGGCACTGGATTCATGCCACAGCGGCGCCGGTGACCTACGCTCGGGCACACGTTGACAAGGCGGACAGCCGATGCTGTTAAATTTTTTATCGCAATCTCGAGTGGAAGCGGACACGTCGACGGACGTCGGTCGGAGGGGTCGGTCGGACGCAGATGCTCAATATACCTTCGGAGCATCCTCTGACTTCAATCGGAAGCATTGCCCAGCTGCAGCAGCCAGTCGCTGTACCTGACTAGTGACTTGGAGCGGACGCTGACAACAGCCGCTGCTCGTGTTTCGATGTGCATGCAGTCATCATGCCGACTCGACTCGACACGAGACGCCTATTAAACGCAAAGTCCCCAGAATAAATAAGATCTGGCCACAGCCGCTATTTCTGCTCCAGTTCGTATTATTGTTCGTCGACATAATGCGCCGCGGAATGCACCAAATCGCATATCAAAATAAAATGTTTTCCGGGATTATAAATCCGGACCTCCGTCAATGTGGCCACGAACAATTAAGCCAGGGGCACTACGTCCATTGAGGACTACGTTTAGCCTAAAGCATATAACTTTTTCCAGCTGGGAGTAATTTTTAAGACTTCAGGGCGGGTATGTCAGTGTCTGATATAGCATTTCAAGAGTAGGGGAAGGTACATCTGAGTTGGGAATAAGGGTGGGTGTACCCTACTCGACTAAGTTTGACGTGCTAAGGGTTCGACTTTGGAGAGGGTGGTGAGGGTCAACATTGGGAGAAGGCTTGCGTAATGTGTTCAGGGGATATATTCCCCTGATTCAAGCAACCATGAGCTAATAGGTTCGCCGACAGTATGGCCGTAGTGGTGTCTCATGGTTTACTCTGCAGACCGATGCCCGGCAACAATATGGTCAGCATTATTCAAGCGAAGAAAACTCTGATGAAGTGTGACGACTGCTTCTCTGGCACAGAAATCCGGCCACCCAAGAGCTGCTCAGCTGATTCCTCTTTCTTTTCATTAGCTAGCGTATTAAAATTGTTGCTTTTGATGTCTTCCATTTTCATGCTTGTATAGGTTGTTCCGTCACTTTGAGGTTTGCCACTTTCTAAGGTCTGCCATTTTCAGTGCACTGACCCATGTCTGCCTGTTTACATGTCGTGTTAGACTCGATGGTTCGCATAGCAACGGCTGCCATTTATCTATGCACTCGTGGTCTTATCTTAGCTCTTCGCAAATAGCATCGCCGGCGAGTTGTGAAGTTTTAATGCGTCACAGCCGGCGCTGCAAGGCGGGGAAGTACCAATTAATCGAGCGGCGGTGTCCCGGAAGGTCACGTGGTGGGACAGGGCGCGCCACCGGAAGAAGGATTGCGCACCAAACGAGACGCCGGCCGGTTATACGCCGAGAACGTGGAAATCGTTGACAAAAACCACAATCAGTCTGATCCCATCTCGGGTCACGTCCGCAACATCCGTCTTCGCTCTTCTCGACCGGCGAAGAACAACCTACCGCCGACTGTGCTGAGTCCGTCCTTGCTGCTGCTGCAGTCGCTGATGGAGGCGACCGCTTCAGCAGCTGCGCGATGCAGCTCGACGTCTCTGCCACGGTGTTGAGCCAGCTGCATTCTACGGAATTCCCTGTGACGTAACTATTTCGTGAAAGTAGGACATAATGTAGCCTAACATGACTGCATGCCTGCAATGGTGCACCACTGTATGTCCTCTGCTAACAGGCTGGAATTAAATCAGTTTTGCTAATGAAAGTACAGTCGCCGCTATATGATCAGAAAGATGCAGCCACGGACTTCTGCGGCAGCAGTGTCTGATAAGCACCGCGATATCAGCTTGTTTTTTTACAGTTTCTCTCACCAACCCCCATGGCTTTAAAGCGCTAGAATAGCTAGGCGCTGCACGGCGGGGAAGTACCAATCAGGATGATGTAGTATGATCGGATATTTGCATGATATTGTCTGTCAATCTGTCTGTCTGTGACGAAGTGTACCGAGGCGCTCAGGATGATGTAGGGGCTGAAAGTTGTAACATCGTGTTCCTAGCACGGCACTTCCTATTAACTTCTTCAGACACTTTTGCAGTGGTATGTATTATTTAGCCACAATTGTTGCAGGAGATATCGTTCAGCCACAGCACACAGCAAAAACCGAACCGCTGAAATTTCCGCATCTGGAACAGCCACGAATAGCACAGTAACGTGACTGTGGCTATTCCAGACGCGGTATTTTTCGGCGGTTCGGTTCTGCAGCTATACCGTACGTCGTGCGCAGTACGATTGGCCTTCTTAGAGACAGCTAAGCTTCTTGTTAGTCAATGGATCGGGACATGCGAGCGCCGGTCACCTTGGCCGCACCAGTGGTAAGATCTCTGAATTATAGACAGAAGCCGATCCAGCGGATCCTAGCGAGCAATAAAATTTTGGCGCCTTTGTGATTTCCCCATTGACATGATTTTCAGTCGAGAGCCGTTTGAAGCGAGCGTAGAGGACGAGAAAGTTTTTTTGCTGCTGCGTTTATCATTTCCCTCTATGTCATTAGGGGACATGGCTCTGCTATGCCCTCACCGGCAACGCCACTCCCCTTCTTTATCACTCTGTGGATGGTTTAAACCGGCAGCCACAGGTAAAATGGTAGCTTGTTTGGATGAAACGTAATATACTTATCAATTTTTCCTTTTCCTCTGGCAAGTGCCCCTCTAGGCCCATGTCTGAGGGTGCCATGATTCAGGTAACTGATAATGACAATTCAACTGGCTTCAAAAACAAGGCCAAGGAACAAGACTTTGAAAATAGGATCTCGAGACGTATCAAGACTGTCTGAGTATATTTGCTTAGTTTTGTAGCCTCAATTTGGCTGAGAGTGTTCTTCTTATACTCGGTCTTTGAGGTCTTTCAACGATTGAAAACTCCAAACCTGCTTAGAAGGAGCAATATTCGGTGACGAAAATTTGCACATAAAACAGTTGGGGTGTTAAAGCATCCATTAGGGTGGGCAGTTGTCCCGTTTGTTCCTCTGTAGCTCCGTGCCTGCATTTAGAGACGACAGTAGAATATACCAACGAAATCCTGAAGCGCGCAGAAAGAATTTTTCCCCTGGGTCATTTGGATGCAACTTGAATTCACTTTCCCTTGGGATTGCATGGACGCTTAGCTTGCCAACAGCAGTAAGCAGCACTGTGTCCACTGACGGTGCTCCAGTTTTTTCGCGGTCAAGTCATCAATCCAGTCTCGTCGGCTATCAGTGGCTATGGTGACGGTCGGAGCTGAGTTGACCTGGCCACGAAGTGCTGTAAGTCGTCATTCAGGCGAGCAGCGTGATCAAGGATTGCGCCAGAATGACGTTCAGCAGAGTGACACCGGTAAGCGATAGAACATCATCATTGGTGATGGGCTTGACCGAGCGAGAAGCATTTAGTTGCGCTACGTCAGCGGCTGGTAGCACCCGTGTGTTCTGATTCTCAGCATGACCATTAACAACGTTCTTATGAACATTGTAAAATCAACTCACTCACGAGCAGTTATTATTGTCCAGCAGACAAAAATATTCCCGACTGCCTTCTGAGCTGGTTGTTTATTTTCTGATTTCCATGCCGAGACAGCCTGTTCTACTTAAATAGGCTAGGCCTACAGATTTGAGACCATCCATTCTCGTTCAACTATGCAGAGTAATCGCGGATTAACGAAGCAAAATGGGAATACTTTTGTCTCAAAAATGCAGCCCATTTAAAATTCAAGCAATAGTTATTTAAATAACAAAACTTAGTTGGAGCGGCTTTTGAACAATATGTGATGGATCTGAGACGGCGGTGATAATGTGAAACAGAAAAGGTAACCGCGGTAATGGCAGAAAGTATAGGCCCCGCCTAATGCGTTTCTCCTGCGATCGCGTTAACTAGTTTTACTCTTTTTTTTACAATTTCGACTCTCTTTAAAGCCAAACAACAAAACAACACACGCTATTTCTGTCCTGATGACGATTCTTCCCACGTGCTGTGCTCGTTAAGTCCTAATGAAGCCAGTCACAGTATATTCAGCACGCACCTGTCACCGAGGCGATCAGATGATAAAACGACCATCTCTTATAATTGAACAGTCGATTATTTCATCAGATCAGAGTAGAAGTGATAAAGGAAGTATATTCGTCACTGCGTATCTTCCTTTGATCGTTCCAAATGATGAGGTACTCCGATGACTGAGTGCAACGAGCGGGCACTTGTTTAGGATTAAAAGTTTGAAGGCAGCTGAAATTTGAGAGGAACAGGTATAGGAGGGGTGTCTCCCTCCCTACCCGTGGTGAACATTTTTATAGCTCTTGGAAACGAAAACTTTAGTGCATCACTGATCCTAGATGGAAATTGCCTCCGGTGACTGTATGCGACATATGTCTAATAAAATAATTTATCTACATTCAGCATTTAATCAATTTAGTCTAATTAGAAAATATATAGATTACGTAGCCTCAGTTTCGTTGGCCTATTGAACAATGAAAGCTGATATTTCCAACACACGACCAAGACTCTGAGTTTTCAATACTCAGACCAAGAGACTCGAAAATAAAGCCCTGTCCACACTGTCGCAGAAAAGTGCGACTGTCGCAGAAAACGGCGAGACAACGGCGACAGTCGCCGACAGTCGCACTTTTCTGCGACAGTGTGGACAGGCCTTAAGAGACATTAGGACGTTCTATAACGACAGTGTCGGAAATTTACACGTAAAATATTTGAAGGGCGAAGGTCCATTTGGCGGGGGTGGCAGTTGCCTGGCTTTGTCTTTATGCTGTTTCATGCCTGGCAACAAGCACTATATTCTAAAAGCATACTTCGGGCTTATGGGCGCCCGCAGAAAATTTTTCAAGTTAAAAACCTCTTCATCAGCATTCAACAGAAGCTGGTACGTGTTCAACATACTGGTTGCAGTCAAATACGTTATGTTTGGCAGTTAGGTTAGGTCAATCAGATTAATTAATGGCAGTAACATTTTTTTCTGGCACGCTATTATACTACACTTACTGGTGCACACTCTTCAGCCGCCACAGTGACCATATAGCGGCAGAGATGTAGGCTACATACAATATCTTTAAACTCAGTAGTGACTTTTTAGATTAAAACCCAAATTTATTTTCCCTATAGAGTCTAGCATGCAGACAAGACAACATTCGGCCGAAGTTCGGCACTCGGTTCGGTAGTCAAACTGTTGGTTTCAGCCGAAAGTCATAACGGCACCTTTGGCCCATCTCTGTTGTCAATGACATGAGTGACTAGTGGCAACATCTATCGCTTGACGGCGTATATTGACGGTGTAGTGACGCAGAATGAGATTATTTCCATCACGGCGTTCACCGGTGATCGTAGATTAGTCGCAAACTGATTTCTGCTGTGGCCGTTTTTATTCGTATCTCAATTTCACCCGTTAGTGTGCAATAATTAGGATAATTCTACATGATAATGATCTGTAAAATGGTCGTTAAAGAGTCGTCTCCGACTGTGACACTAACGGTTAAGTTCTATAAACAAAGTCGGGCGATCAGCCTCGTCAACATTTTTAAAAAAGCCCCTGAAAACAGCCGTCATAAATGTTACGGTAGAATAGGCCCATCTTTTGATGGGATTCAGAGCCACCTGCAGCACAATATAGATACCAGTTCGATCTGTTCAGTCGTTTCAGCTCAGCTCAATACCGTGATGGACAGATAGACGGGCAGGCAGAAATACCGCTGCAGCATACAACGCGCTCGCACGAAACGCGTCGCGGAGTGATTATTCTGTAGACGTTATTCTCATTAGGCTATAAGAAGAGGTTACATTGCATATCGTCAAAACTAATGTTACCTGTTCTATTATGCGGTCCAGAGGTGTGTCCGCTGAACATATCTGACCTACGGTCAACATACTTTTTATGAAGCTTTTCAAGACCAAAGTTATTGACACTTATCACCCCAACAAGAAGTAAAAGAACAACAACAATAGGAACGATATGAGATCAGTTCCTGATCTAAAAAAACAAGCGACGCCGCATACAAACCGTCGGCGGTGTCGACGACAGGTTGCCTGTGAGCGCTGATGACCCAGTGAATGCACGCCAGACTCAGCCAGCCGTCGAGCGGCGTCGACCGCATTGTTCATCTGCAACAGAACCGCAAATATCATCAGTTCATTCAAAACGCCGTATTAGCCGACACCTAAAATCACACCGTGACAGTGGCCATGCCGAACGAAATCGTACAGTGAATCCTTGGGGATTTCCTTTGATACACGGTGTGTGACGCAGTGTGGACAGGCTTGGGTAGGGTGACATAAAGGGGACGTCTAACCCCCGGAGTGCATGCAGTCACCCCGATCATGTCTATCCCTCCACCCGTTAGAGTCTCCCTACTCTTCCGTTTCACGTTTACCGCTGTAAAGGGATGTCCTATAGCTGTAGTCAAAGTTTCACATGATTACCATGAAAATGGTAGGTCTATTCTTTGACTCGCAGAGTGGCAGTTTTTTGGATGCAGGCTACACCGTGTAGAGACGCATTATGACGTTAATGGCGGACTGGCAGTGGGGATGGCTCTGCATTCTGCAACTGTCTCACACTGTATTTAGCATTACGCTGACTTATTGTTTCACACTGGCTTTACATATATATTACGCGGCTTCCGCTCGTGGGGTTTATGCCTTCACATTACGCATTCCACTCCATCTGTATTTCTCGTCCGCGCCAGCGGATCAAAAAAAAATGCAAGGCAGCAAGTTCAGCAAGAACGACGTTCAGCCAGTTGCTGACGGTGTCTGTCTGTCGCTGCGTCAATATTAGACTACCGTATATTGGCTTGATACTTATCAATTCCAGCCAAAACTCAAAATCAATGAAATCTGTTATTGTGACGTGCCTTTGTCACAACAGTTGCTTTTGCTGTCAGGTCTCTGGCGAGTTCATCCTTCAGCAAGAAAGGGCCCAAGTGTACACAGACACGCTAGTTTTCTGACAATAATGTTTCATGAAGTATTGTAGCGATACCTTTGAAATCTTTATTGGTTGCTATTATAAGTTTCCTGTAGAATGTGACAGTGAGAGAATTTTTAAAATTGCTTAATATTTGGTGAAGATATGGATAAGAGTACAAAGTGTCTCTCTTTTCGACGGTGTTCTTCCTAAAGTAGGCCTATGTCCACACAACCACTCACTCCATCTTAATCTTTGTACGTAAGTAAACTGGACGTAAGCGGACCGGAGGTTCCCAGAGAAGCAATCAACGAGGACCGGATACACGGACGACACGAATAAACGACAGCGATGGGCCGAGCAGCGGCAGGAGGGAGCGGCCACGGCGGCGATGAACCCATGCGAGACCGCACGCAAATCACCCGCCCCTGCCGGTTGTCGCACAAGCCGATCGGCGTCGGCTTCGGCGTCGTATTTTACTCGGTCGCCGGTCAGGACGGCGGCGGGGCGGCTGTGGTCAGATGCGGTCGAGCGTTGAGCGGGCCCCGTGAGGTTCTGCTGGTACTGCTGCTGATGGTGCATGGTTGACGTCACAAACTGTCTCCGTAACTGCCGCCTCTCTTAAAGCTCCCGTCTCTCTCTCTCACACTCCCTGCCGTCACACTCCGTATGCAGTGCTATTTATCAGACGCTGATCGAGATGATGCTTTTAACACTCGTACAACGTGGAACTAGACCTCATCCTCATCCTTCTCGTGTTTCAGCGACTGTTTAAGTTAGCGGTTCGATCAGGCGCTATATCTATTGCGGCGTCTGTCATGGGCAAATTTATTTGCCGTATAAATTGTATAACAACAACAACAATAACAAGCAAACTCATCTTGATGCGAAATAAAAATATCACACAATACGCCTGTATCAAACAATTCACAAAACGCGTTTTCACAAAACCGATACTTAACTTTAATATAATATCTGCTTTATAATCAATTTTATCGCTGCAATTCGAAGTACAAGACACCGTTTTTTACCGTTATCTTATATTCAAATGCTAGGCTTTTCTCTTTTCGTAACAAATACAGCAACCTTGCTACGGATTAAGTATGTCGCTTAGATTAACGCAGTAATTATGCTATGGTTGTAAGCTCGGTTTCATCTAGTACGGTAACTGTACGACAAGTTGTATTTTGTTACTTACCAAATTAATACATTCAACCTCGCCGGCATTGGTAAGCTAACTTCCAACTAATCTAAGTAAGTAAGCTAAACGTAATTACATACAATGTGAGTCAAAAAACACCCACGCAGACTTTTGTCCATATCTTCGCTAAATATTGACCGATTTTCAAAAATTTCTTCACTGTTACATTCAGTAGTACATTGATGTAAATATGTCCGATGTAATCTGCAATCGCGTTTGTGCGTCATTTTGCCAAAAACGAAATAATTCCTGATTTTGACTATGCATAACTAATATAGTGACGGCGTAAGTATACAAGCCATTTTGCAGTTTTTTTTGTCTGCTGCACTCTTTTTAATCTACGGTACCGTTTCTCATGCGTAAGCTGTGCGATCTCATGTCGATATATCACCGGTAGATTCATAAACCACGTGTCTCATTAATCTTTCATTTCTATCCCGTACACGACCGTGCTCCGTGTAACTTCCACTCCATCATAGTCGGCTTACTGTTCATCCACCATACTCAGCTGCACGGCCGTCCTTCAAGCATATGGTAAGGCAGGCGCGTTGTAGAGCTCCAGATCGTGCCGTCCAGTCCACGCGGTCGGCTACCTGCTGATTGTCGATCTGTGCGTGCAGGACTGTCCAATTGTGTTAACTAATGAGACTAATAAATTGTTCGACGCCTTTCCATTAACAGGTAGACTGTTTTTAACATTCGGCAGCATTAGCTATTAATTATTCAATAATTACCATTTTCATAACCGCAATAGACAGTGCGCTGTGGTGTGATATACGCAACTGCACGAAAGAGAACTGTCAGTTTTTACAGCGCGTCAGCATAGCTCTAGCTATGCAAAGCGCTGTATTAGCTATGATAGATTCTGTCTGACCGTC
>Ga0056132_1000346_pt1 | contig 11221 bp, 8 predicted proteins | sample WorMetLIZISLAND2_3_FD_71119 | JGI IMG/M metagenome (GOLD analysis project Ga0056132, IMG submission 71119) | Marine gutless worms symbiont microbial communities from Max Planck institute for Marine Microbiology, Germany - Olavius clavatus LIZARD... ...
GTCGGTTTTAATCCAATGCGGAGACCACAAAATCAGTAGGCGATCTTGCGTGTGTCTGTAATGTAAGTAGTTTCTTAATGGCACGCCGCACGTCAGCACATAAAAGGCCGTTCAGTGCATAGGGGATCTTGTACACACTGCCTCTACAGTAGATATAAGATACAAATAGAGCCAGAAAATTGAAAACTGTCGTACGTCAACGATCTGCATCTCCTCTTTGTCGTCCATGTTATCGACCGTCAGACATCCCTGGTTGATGAAGAAGTACAGTGCCGGATCTTCCTGTATCAGCAGCTTGTCTGAAACCCACCGCAGTATCACGGATAACGTTAACTGACACTATGTGAGCTGAATAAATAAACAGATCATGAATATATAAGCGAATAGCAAAGCACGCTCGTGAGGAAATATCTGCACGAGAAAGGACATATGATTATTATATTTTACATACTGTGCCGTATCATACGGGCACAGTATGTAAAGGCATGCGCTTAAGAACTGACAGATGGCCAGCTTAGCCTACCGCACTGAACCAACAGAATATTAGCAAAAAAGAACTAAAAATGATGAAATTTGAAGACAGATCCGGCGTTACGAAGCGCGATTTGGATGCTAAGCGCAATATGGCCATTCAGAAAGAATGATACCGACCAACAATAGCGTTCATTTGTCCAGACAGCAGCCAGTAGAAGATATGATAGTTTCTTTCGAGTCCCGGTTGCTGGTAAGTGACACGTGACTTCTCCAGCAGATCTATGAGTTACAGCAGTTACTGCAGTTGTCGCCATGGCTACCGATGCTCTCTTAACTTCCCTTTTACTTATACATGTACATGTACATGTAAATAAATACAGTAGTACACTGTTGTAAATTGTAAATTATTCATAACATAAATAAATGACATTTTTACGCCAAACGAACAACAAGCTAGACGGACATGGACATTTGTAAATAAAAACGCAGAACTGACTACGAAATTGATAAATGAAACGCATAAATTAGCAAACATGTAACTGAGACATCATATTTTATCAATGAGCTAGACAAAATATCGTAAATCTTACAAGTCTCAATGTCAGCTCCGGCAATCTTTCCGTTTGTGCCGAAGTGGATACGAATGAATTTTCCCTGTTGGGACAAATATTCAATCAAACATTGTGAGACACGCATATGTTACAGTGTTTTAGCTGTGATTAAAATATCAGTAGCTTGCGTACTAAGATATATAAACAATAGCTACAGAATATTATCACATTACTGACTATGAGTAATTATCATTCAACATGCTATTGTTTTAGAGGGGGACGCTGAAAACGCGAGACTAGAAAACCTGGGACCAAAAGACAGGGGTGGAAAATGCAGGAATGGAAAACGTGGGACCATCTTACAGCAGGTGGAAAACGCGGGACTGGAAAAGCGGGAGTAGGCCGACAAAATATGGAAAGCCTAACATAATTTAAGCGCAGCTATACATCATCGACAACAGAATAAAGACGTGCCTACAGTTACACCCGCTTACAGTTTTTGCGAGCAGTGAGTTACAGGGTGGGCGCCCGGCACAGCAGCAAGCTCTGTGATGCACCCACAGACTCTGACAGCGACACCTCGTCTGATGAAGAACAACCTGACGTTGACGTCAGCACAAACGCCGTCATCGCGACCGTCGCCGCCCCGGTCAGCGACATGAACGACTACGAGGTATGCCTCGTGGCTCAGCGCGATACACGTATCGCGCTTGTACCATGTGGCCACCAACGTTTTGTGAGGCCTGCGCAAACGAGGTGGAACGTCAGGGACGTGGATGTCCCATCTGTCGCACAGACATCCAAATGACCCCGCGTCTTTCCTGACGTTCAGTTGAGATACGTTATGCTAACAGTTCACTTACAGGTTGACTTGAATGGATTTGGCGTTGCCAATTTTGTGTCTACTATTTTGTATGCTGTATGTTACTGTATAATATTACTTGCTGGCTGCTTTTTGCGCACTTTCTGGTTTTAATTTTATTTCAATGTTGCCTGTATAATAACGATTGACCTACGATGTCGTTTCGTATTTAGCGCCAAAAGTATTTTTATGCAGTATGTTACCGTGTTAGGGGCTTAGGGCGTAGGCTACATTAGTAGTGCTCGTACGTTCTTCATTGTGCAATAAATGCCTAGTCTTTTTTGGTATTCTTGTAGCTTCGGCATTCCATAACAGCTGGTCTCGCGTTTTCCACCCCCTGTATGATGGTCCCGCGTTTTCCAATCCCGCATTTTCAGTCGCACCGTAGGCCTATCATTAGAACATTAGCTATCTAACAATAACGCCATGTAATCAATACATCGACGTAGTCACTGGTTTGTTGATCACTCCCATTAGCCTCTGCTAATGAAAACATTTAAAGTAACACCTGTCAGCGTTACGAAATATGAATATTAAGCACAAAAGGGCTGATAGTAAACATACGTAAGTGCTTATCTTGCGAGTTTAATGTCTGTCGTGCGATTTTAAACCGCTCACAATAACACATAACAGTCCACATGCCCACCAGAGCTGGTTAGTAAAATTATACGTTCATATCTGAAGGAAACTGGGGGTTGGTTTGCAGCTATCGAGGTAAGTTAATCTTAGCAAAGTAATCAAACGTCATCAACACAAAGCATGCAAAGCAGCGCATAAATAAATTCTACTTTATCATGCAATACTTGGTGAATTAAAGTTTCTCAATAGGCCTACTACGAATACTATGAAAAAACGTTCTTCCAGCTATGTTTCTTAATAAATAAATTTTAACAAAAAATATGTAGCACGCACACGACAGAACAATCTTAACTCAGCATAATAATTTTAGCCGGTGTTCGTTCGTAACGTTGGGTTAAGATAAAGTGAACGCTAAAAAAACTTTCAGTGTTTAAATCGTTATTATGCCATTTCGCGAGAACAAAACATGATCGTTGTTTCTGTGTTCTGTGCACAATGTAGACACGTTATACAAATAAATGATGATAGTGATGATGATGATGATGACGACGACGACGTAAGCCTACGAATACAGGTATATCTTGTTAATTCAAAAACGGTTAGCATGCATGCAGGAAGTAATAGAAACAGCCAATACTCTTAGAACCACGCTACGCTGACGCGCGAGATTCTTCCCGTCTGCGATCTTCTTCGTAAAGCAGCTGTCAGGAATTCAATCAACTACCGAAGTTGCAGTCCATTCGACTCTACAGTGTATGCTACGCCTACGACATTAGTCGATATAACGAATGTAAGAGGAACGTCCGAACTTTTTTGACTATTGAAGTCAGTCGTTGGTGCACGCAACGTAGGATCTCGGGTTGGTTTTAACCTTTCAAACCTTTCTCTTTGAACGTATCATTTTTCCGAACAATCCGGTATTATTCGAAGGCATCTTAGGTTATTTCTGTTTGTCTCCTGTTACAGCTAGTTCTCACTTCTCAGTTCTTTTCAGCGTTTTACCGCGAAGTGTGTTCTTTGACCTCGAAATGGACCAACCAAAATATTTCTGCATAAATACCCTAGTGCCTCCCCGACCCACTAGAGGGACAGCCTCAGCGATAGAGGATTGGAGGTGAAGAGAATGGAGAGGACAGGGAATGGAGGACGGAAGGAGAATGGTGGGATGAGATGAAATCCATCCGCTGCGAAATCCTGCCTGCGTATGTTGACAGTCAGCGTAGGCCGTACAACGCAAATATCGGCTTGTTAGTTATGTTATAGTCAAAAATAAAAGTTAGAAAATTTGCACCTGATGTGCAAATTTTCTAACTTCTATGCCATCAGATTAATAGCATATGTGACTACCGTGACTTTTGTTCCGTGTATTTTGAACCCCTTCGTGCCTATTTTCGCTGCTGCCCTGTGAGTAATTTTGGAGCATAAAATCTAGTGATCACTAGTAAGAAAGTTTTATATTAATGCTGGTTGTTCTAATAGCGATCTCCGTTGTTGGGTCAGTCTTGGACTTGGTCTAGGAATTGCATTTCGTTCTTGGCCCCAACACTATCACCCGTAGGCCCTACACATTACACACGGCACACCCAGACGAACGGCACACTCTAGAGTCTAGACGAACAGTATAGTCTACGCTGCCACACTCCACTTCACTGCACACCCACTACATCTCGGCCACACGCGCGCGCACTCGGTGGAGTCAGTCGGAAGTGACGTCACTGCACGCACGCTCGGCGCGCGGCGGTCACACGTGACACGGTCACGTGGTCTACTTACGAATCGGGACGAGTTGTTATTACGGATCGTCTTGGCGTTACCGTACGCCTCCAGTACGGGATTGGTCTGTACGATTTGGTCTTCGAGAGTGCCCTTCTTCTCAGCCTGCAAGACAAAACACCGTGCCAAGCCGAGCAGAGCCGAACGAAGCCGAGTTGAGCCGACTGGACCCGAGACATGTGAACCAAGAGAACCACCAGTTAAATTGTGAGTAGAACAAAGCGCGAAGCATTAGCCAATAGCGTTTTTAATGTGATGCACATCGAATCGACATTGGACACCGTTCGTCACAGTCAAACTTTACCTCTCCTAAATAATTTCTCTTTGTTTTCGCTAAACCACTCTACCTAAAACATATCGCAGGAATAACGCAGATAAGCCGTAAAAATTTGTAGCAAAACATTACCAGCATCTTTTCCTCTGAAAAATTATCAAGTTTCATAAGATATACCATAATTATATCATGTTTTTTGTTTCTCTGTGCCAAAGTTGTGAATAATAATTAGCTCCGATATATATTAGCGAAGGACCAGCCACAAAGTGACGAACGGTGATGGTGGGGTAGTCTGGAAGTGTCTTGTGCGTATCGACCCAATATCAAAGCGTCCTCGACGACGCCGCATCCTGGACGGGGATCGAAAGACAACTTACGAATCGCGACGAATTGTTGTTGCGGATTGTCTTCGCGTTGCCATACGCCTCGAGCACTGGGTTGGTCTGAATTATGGCGTCCTCCAGCGTTCCCTTAACTGCCTTTAATTCGAGATTTCCATCGGTAGGCGAAAGCACGCCACAAACAGAAGATACGGTGGAACAGCATCAGCAATACACCAACATACACAGCTCCAAACAATAACACGAAAGAAGGACAAGAAGAAGAAGAAAACGAAGAAATAAAGTAACAGAAATAATAACAACACTTAATGTCGATTCATATACCTCACACACACGGCATCCATAGTGGGGGCTGTAGCTGACAAGGCGGCAAGTACCAAGGAGACCAAATATATAGGCCAACAGCCATCTATTCGTTGCAGCTGCTATTGAAATAGCGGGGACGTGGAACCACCTAGTCGTGGAACTAATGCAGGAGTTTGACCGAAAAATATCAGTCGCCACTCAAGACACAAGAGGAACAGGTTTCCTGTTTCAGCGGTTTTCCGTAGCTGACGGTAGCTCTGCTCTACAACGGGGAGATGCGGTCTATTTCCACAGCACTTTCACCAACGAATAAACGTCGCCGTAGTCATATTAATTTCACTTCATTATTTTCTGCCTGCAGAATTCGTGCTGGTTGGCTTTTAAAAATAGTAATATTTTATAAAGCATCGCTGATGCAGAGGCGTGTTCGTGTTACAGTAAAAAGCCCAGTCCGGTATTTTATTGACCTTCCAGCTTCCTGAACGAGTTGCGGTCCTTACAGGATGCTCTACAAGGGGGAAATGAATTTTTTTCAGCCAGAGCGCAGGAAAATAACGCGTGCATCTTTGTGCGACTAAATTCTGCGCTTCCGATGTCTTACTTCGAATTTAGTGGTATTATACAATGTGTAATTTAGCTACATTGAATTTCGAACAGTTACTTAGTAAGTCAATCTATCAATCAATCAATGAATCAGTCAGTCAGTCAACACATGTCATGTATATGTCGCAAGTGAATCAGAAGCGCGTTATTTTCATATTTAAAATCTAACCTGCTATTTATATTATTATGCGTTCAGACGGATATGAGGTGCAAAGTAAGTGTTAACGTTTTACACATATATAAATGATTTGATAAAATCTAGAACAAAATAATAAATACAAGAACCTTCTTATCTTCTGTTTCTTCGCCTGCATCCTTCTTACTACTGGCAGCCGCTACTTGCGCAAAGTATGAGATCACTTTCTTTGTATTTTCCGTTTTTCCGGCTCCCGATTCTCCACTGCATGCCAAATACACACACATTTCATTTTGTAATTTTACCATTTACCTCAGCAGTAGTCATCATACTGATCGTCATTAATTTTTTGCTGATATCAAATACGTCGTCATCGGTTATTAGCTTATTACTATACAGTACTATACACGAGGCGTCAACTTACGTGATCAGCATGGATTGGTTTTCACGATCTGCAAACAAATAAACACATAACAGAAATACACACCGTGTCCGAAAAAAGAGTGTACATTATTCTAGGCATAACTTTAACAAATATAGACTTAATGTCGTAATTTTTGACAGAAACCATCCTGATACTTCAGCGGGCTGAAAAATTAGAAAATTTAGCCCAACATCACGACACGTAGAGATGATGTCACATTGACGTCGTCAAAATGACGTTTTCAGTCGAGGACAGACATTTTATCAAGGAAAACATTACACTGCAGGCCAGTTCTTAAAATAATTCCGACATAAACTGGAATCGCGGTTAATTTTTTTAAAAATCACTTTCACTTTCTGCAGAAAATTGATAAATTCGGTTCTACTGATCGCTAAATGACGTCGCCAAACTTATCAGTGTCAGGCCGTCATTGTTGTAGCCATTCGTCAGTGGCGTCGGTACACACTGTGAATGCCGTTTCTGACTTAAGCTGGCAGTAATAACTTTTATATCAACTTTTGCTATTGCTGTAGACAACTCGAACACTATACCCTAACAGATATCTGTTTTGTGCAATTTTGTCCATTTTGATGTTGTGAAGTGTGATGTTTCATTTTGCAACGTAAAGTAAGCTTAACAACAGTTGACTGCTCACCCTGCAACATGTTGCGATAGGCGTTGTCAGCAATAGAGAACAGGTGAGGAGGTGCTTCATTCCGGCGTTTGCCCTGGTACAAGGCGATGACGTTCTGGTTGTAGATTGGCAGGCGACGGTACGGGTTGATGGTGACGCAGAACAGTCCGGAGTAAGTCTGCGACACGTCAATGTTGACATTCACACATAGGCGTACAGGCCAATTTTTTCTAGGGGGACTGAGCCATCTTTGCCCAAAAATATATCGACAGCGCCCGAAAAAAAACTGTTCTGCTAACCTGGAAAATTGCTTTGCCCAACTCACCCCAACCAATAATTATTAGCAAAAATCCCGAACTTCGGGCACATCATCTCGCTGTACGGAATGAATTCCGTTTTGTCGTTTAATAAATACAAGAAAAACATATTTTTTCATTTTTTGGCTGCGTTCTTCTGCCCGAAAATTTAGCTATTGCCCGAAAAAAAATGGCTTTGCCCGACTCAGGGTACTGCAGCTTGTCTACGTTGTGTTACGTAGTGCAGTAGGCATATAAAGATGTGCACTAACAATGACAAGTTTGCTTGATTTTTTTGTTTTTTTTATCAGGAACTTATCCCATATCGCTACTCGTCTTATTATTGGTCTGGTTCTTCTTCTTGTTGTTGTTCGGCGACGCTCTTCAAAAAAAAACTTAGGCTCCGTCCTTTCAAATCGGATCGGGATGAAATTTGGCAGGATCATTCGTGAAGTAAATACGCATCGTGTGACGGAGCGGATTTTAATATGACGTCATAGTTTCAAGATGGCGGCTATGACGTCCCTCGCAGCTCGTTGCAGCAGCGTCCGCCAGCTGCCCGCTAGCTGCCAAGCGCGTGTTACGTCATTAGCTCGCTGTGTGTGCTGCATTTCATGATCCATAGTACATTCATACGTGTTCTCATAGTTTTCGCGTGAATTAAATATCTAAAAAGAACTGAAGTTGCGTTTTTGAAATCACAGCAGTTACATTTGGCACGTGACACGTGGTAATACCGTGTTCGATACTACACAGGCCTATACATAACATAATAGATGCCAATCTTCCTAATGTGAGGCACTCTGCCTGCTGCGAAGAAAACCCAGAATTACCGGAGCCTTGTAAGTCGTGAGTACTAGTTAAAGGGGTAAAATCCCAGAAAAAAAACATATTTTCGAATCGCAGAGACGCAAAGAGATATGCCGGTGCTAAATATTACTTACATAGATGAGGCCAGCGCCGTATCTCGCGCGCAGGTTGTACAGCACAGAAGCCTCGTTCAGGTATGTCAGGTTCGCCATATCCTCGATTTTCTCAAACTTGGGTGGGTTCATCTGCTCGATATGATCTTTCTTCACCATTTTCTCCTGCGCAGCGTTCCGGCACAGCATCATTCAGGTTTCAGTTTTTTTTATTTAAAAGCATGTAGCAAACTTACATAATTAATACTAAAACCAGTTTATAATTGTAATGCATAATGCTTTACAATTATAAAGCATTTTGCTCAGACATTAAAAACAAAAACAAAAAAAACAAATAGGCCTATATGATGATGATGATGATGATGATGATGATGATTGATGACAAAGAAGACGATGACAATGCTGTGTAATTTATCAGCCTCGTGACATTAGTTGGCGTCATCCATGTCATCCAGGAGGGGCGTATCTCTCTATCTAAATGTGGGAGTTCTGAAAGGGGTCTGGGAGCGGAATCCCTCAGTGGGGTCCATGGGTGGAACCTTGGTCCCACAGAAGCTCTCGTTCCCCAGATGCTGAAAGATGGTACCGGTAGCTGAACACGTTTCGCATACGTTTTGCCAAATGCTGCCAAATTGCTTAACTTTTTTTCGAGTTTTGTGGGATTGCAGTACATTAGCAATCCCACCTCATAATGTGGGATTTCAACCCCCTAAACTTCCGGGAGTTACGCCAATGGCGTTATCGGCCGAAAGCGACAGTCGCGTGAGAATCTGCAAACATTAGAAATGTTAACGCAAGCGACTGGATCTCACCTCCAGCTTCTCAGTAAGGACGGTGACATCATCGCCCTTGGTGCTGATAATTTCAGCCTTGACGTAACCTTCCTTCTGGTCGGGAATCCAGCAGTTCTTCTTGCCATCAAAAGCCTGATTCTGCTCTTCTTGAAGCTTCTTCTTGTTCGGAGCCAGGTACTGGTAGTCGGGGTCGTCTGGAGATATCGAAGACATCTTGACGTCTTAGCTGAACACAAAGCAAGATTAGGAATGCTAGAAAACGATTGCTACAGGGGCAGAGAAAAAAGCAACAGCAGCAGCAGCAGTAATAGTAGTAGTAATTGTAGTATGTAGCAGAGCTTAAGTTTCGATATCGTTTAATAACTGGAGTTACACTTTTAAACTTTTTACTTAACGTTTCAATTACGTTATTTTCTACATCAAGGAAGTCACAAGATGAAGGAGACAGAAACAGCAAAAGAATATAAGGAATTTTACGACAGACCACAAAATAAAACGAACCAATTTGACACTCTTGCAGACGGTATCATAAACTTAGTAAAGTAATAGTAACTGCAACAATATTAATGTTCCACGCAGCCTAATAATAAAAAAATATAAGAATCAACCAAGTCACTCAATCACAAAATCCAAATGACCGCTTAGGGCTTACGAAAGAGAAAGAAAAATTATTGCGTAACAAAATTAGAACAGTTAAATTAAGCCCAAAATGCTGAAAACTAAAAACCGACGAAACATATCAACACCAGCTTTGAAATTATAAAGAGACAGGAACTGACAGATAATTTTGAAGAAATTTACCAACCAACTGTTGTTCCAGACAATCGACGAGGAAGACCGACAGAGAGAAAGAGAGAGAGAGACGGCTGTACGGCGACGACTCAGAGCCGACGGAGCTCTGCTGCAGGCGACGGACCGTTCCACAGCGATGGAGCATGGAAGCGATGCAGAATTCAAGAACTGCAACACTTTGGCAGCTCTTACGAACCGCAGAGTGGAGCGCTTTGGTAGTTAACGGTTGAAAGGGGACGATTCTGATTAAGCATACCATACAGGCGATAGAGCAGCAAAACAAATGCAAAATTAACAAGACCCGCGTACTTATATATACGTTATAATTGTATAATTATATTAAAATATTTTGAGAATATTTCAGACGTTGCCAAAAAGCTTTCACCAAATAAAGCGACTTCAAGTAGTCGCTTAAAGCATGCATATTGCCCACTAAATGTAGCGAACTGACAAAGCGTGCCAAGCTCGTGGACCTCGACGGTGAAAGACCCAGCTGCATATTTCTGCAGAACCTATTGATGCTAACGCAACACGCCAAGAACAATACCGTAGTCCGTATAGGTGATACGTTAAGTTAAGAAGAGTAGAGCTCTTAATGACACTCCATCTCGGAGCTACGGGATGTCACTTACCATATGGGATCTTACAGTGTTACCAGCTACACGACAAAAGTGGACACACCCCGCTTTAACCCCAGCCAGAGGCCGGTGCTCGATTTACCTACACCGCAGAGATGGACGGCTGAGTTGACCTAGATGACCGGTTACATACCGAGATGATTTATCCGCCACAGACGGTCACCCATCCAAGTACTAACCCAAACTCGCGACCTGTTGATCACAAGCCCGACTCCCTAACCACTATATTAAAAGGCCAATAATGCATTACCCGATCAAAACATTGACGGTTGACATGTTAAGCTCTTACCACTTCTTCCTCTCGCCGACGTCATAATTACCTACCGAAACGTCTCGCTGCTCGCTCTGCTCTAGCTGCCAAAGTGTTCCACAGTCCAAGAGTTCATATGGAATGAGGAGGAGGCGAGAGAGAACGCGTGATGCTGGCAAGTGCACGTGCAGCGCGCAGCTGCCGACGCCCAAGTTGCAGCAGCAGACGCCTGCGCGTGCCGCATCAGTCGCCCGAAATAGCATCGAGATACGACGGTCGTCGCTGGTGGGTGGCAAAGTTGTACGCGGCTGCTGCAAGCTAGCAGACCCGTAACCGAACCGCGACGAATGCAAACATCGTCAGCGGGCTAGACTTCAACATTACTGTCCGCCCACGCCGTCATTAACCGATCGCCGTCTGCCCATCGATTCACGATTTATATTTGTCATCGGTTTATTTTACATGGTAAAGCAGTGTCGCGTCGTCGCCGCGGCGACCGGGCTGATCGTCACCATTTCGACTGCTGTACAGGCTAGCGTCACGTCTCCTCATCTTTTCCTTCATTCTGGTA
>Ga0056132_1000348_pt1 | contig 11203 bp, 8 predicted proteins | sample WorMetLIZISLAND2_3_FD_71119 | JGI IMG/M metagenome (GOLD analysis project Ga0056132, IMG submission 71119) | Marine gutless worms symbiont microbial communities from Max Planck institute for Marine Microbiology, Germany - Olavius clavatus LIZARD... ...
AATAGAACTTTCAGGACAATTTCAAAAAAATCTGATTTAAATCAAAAAATCCGATTTAAATAAAAAAAATCTGATTTTTTTTATTTTTTAAAAAAATCGTGATTTCTTTCCAACCCTGGCTAGGACAGACCAATTTATATAATATAGTTTATCTTCTGGCCTGTAAAAATACTGCTTCAGCAACATCCACTACTGAGCCTTAACTAATTCAAGCATGTGCAAAGAAATGCACATATAAGTATAACTTAAAAGCTAATAAAGTATAGCAGCTTCTGCTACTACTACGATATTATTACCACTACAGTGTGTCTCAGAAAAAATGCACCAACTTTGAAACACTATAGCTCAAAATTATATACACCGATTTTGATGACATTTGGCTGAAATATTCAAAATACTCTAGAAGAGAGTTTGTATGCTTCAGTTTTCGTGTAGGTTTGCTTTTTTTATCAACTTTTCGTCTTTCAAATAGTACACCGCAAATAACGCGAATTTTGAAAATTACGCATCACACTGCCTGTCAACATGGCACCGTTCAGTAAAGAAGACAAAATTTTGATCAAAATTCTGTATGAATGTAAAGGTTACAACCCTTGGCAGTTTATAGCAGAGTTTCCGGATAAAGGCTGGACGAAGAACAGCATCAACAGGCTGCTGGTGAAGTTGAGAAAGTTCGGAACTGTGACACGTAATTTTCGTCACTTCCAGTGATGCAATTTAGGACGAATATTAAATAAGTAAACTGCATTAGCGGTACTTCATTGATGAGTGTATTATGTTTAAATGTCTGCAGATTATATGTGCCAAATATCGTGAGCTTAGGTATATGTTTTTAAAAAATTGCACCTCATCAAAGTTGTTGCATTTGCTTGATACAGCGTCAAAATTCACGTTATTTCCGGAGTCGGGTTTCAAAGACGAAACGTTGATAAAAAAGCAAACCTATACGAAAACTGAAACAGGCAAACTCTATTCTAGAGTATTTTGAATATTTCTGTGAAATGTCATCAAAATCGATCCTTATAATTTCGAGCGATACCGTCTCAAAGTTGGTGCATTTTTTTCTGAGACACAGTGTATACTACTAGTTAGTTAGTTAGTTAGTTAGTAAGAGTATTTGTATAGCGCAATTAATCGGGATGTCGCATTGCACCACCATAACTACCACTACTACTTTCCTCTTTTGTTTAACCAGCCAAGTTTTCAAAAGTTTGAATTGTTGCAGCAGGACTTTTTACAGGCTAAATGACTTTCCTGTCACCCAACAAACAGCATCACGCCACTGAAAAAGACATACTACCAACAAAATCAAACAATTCTAGCAGCAATACTGAATTAAGCAGCATATACACACCACTCAGCACTATGTTAGAAGTGTTGCTGGACTTGGTGGCACCTTTCACACGTGGAGGGTCACGCAATGCTGAATGATCTTGTTCTGCCTCTCGTATCAACTGGCGAAAGCGACCGAGATCCATTGTGGGTTGATATGACGCACCATCTGACTGCTCTTCAGAATCTACCACTCAAATCACAACTTTCCACTTCAACACAATGCCCTCCACCACTATTACTTTCAATTTGTTTTACAACTTCTGGAGTTACTTAGGGTTAGGAAGACCCAGAAAAGTAAAAACGTTTGGAATTGTACAGAGGCTATATGCACTTGCTGTCACCCAAACACTGCGTCAAAAAACTGAAGTTTAATATCCGATATTTTCTAAAGATGTTGATGAGACAGGCACAAGCACTAAATAATTGAATATGCAACTGTTAAAAGACAAACAATAAAAAGCACAGAAATAGCACATTAGCTATATACTTTGCTGCAGCCTGATGCTTCGTCACTAGCTTGCACCATATGCTGATGTGCTGTGACACAAGTGTGCAGAAGTTTCAAACATTTATTGTAAAACAAAAATAAACAACAAAATACACTTTAAACATGATGTCCTCCTACATCATATAATAATTTAAGCCTAAACACTGAAGGTTCCAAGAAATAACCACCAAAATCACTGTTTTCGATCACCTCACTATTATATCAATCATTTTGGCAAGTTAGGCTGGTCACGAAATAGGTAACTCACCCTAATAATATGCACATTGGTGAATGCTAGTAGTTAGACGAAGTGATACAAAAGCTAAAAATTCCCCCAAGTTTGACTGAAAATTATGGCTTGGCTGTACTTGCGACAAACTCATGCAAGCCCATGTTGTGTAGCCACAGAGATGTGCCTGGGGTTTTGTTTACAATGTAGTACCTAACACTGCCACCTGAACTTACCAACAACTATACCAAGTCTGTTTATATAAGTTTTTAAAGGAACAAGAAAGACAACAAGATCAAGGCACATGTGGCTAGAGTATGATAACAAAAATTCAGACCTGACGATTCGGACAGTTCTTGTTGATCATCATTGAGCGCAGACTTATCCATCACCGACTCACTATTAACATCAAGACGGGTCCTCACTTCCTCTGCTTCAGGCAAACTCCTAATGAACGTCACCGACAAAATGTCCACTACATTACACTGGAACTTTACAATGTTAAACCTGCAATGGTTGAATGTTATACGTTAAATGTAATAATAAATATAGCTTCCAAAATCTTCATTTTCACTGCACGATCACTGTACAAATGAGAGAGAAGTCAAAAAGTGGGATAAGAAAGTAAGAAGAGATGTTATTTCAGATTTGACAGCAGAAGATGGACAGTGAGGGGGCAGCACTGACGTGCGATGGAAGACTGTTCAACAGACAAGTGGCTGCAACAGGAAACGCTCTGTCGCCGACAGTGGAAGCCAGATGCGTAACATCCAGAGACATTGATGAGGCGGAACGTAGACTGGCTTCAGTGTCTGCTGGTCGATGCAGTACATCACACAGGAATGTTGGCATTAGACTGTGTTGACATTTGTATGCCAAAACAGCAACCTTGCAGGCGATCCACTCAGGAGCCTTCAGCCAGTGGTGGCAGATATTTACAGTTTTAACAACAGCAGCATGCACAGTAGTGGTACCAAACTGATGACAAATTCACTCCAGGACATAGCAGAAGGGAGATGGGAATCAATGGAGTAAGTATGTAGCAGTACCTACAGGTAATTTCTAAAACTTGTTTTATGACGATTCCTAAGCTGATGTAATAACACTACAAACTGTCAACAAGGAGTACACAGAGATACTTCCGAACTACTTGTCAGACCTACTATCCAACAGATTACTTTTGTAAATATGAGATATATGCACATACTAATATTTACAGGGTGTTTCATAAAAAACAGCCCCTTTTGGTTGTGGCTATAATTCATATAAAACCGTAATGGGCCAATTTGCGTCAAACTTGCAGCAAATGTTTGCTAGAGAATGCAGATTCTACTGACATTGGACTTTGGAGAATATATAATAAATATTCTTTGCAACGAACAATCTAATCAGTACTAGTAAATACAATGCTGAAGATATAGCAATGCAGCAATGAAGTGTATAGTCAAACACTTAAGAAACGACAATGACGTCCATTGTGGTAGTCAGAATGTCAGTCACAGAGAATGTTCAAACTGTCCACCATCTGCATCAACACAACCTCGCAGTCTCCTGCGCCACTGTCTGATCGCATTGTTAAGCACGCTGGCCAAGTTGTTCCCATTCCTCCACAATCCGCTGACACAGTTCACCGACATCCTTGATGTTCTTATTTACAAGGAATATATAATATGTCCATGGATAATAGTCACTCTGGCTTAAAGTCATTTAACAGATGAATATTTGGTCCAATTTTCACTGTCATTGAACAACATTTGGCTGAGATATAACAAAAATGCTAAGGGGATGTTTTTTTTATGAAACACATGAAGAGTTTGGCCTGTCCCATCAGGAAGCTCAGATGAAAGACGATCACACAGTGAGAATCAAGATCAAGGGGGAACTGACTAACCCAGGTTTAGTGGAAAATGGCCACCACAAACAGTTACCGAGTATGATTTTACACAAAAAAAGCACAGTTAGTATCTCTAACAATTCTCCAAAAACCTTTGGCAAGTTTTACCTGTCCGATGCCGAACGATGTGGTGCTCGTGTGACGTATGGTACACCTGGATGTTTCTGTACAAAATTCCATGTATCACTGCTGGACAGCAATATGCTGAAAATGTACAAGCTTTTAAATTGGCCTAAAACTTATGTTTTGCTCTTTAGTTTAGGTCTTAAACCTGCCGAAGAGGAGAACACCTAAAGAGAAAAACGTAAGTTAAACATAAAACAAATTAGTATTTTAGGCCATTAGAATTAATGATGGCTCTGACATCTTCAACAAGCTATAAAACATCTATAGTTCTAGCTTTATCACTCTACTTCATTCCAAGTATATGTCTCCATAACCGCATTTCCATAGCTTTCATTTTCCTTATATTGTCCATGTCTGTGAAGCATATAAAACAACACTCCAAACTAGCATCTTTTTCAGCCTTTTTCGCCTAATGCTTAATGCTATATTGCACACACACACTCGGTTTTTGTTTAACCGGCTGATTACTTCCTGTTATTCCACTCCCCAACACTGTGCGGCAGAACTTTTTACAGGCTGCATGCAACTGCCGGTGCTGTTGTTTAATAGGAAAGGCATTTGGCCATAAATTACTGCTTCAACAAATTCCCAACAGTTCACTCCCAGACTAATTTAGAATAACTGCTGAAAGTTGGCCAGTTAAATAAAAATTGTAGCAGTAACAGTAACAGCAGTAGTAGCAGCAGCAGCAGGGGTAATCACGGTGTACACAATCATTTCTCATTCACAGCCAGCCAATAAATGCTGACTGCAGTGCTGATGGTCACAAAAAAATCACTGCCTTCACCATTCAGATAAATCAAACTCTCCAACAGACCTTCGCATCAACTCCAAGCAAATCTCGAACGGATGCCAGAAGACGATCAGAGTCCTCAATGGCATCGTAAAACTGTCAACAAACAATAACCCAAACTAACTGACCTGTCAAACAGTAACTAATGTGCACAATCATTAATGCCACAACGCCAAACGCAGCAGAAGCATAGTGTTATTGAAGTTTCGCCTCTTTTAATAACATGACGACTACGAGTATGTTTTACTCTACTGTATTTCATTTTCATATTACACTGCTGCCTTGCCTTGTGTAATAACTAATAAAGATTCAATAGTTCTACTTTAGCAAAAAAACAAAAACAGTTTGTTTTTGTAATTTAATGCATGAGCTCAAGACTGTACATTTTGCTAAACACTAGTGTTCTTAGTGCAATAAAGATGTCACTGTATGAATCTGCACTATATAAATTCACTACTGATCCACTGACAATTACACTGTTTACCTCAGAAACCCATAACATTCTTCTTCACATAATTGGCTAACTACAAATTTTACGGTGATGGTGATTACAAATGCAATTCGACAGCACGCAATAATGCAGCTAGGTAAAGACACTATACTACTCCAAACTATTTATCACTGAAAGGTCAATCTTACTTCAAACATTTCAAAATCTACTGCAGCATCTATGCAGCAGTCACAATTACATACGTGATCATTGCGAGCCAAAATCTCTCGTAGCAATGCCACCTGGCCTCGGCTCGATGGATTACTCTGTCTGTCCTTATCACGAGCTACAGATCATATGTACATCACAAACATTATTGCATGGAATGTTGCAATATGCACTAAATGACTTAAAACTTTCAAAAACAATGACATAATTCGGTATTCTGATAACAATGAAAAAGACATCAAACCTTTAAAAATTTAATCCTTCGGCCAAAACTAAAGATCTTCTTATGAAGACCTTGAAGATTCAGCGTAATGTGTAATGGCCAGTTAAACAACAATCGGAGCAAAACAACTTGACTATATAAAAATGCTAATGACAAAACAAAATAAAGGACACAAATTGATAATATTTATCTAAGCAATGGCAGCAGTTAAGTCACATTACAAACCAACCTAGAAGTAATAAGAATGTAATATATATCAACATACTCTTGGTCACATGCTTTTTCAGTTTTTCTTCTTTCACTAGGTCTAAATTCTGTGAACGATGAGCCACTTTTCTTCGATTCTGCAATGATGACCAATTTATAAACAAAGTTCACACAAATATGGCTTTTCAATACTGTGCATTAAATGTGAGAAAATAATTTACCGCATTCTTTACAGGTGGCGGTTTGGCTTAGTGGTAACATCGTTGGGCACATCAACGAAGTTACTCTACATCGAGCTGGGTTAATACTCAGATGGGTGACCGTTTGTGGGCAGTATTTAACCAAACCACCCAAGCCAACTCAACCTGGTCATCCCACTACGGGGAGACGAAATGAGTACGAGCGATGGTTATGGCTACCGCTATGGAAGAAAATGGCAAGTTCTGCATAACAGTAGGACCTGTGACCAGGACTGTTGGCTTAATGATCTAGCTGGTTATAGGCACTGGCTGACGTCGTATGCTAGCTTAATTGGGTTTCACTCTTGCCAGCTCAAAGGTCGACAGGGAATGAGCTCTCTTGCAACAGACCGAGGTCTATGCGGTTCTTTTTCACCTTTACAGTGTATATTCACGGCTTTAGAAGTAACAGAATTACACTTGTAAAACAAGTTATCTGGAAGGTTCACTAAATCCAGTGATTCAGTAATACTGTTCAGTACTGCTGCTACCATAGCAGTACGAATCACACACAAACATATATGTCTTCAATCTGAGAATACATTAAAATTAGACCAATATGGAAAATGGATACAAAAAAGCACAAATTTTACAACCAAGAAATATACCTCACAAATATATCACAAGATCATTTATTTTGCAGTATCAAATTTAGCAGTCCTGTCACAGAACTATCTGAGTGAAAGCAATGCTGTGTATCTGTTTTCTTTCAAATAAGACTGCCAACCAAGTACTTCTGAAATAAGCCAAGGACATGTTATTAATATATGTGATTAATAACATTCAATTAAATCATTACCAATTCATCAGGAGTTAACTTCAATGAAGCTAAATCGGACATTGTACTCTGTACACACAAACCAACATTACTAGCTACATTCAAAACAAACATTAACAAAAGCTCAGCAACACAGTGAAAAGAGCACAAAACCAGACAATATGTGCTTGTAAATAGGCTGGTTGGTCTGGTGATGAACATTTTACAAAAATGGCTAAAACAATTAATTGGCAAACTGATCCACTAGGTTTTTATCAGATGTTATTTAACACCGTGACTCTCACTGCTGGGAGAGTGTATACCTACCTGAAAGGCAGGACTTCTTAAGGCAATTCTGGCTGGACTTCATTCCTGATGTCACCAATAACTTAATGACTTATTGAAAATTGGAGCCAGAATGTGAATGATCATTGCATTCGCTAGTGTGATTTACGTTAACGGAAACGGAAATATCCGTTAACGGACAAATTTTGATTCCGTTAACGGAAACGAAAAAATTACGAAAAACAGAAATGAAACGGAAACAGAAAAATCTGACACGGAAACTGATAAATTTGGCTATGTCCATTTTCGTTTCCATTGTATTTCCATTTCATGCCATCACGCAGGTTTTATGTAACATAATATGGTAGCACTAGCAGTGACTGTGAAGCAAAAGTTTGCAACGCAAGAATAAAACAACACGCATACCAAACATTAGACCGAGCATTAGACAGACCGTCGATTTAAGAGAAAAATGGGTGCATAACTGAAACAGAAATGGAAACTGAAACTGAAAAATACAAGAAACTGAAACTGAAACGGAAAAATTTGCAAAAACTGAAACGAAACTAAAACTGGAAAATATTTCACAACTAAAATCACACTAGCATTAACCATGTAAGTAATGCTTTAATACTGTGAGTCAATTAAAACCTTTTACGATTTTGATCAAGCTAATCATATAAAATTCATAGCCTTAAAAATTACAGCAATTAACACTCCAGTATTAATACATACATACATATATGTAGCAGACATACATATGCATGTACATGTGCAAACATACATCCCAGGCTGGTTTGGGTCGAGCCTTTGGTCGTCGCTTGCTTTGTGCACTCGGCGAGCGAGTTGTGGCTGACCTACCTTTTGCACTACTCGACCGCAACATAATTGCATTCAGTGTTCAAAATACCTACATAAACAATTAAATGAGACTTTACTTTACCAAATGTCAGACTTGCCAAGTAATTTTAACACATCTAAAATGCGTACTGGCATAATGTTACGACATCAGAATTGCATGTGCCACCAGCAACAACACAACATAATTCATAAATGACATAAATAAACATATTTTAGAATCCCAGAGCGGTTTGCTAATTTGACTGCTTGTATAAAATTCCAAAAATTAACAACATATTAGCTAAAAAAAACTTACCAAAACACATACAAAAACTCTTCTTGAATAACTCGATACTACAGCCCCAAAGGAAACGGAATCTCTAAGGTTCCTAGTAGTCTTCTTGACATTATGTCAGGACTATATTTATAGTCACTTTATAATTACAATAATGCTGATGATCCTGCAAATTGTCATAACTTGAATGCTGAATTTAAGCGCAAGTGAAGATGGTACAATTCACATAAGTATGTAACTTTTGATGCTCAGAATATGGAAATCAACTCAAACCAGTTAACTGTTGGTGAAATGATGCTGAACAAAGAATACAGCTTCATTATCAAACAGCAAAAAAGGGGGCTAAATAACAGGATGATTGATTGTGTTCAAGAAGTAATCCAATGTAAAACACATTATGCGATACAAACAGGACAAAAACGTGATATCATTGCAATGTCGACCAATAACTACTAAAAACGTTTTAATGGTCTTACACTCTTGTAATCTAGTAATCTTGCAAACTAAAGTGCTTGTCAGTGTGAACATGTAAAGACACTACTACAACTACATTAGCAGTCTGTTTAACCTCAGCATGTGGAGTTCAAAAAATGTGCTGGGCCGGCATATCATTCTCTCCATGAACTTGGTCTGAACTACCAATCCATCAACTTCACAACCTGTAAAACTTCTTTTCACGACAGACACAATGTTTAGTTTCCACCTTTTCACCTTCAGCTGTTCTTGTGAGAGGGGTTCCACAATTGGCAACTGTTACCTTACCTTTCATGGCTGCATAGTTCTGAAATGCACTGCCAAATGATGCGTTATTTGTTAATTTGTTAAACTTTTGTTCTCTCCATCCTATGGCTCTTCTCTAACAAGGTTACACAGGACTTTTTAGGAAAAGTTTTAATCAGTACATCAGGTTTTAATTTTTAGTTTTTAGCTGCTGTGTTTAGACTCATATTGTAATATAGTTGAAGAGGGTGCACCACGATGGTGGGTGTAACAGCTTTCCATGCCATTTCTAGACCACTAGAAATGGTGCAGAACAGCATATAACGCGAAGTTCTATGCTTGGCTAACCAATACCCAAAACTGAAAGGAAGTGTCTCTGACCCCGAAAATCGGGGGCATGTTTGGCATTCAGCTATGACCCCAAAACAGTTAAATATTTGTTGGTGGCAGCAGCTTAAATAGGACTGCTAAGTGCAAACGACAGGTATGGTATGTCATTCGACTGGGCTGCAGAAGTTGCAGGGTTCGAGTCTTACTGTGGCTTTTTATATTTTTTTGTTTTTGTTTTTGTGACAGTTATTATTATGGCCAGTCATTTATTTATGACATCTTTACCACTTAATCAGTAAAATTTAGGATTGTGAGCAGTAAAGCGTAACAATGCATCGGACTATCGGGCCCACATATGAAAGGACTGGGGTCAGGAGGGTTAAGGTTAGCAGTCCGTTAATCCGTTCTGCTATTTTCGGGCGTGAAATCTACTATCAGTCCAGGGCCGGACTGAAGGCGAATTTTATTAGCAGTCCGGGGCTATCTACAGTACTTATCTATGCCACCGTTCATCGTTCACTACGGCGGTGCGGCCATTTTTTCCATCTGCGTAAATTTAAATCACGTTATACCGAAACACCGAAGGATCTGACGTTTGTACACGAATGCACAGGTTAGCTTTTGTTGTGTATTTCTGTTCGGCTTGCAGGTCGGCAGTTTTAGTGCTATAGTAGTTACGTATGATAGCTAAATAGTTCTTTGCACATGCGTCAGGCTTAGCGTTAGGCAGGCTGGCTTAGCATTAAGCTTACGATTAGGTTAGAATTACGGTTAGCGATAGGGTTAGGTTTAGGGTTAGGGATAGGAGTGGGGTTAGGTTTAGGAGTGGGGTTAGAGGTAGCCATACTAGATACGGCTCTGATCTACCGAACTATGAACTCGGCTTATCGCTAGGCTAGGTTAGAGGCAGGTTTATAATATAATCTAGTATCAGTTCGGCGGACTGATAATAACGTTGACCATTTTCGGGGGCATAGTCCCTAATATTCGCCGGCATAGCATCGGTCAAACTGAAAACGAGAGATTTGGAAGGCATGTTCGCACTTGTCCACATATACGTTGTCTAAAAACGCCATACCGAAAATCCATCAACAAAAGTACATTAATACAATTATCTCTCAAGAATTTTGCAGAACTAGGTAAAATTCTGCAATTACGGTGCTACATTGTTTATTTTTTACAAGACGTTTTTTGTTCAAACCGTTTTTAAATTTTGTTTACATTCCCTGGCAAAGACGATTGATTTCCAAGTTCAAGAAATTACATACAATAACAAAAAGTAAGTAGACATAAAGGTGTTAACGTACGTGTAACGTACTTCAGGTCAGGTGTTAAGTATTTTAACCGATCGTACTGCACGCAAAACGCAATATACCCGGTGGGCCGGTAATCGGCTTTTAGCAACGGTCTTGTCTGTCTGTCTGTCTGTCTGCCCGTCAGTCTGTGATGCTGTGCATTGTGATCTGAACTTGTACGTGAATGAAGTGCCCTATAGGAACAAGGCTTCACTACAAGCTTCAACAACTTTCAATCCCTCGTGACAATCTTGAATCGTCACTGGCTTCTGGTGCGACAACGTGTAGACTTTAGATTTGTCTACACGTCGCCATTGCACTCGGCAGGTCAAGGTGACCTAGCTGGTTTATTATTGGTTAAGCACTGGCATAAAAAAACAAGAAAGCCTTGCTATCGCAAAGATGACCGCGCGATGCGCCCTATGTATACCTACAAGCTATTTACCCTAATTTTGTTCACGCTTACGGTCACTATACTATGCGCGGATTT
>Ga0056132_1000349_pt1 | contig 11202 bp, 4 predicted proteins | sample WorMetLIZISLAND2_3_FD_71119 | JGI IMG/M metagenome (GOLD analysis project Ga0056132, IMG submission 71119) | Marine gutless worms symbiont microbial communities from Max Planck institute for Marine Microbiology, Germany - Olavius clavatus LIZARD... ...
CATTCACAGGGTCCATCCGAACACAAGCCCATGAAAAATTTTGGAGAAAAGGGAGCGTGGGCGTATCCAGGGACGGCCCCAAATTTTTTTGAGTACCCCCTATTATCTCCCCAACGGGTAAAGCTACGAACTTCAAATTTGGCAGATATATTCAGAGGGTCCATGCGAACAAAAGCCGATTAAAAATTTGGGAGAAAATGGAGCGTGGGCGAATCCAGGGACTCCCCAAATTTTTGAAGTACTCCCTATTGTCTTGGGAACGGGTAAAGCTACAAACATCAATTTTGGCCGGTATATTCACAGGGTCCATCCGAACAGAAGCCCTTTAAAATTTTGGGAGAAAATGGAGCGTGGGCGAATCCGGGGACTCCCCAAATTTTTGAAGTACCCCCTATTATCTCAGGAACGGGTAAAGGTACAAACTTCAAATTTTGTACGCACATTCTTAGTATCAATCGGAACAAAAGTCCATTACAAATTTCTGGAAAAGTAGTCGGGTGCGCAGTGAGGACTCTCAAAACTTTTCAGTGCAATTGGGCGCATCGCGCGGTCTTCTTTGCGATAGCTCAGCTGTCTTGTTTCAATTTTTGTTTGGTTCTGTGCAGTGGACTGGTTAGCGGGTTCTACTTCTGTCGCACGCTAAATCAATATCGTATATCGTCAAATCGTCAATTACTTCGAAAGGGAGTTCGGGTTTGTAAGATTTAGTTATTAGTTAGTTAGTTAGTTAGTTCATCGAGTCATATGGCTCCTCTGGTAGCCTTCCGCTGTTGTCTTATTATGTATAATTATTCTCTTTCTTTTATTGCGGAAAATAAATTGGTGTTGGTGGGTTACTTTAGTAGTTGACTATTTGCGTCCAGAAACTTGATACTTCTACATTCTTGTTTGAGTATCTGAACAATTACAGTCCAGCGACTGAGATCGTCAAGTGTTGTTAGCCATATGAGGAAAGACATGTGACTTTCAAGCGCTGCAGCCTATTACTCGCGTGCGTGACAAACTTGACACATCAAAAACGTACGCCGGTCCATGCGATCTCGCTCGGTTGTCTGTTCTACGATCGGGTTTCCCTGGAGTGAGCCAGAATGATGGACGTGCTGTCTGTACGTCGGTCACGCCAAGACGTCCACTAATTAACTACGCGACAGTTGGTCGTCCATGTGCCGACGTCGCTGTGCGAGTCGCCTCGACTGTCCATGGGAAACTGGGCGCAGCGCAGCAGATGTCAGATAGAGATTCATTGCTGTTCCTTCTCGTCAAAGAGCGCCGCCGCCAACTGGCGATTAGACGCTTAATCGACACTCCGCGACCGCTTTCTTCTATTGATGAACAATGACGTCGGCTGATCTTTACCACGGATGTGTCGTGAAATCGAATTATGATTAGTCTGAAGTGTTGTTCTGGCCAATGGAGCGGTTAACAGTAATGACAGCGAGCACGAATTTAATTAACACTATCCCGACATCGGCTTGAGAAGCTAATGTAATTCTGACTACCCGTGTAACATTCAATTTCACGAGTGTGATTTTATTTCTTAAGAAACAATTAAATGAAAATTCCATTTTTAATCAGTATAGTGATGGCGCTATAACAAGTGCCTATAATGTGCAAACCAATGAATATTTTGCAAAATTGAAAATAGTCTATAGTAAGCTTTGCTGGATAATCGAGTGGACAAATAGGCATAGACCTAGACAAATCGATGGAATTAGACCAAGAGGAAGACCGGGAAATAAATGGAAAGATTACATGATCTAGGCCTATAAGAAGACTGTTGGTGAATGGACCAGCGTAACAGAGCAGACTCAAATCGCACTTTTTTAGCTTGTGTTTTAATGATTGACAGCGCAATGCCCTTCATCCGGTTTCGCGCATGGAGGGCACTAAACTCCTTCTACTTACTTACTTACTTTCTTACTTAACACTGTCAGACATGTATGCAATAATAATTGGAGATTTGCTATTTGCAGAAAGTTGGGCTGCCAGCGCGCGGACTCGTCGCCAAGACATCTATAAAGTCACGTAGGCCTATAATAATAATAATCATCATCATCAGACGACACGATTTGCGTGGTGCAAGGGTACAGCGCTTCAAGAACACGTTATAAAGTCAGTGTGACGTGTGTTGTCATTGTCAGAAAGTCCGTGAAAAGTTCCAATAATTTTCAGACGGTTCTGCCGCTGATATGATATGATGATATGATATGACGAAGATAAGCCACTTAAGCCTAAGTCGAGTTTGCTGAGCAGACGTAAGCAGAGGTTACGATCTTGTTCACCTGTCCGCAGCAGCGATCGCTGCTATGACTACCTGGCGGCTGGCATTTGCGGCTCTCCAAACACCTAAATGTCAGTTCGACCTGCAATTATAGCGCGTGTGGGTGTAGCTCGGAGCAATAAATAAGGACCCTGTTTGCGAGCTGGGATCATTCTCGCTCTACGTGGGAGGCGAAACGGGCGACGCCCACCACACCACCGCCTGCTGCAGCTATCGACTGGTGTGGTCAGTTAAGAACAGCTGATCAAGCAAAGGTGACGCTGACAGTGACAACTCTGACTGTGGGTAATTTATTTCGAAAGAACCAACGTCTTTGAGACTCGAAGTCAGGGACAGAAGACGAGCACTGTAAATTGCAGCCAGGGCTGGAATATTGCTTCGAAAATAATACTAGGTTTTCAGGTTTTTAAAAACCAATAAAAACCAAAAAGTCCAGATGTTAGGTTTTAGTTTTTTATTTATTTGAAATTTCATACAGGTCATTTCATATTATACTCGTGACTTGCGCGATTTTTGTTATAATTAATAGAAAACTATGTGACATGGACAATGTTGCATAGGATATGCTCTTCCTGGGTCGTAATTTTGTCCGGCCTTCCTTGTGCACTAAAACGTAAGAAGTCCTTTTAAAATACCGTAAAAATCTTAAAACCTTAAAAAATAAAAACCTAAAAACGTAAACACTTTTTCAAAATAACCTACGTTTTTTTCCAGCTCTGGTTACAGACAGTGCAGATGTTGTTCATTATTTATCTATTCGCATTATTTAATTCGAGTTCACAGATCAGCTTTTATCGTTCTTTTATTCGTTACTTTTCGGCTTGGTTTTGGGCGAAAATCTATGCACTTTTATCGCATCATGTCAGTGGCGTAGCCAGAAATTTGCGACAGGGGGTGCGTAAGGTCGTTCTCCTCCCTCCCCTTCCCCCTCACTTTCCTTCCTTTCCTTTCCCTCGCTCTTCTTAGAAGTAAGCACCCCTAAATACAGCTAGAAGGTCTGGGGAGCGCTGGAAGCTGCCCCAGCGGAAATCGAATTTGATGCATTTTAGCCTTAAAATCTGACATCCGGTGGCACCAATTTTACGATCGAGCAAGAGTAGATTTTTCACGGAGACCTAAATAACTCAGAAATCAGGTACAAAAAATATGTATTTTCCTGACAGGGGGTGCGTACGCACCTTACGCACTTTGTATGTCTACGCCACTGCATCATGTCGTCTTCTAAAATAACCTTACCCAGTTATGCGTTTTGGGGGGTATGTATTTTATTAGCAACATAGTCAATGAAGTTGAGCAGTTGATTATATAGACTTGTTTTCTCTGCTTAGTGCTTTCCTCCTTGTATTTGCCCGCATCGGAGGTTAGCTGAGGCCTGTGGAGATGCACCGACATAGTTATGGGCCACTTGGCTTAACCTCGCGGTTCCTCTTGGGAGCCAGTCATCTCCTTCCAAATGCAACTAGGCCGCCTAATCACGTGCCGTTCACCTGCTCAATTACTCCACTTTCTCGCCGACGTTCGGACGTCCCGCCGCGCCGCGCGCCCACTGATAAGCCGGTATCAGCTGATGCGGCGCCGCGTCGGCTGCTGCTGCGAAGATAGAGATGTAGACACTGCAGGATGCACGCTTGATCACACTGATGGGCGTTACAACACGAGGCGTATAATAACATCAACCTACGTGTAGGCCTACGTATCTCCGTGACTGCGTCATCAGTTGTGTACTGTCCTCAGTGTCCTGCAGGGCGTGAATGTCAAAAATAACCGAAATAGAGCGCCTGAAATAGACTGCGGTTGATGCGCAGAAACAAAGGAACATCAATCCACGTGTCTTAGATTAGCCTTTATGTGGCAATTGACTGCAGCATCCTTGGAGACTTTAATGTCTGAAGAGAAACAGCAAGAGTGTTCGCAATCAATAAGGAATAACTTACACTCAATATCCGTAACTAATAAATATTGTGGAACAAACAGTAATAAACATAAGACATGCGCATAAACAAAATCAACTCAGTGTGTCTTATCATAATGTTCTGTTAGGCCCCTAATGCAATTCAATATTACAGTTACGTACAGTTCAAGCAACGTTATGCACTCAGCTTTTTCACACGATGCTGATAATCGCTGATTTAAAAAAAATATGCCACAAAAATATTCATAAACTGTAGGCTACAAACAGCAAACGATCAGCAGCAAAATAAACTTTCTTCTCATATTCATAGTAAGCGAAAATGCTTCTCTAAAATGCCCAGAAATACGGCAACACTCTTAGTCAGACAGCCAAAATTTATTATGGGGGCTTAACCCTCAAGCCCCTGATAAACGCCCGTCGAGACGAGATGCGATGTCGCAAGATCGCCGTTTATTGTGTCGTTCGTCGTGTCGGCGGAGTCATAATAGTTGTTCTCACAGAGACCCGGCCGAGATCCAGGGAATCGGATTTGTACGGCACGGCAGCATACATCAGAAAGAATACGAACGCAGCATCAAACGGTAACGACAGCGGAAATGGTCTGTGTGTGTGGTCCACGGAGACTGCAGGACGACAGAAGAAAACATGCACTAAGTGACAGCACGAGAGCTATACATGAAAAGAGCCTCGACTGAGTGGTGAACGTGGAAAGATTATTGTCGTGCGGTCATCGTCGCTGTGTAGTAGGGAGTACAGAATGATGTGAAAGTACAGAATGATGTGAACATGATGAGTTCACTGCATGTGCCCCCATGCATTATTTCCACCCACTTACTAGTGTTTTGCACCTGCTGCCAATTCGTACATACAAAACTTACATGGTAGCCATAGCCTGATTTGACAGCAAGACAAAGACGGCCCTACGAATCACGGCACAATGTACATTCTATGAACCGTCTGATCGACGATCAGACGGTTCATAGAATGTACACTGTGCCGTGAAGCTGTTTGGGATGATTCCGTTTGTAAATTATTCAAAATCCACGTAACGTAAGTAAACTTGAGGCTACACCGTACGTCCGAACGAGCGAAAAGTACGACCGGCTATCTCAGCAACAGTTACGCTTCTTGTTACTGTCTGCATGAATGTTCGTCTGGTATTCAGGTGCGTGTGACGTCATGAGAACGACGCCAGCCACCCACGTCGCCTCGAGGCTGTCGGCAGCGGTCGAAGCGACGACACGTTTGATAGTCTTCCAAGTCTCTCGTTGGACTAGATCCGCCGCGCCCGTGTCAGTTCTGACCGTTGTTCGATGACTGGTTTATTGTTTCGGAAGGACACCGAGTGTCCTTAGGGGCCCTGGCGGGGGCCTGGCCTCTACGCTGTGACTCCAGGTCATGACCCCACCGAGGCCTGATAGTCGCTGATAGCGCTCTCCATGTCCCGTATTGTCTTTCCGCTCTCTTCTCGTTATTTCAGATCGGCAATTTGTCACTGAGCTTGCATCGGTAGCCTTATGTTTGTCCCAACAACCACGCACCGCTGCCAGTCGCGGCCTTATTCCGGCGTGTCAGCGTCAACAACGTCTATTAATAATGATATATAGTTTAAACAACTTGCATAAACGATTAGGTCTATACAGTTTCTCCTCTGCGACAGTGTCACGACTCAACGATACAGATACGATAAGTTCTTAGACCTATCGACAGAAAGTCTGTAAAGCAGTGAAATATAAAATTTGGTCTTCTAAACCTGAAATAATGTGAAGCCAAACAGTTAATCGTTTCTGTTGGGACATAAACGCAGCATGCATGTGCCTCTGGTGACGTCACATGCCAAGGCAGATTTTTTATACAATCATAAAACATATTCTTCCACCAACGAACTGTAAACGACCCAATTAGGCTAACTGTTTTTGGACTTCATCAGGGGTCAACCATTTCATGTACATACCGAATTACAATTTCTCATCAGATGAATTTAAACATAATCCAAGAGTTGAGACTCGAGACAAATAGACATTTCCTGTCTCTTGATGCAGGTAGGCTTCTCACGCGGTAAGTCATTAACCCGCGTGACATTTCGTCCCACCCATCCCGAACAGCTGTGACTGCTGTACTGCCGCTCACCTCATATAGACCTAGCCTATATAGCAAGTAAAGGCCGTTCGTTGTCTGGGAGCTCATTGTGCTTTGGGTCCAGTGGGGGTTAAACCCACCATACGACCTCTGTCGACGGCTGTCTTCGTTAACAGCCAGAGTCTTTGACTAACTAGATCAGTGTGCCTGGCACTACTGGTAACTACGCAGACCTCGCAATTCCGTTTGTGGCCAAACCACATGGAGAGATGGACAGGCAGTTAAATAGCTAGTATACCCATGACAGTATACCATTACCCGCGAGCGCGGGTCATCAATTTGGTTGGCGGTCCGGCTTAGCAGTAACAGGCTATTCTCGATCAAGTCTATACGTCTGGCCCAATTAGTATTTGGATGGGTGACCGGGTAAGCCATCTCGGTACGTTACCAGCCACTCAGGTCAACTCAGCCAGGTCATCCCTCCGTGGGTAGGCACAATGAGTTGTAGCTTACAGGCTATGGGGTGAAGGCATCGCCTCGCGTAGCTTATTGAGGCGGTGATATGTGTGCATGCTGCACCGCGGGTCCAGTTCTTTGTCATTGGATGTCATTGGCCGTGTAATGTGTTGCGGTATCGTAATCAGCGAGACTGTAAAGCGCTTCCGGGTTCGAGTCAGTGCCTCATGTATGCAGCACTACAGTAAGTTCGTCGACCTTTACTTTTACCTTTATCCAGTCCTCACTAACCGAGCCGGCTTGAATGTTCGACAGAGAGTAACTTCGTTGACGGGCGCAACGCTGCTGCCAGGAAGGCAAACATCCACGGTGCCACCACGTTTTAGTAATCGCGCTGTCCATGTGCTATGCACAAGTATAGCATACGAGTGAGGAAACACCTGCGGCAAGGCAAAAGTGGGTTATTGTTATTATTATTATTAAAGCATTTTGTACTGTATCGGAACAAGTGAGGTGAGGAGGCATTTCCCTCGGGAAGATTCGCAGCGAACTTTCATGCCAAGTGTATGCGGGTATTTTTAATCGTTGTCTGTAAAACATGAGAAATATCGCTCAATCAACTGATTCACCAACCTCTGCGAATAATATCATCAATATTCTTCAGTTCCGCATGGACTTCAGTCCATGCGGAACTCTGTGTTTGGAAGCCTGCGTACAATGGCTGTGGCGGGACTCTGGACGAGTCGCGGTTCTTTCCTCAAAGGTCACGATGGGTTGATTGCTAGCACATGTGACACGTCCGACTTTGAAGTCAACCCAACCTATTCGTCGCTGCGGTGATGACGTCACGATCGACGACCAAATTTTAAATCGGTTCCAGGTTGAGCGTCCGTGCGTCCCGTGGGCGACAAGGACTATAACCAAAGGGGATAATTGGAGCGACCCCATGGTGCGGTCGTTGGAGATATCGCTCCCTCGCCACGGGGTCTTCAACGCTCTCTGCAGGTGCTCTCTGCCATGGACTCTTATATACTAGCGTGCTAAATCCTAATGTCACGGCTCTGTTCTCTGTATCATGTACGGCTGCAGCCCGCATCGCCGCATCATCTGGATGATTTCGTTCACGATCAGTTCATCACTCCAGTCCAGTTCTTTGTACTGATGCCAACCACAGGAGCGCCATGCCAGAACGGGGGAGTTAGGCCTAGCTCACATTTTTAATAACGCCACCGAAGCTAATTTTAGTGTGGCCATTCTTTCACAGTTGACAAAATATATGCAAGTTGACACATGTGGCCGATTTCCATACACAGTTAAGAGCTACAATGCATAGTAAGGCCTAATATGCTGTATGGCACTAACATACACGGCTTGAAGAAAAATCATGCATGACTAGTTGGCTACGGTATCTACTGCCATGATTCTTAACCTCTGAGTGTGCGCGTAAGTTTCGTTATGCTTGATTCGTTATGCTTGATCGCGTTGGCGAACGTAATCGCCTAGACCATTGACCAAGTGTAGTGAAACGTCCATGATGAAGATATTAAGGTCGCAAATGTTGCACCTATGCTGGCGTGGGAGCCCAGCGGAATGCAAGCCCATCAACACCACGGCTAATGCAGTAGACGGATGGCGCTAGATGACCGTGAATTCACATTAGTTCGTCACGCTGTGATCCCATGTTTACTGCATGGCCTGTACCACCCGTTGCTGCCCTCCGGCGCCTCGTTGCTTCTGCTCTTTCCGCTTTAGCACTGCTGCCAGTCCGACGGACAGCTACAAACACCGTTCACGGCTTTGCAAATCTACCTTAAACTCATATCAAACTTGCCATAACTTTGCCGATAGGTGTCCCACATAATCTCGCCGTGCATAAGGAAGCACAACAGATAGAAACGACAATGCACGGAAAGAAAGAAACACAACAGTACAGCAGCGAAAAATGTTTTAAAATAGCAAACATACAGCCCATGTAGCATAGGCCCTATATAAACACACTTTCTTACCTACACGGCATACACGGCATGGATTCGGCCTACGTCTCACTGTTTCCTCTTATAGTAGGCCTGCAGCTATTGTCGCCAAATAAATGAACAACAAATAAATAGGCCTACATACTTTTTTGTATAACTTGTATATTTTGTATTTCTATTTCACTTTCTGTATTGTATTATTCTATTGTGCTGCCGTGTTTGGCGAAATAAAGTTCATATATAGCGCCTATAGCAGTAAATGTTTCTCGGTGTCACTGTGTACACTGTACAGAGTGCAGACGTAACATTTGTTGTGCGTTTTTGCTTATTTTGACTTCCTGTTACTGTTCTACCATGCCGTGATCAACTAAAACGCTTATTTTGTATGCGTCGGTATGTGCTTCAACAAGCCAATATCCACTCAGATAATTGAGTGCAACTTAATTGAACTTATATTTAAATTTGACCGAGTACGGTGGCGGCGTCAAAGGTGGGAAAGGGGTCCTGGCTCCCATAGGCTTAGCCTCAGAGCCCGAGAAACGGATGGGAGAAAATGGGAAAAGAGACGAGAGGATGAAATGAGATGTGAAGAATTGCCCTAAAATTATCAGACTTATTTGTGTACACAATTTGGCTTCTCTATATCTTGCTTTAAAATTGTGTTTTCAGGCTTAAAATGTCCCAGCAAAGGAATATGTCTATACTATGCTTACCTTTAACTTTTACTTACTGTTGCCAACGCAAAAGCACCCCACCTAACAAATATCAAGTGGTCTCTGCCCGGCATGCACGCACATAAAGTTGGCGACGCCACTGACCCTGGTGACGTTATGCAATATAATGACATCCACTGTGTTGAATCGACTGCGTGTAATGTTTAATTAGCATGATTGCCGACGCCGGCGGCTAGTACTGTATGGGATACAGCCCTTCATCATTTCTACGACTTCTACAGATGTCGCAAACACCCGGTAAACTAGAGACGACCATGTTCACAGCTGCAGCCGTCCACAAAGTGCAAACACGTGCTGTATGGATTGGATGGACCGAACATGGCGCTAGCCTAGCGCCATGTTCGGTCCGCTAGCCATGTCGACTTGTTTGTTAGATAAACCGACAGCGGCCCAGCGAACTCATTTGTGCGTCTGCATTGAGTGCCGAACGGAATACTCGTTAATTGATGCCGGACAAAGACCGCTGGATGCGATGCGATGTGATGGGAGTCTGGCCGGAGGCTGCATGGCCACCCCGCCGCCCGCTGTTGTCGGTTGCCGGTAATTTCAGTGGCACTTGGTTACGCGTCGTTCCGGCGATGTCAGTCCCGCTCATTTGCAATGACTTTCGTCAACATACACATGTCAGCGGCTCAAACCGTTTTGTTATGCAGCGCCCCCGCGAGAGAATGCATAAATATATCTCGGAGCGTATCCGTCACCGTCACGGGTGTATCGCAAGCAACTGGTGACAGTTGAGTGCGTTTTTGTTATTTATTTCCATATTCTATAGGCTATATTATTTCTCCCCACCCATTTCTCCACTTTAGCCAGATCTGGGTCAATTCCAGGAATAAATTGGAGTGGGCTAATTTAAAGACAAGTAAAATGTCTATTAATACAGCGCATTATCAAAAGATATCCAATGCGCTGAGTACATCTCGTCAATATTTAAATAATGAAAATGTTGAGACTCAGTGCTGGCTTATAAGGAGTGTCTGGCAGCGAATTCCAGGTCGACGGGCCTGCAGCAGCAAACCATGCACCGACGACGTCGACGTCCAACGGTCCAAAACTATTCAGACGATAGGCATAATGGTGATTGTCGCTCCGCCAGTCAGCGGAAGTTGATCAGTGGCGAAACTGATCAACTTCCGCTGACTGGCGGACCGACCGCAAATGTTGAAAACCAACAACGTCGGCCGTGTACGTTTGTTAATCAGAAATGCTGTTCGTTTGATGTGGATAGCATTTGCCAACTCTATCCTCCATCAGTTGGAAATACTACTGGGTCGAGTTTGTCTGACTGGAGTAGATAGGGCCCACCCAGACGGTACACCCCGTATAGTACACCCGCATAGAATGCATCGTGCATGAACTTACGACGATCGCCATCGCTACGGGGGGCGGCGCCAACACTTTCGCCAGTGGCGAATACGGGCAGTACCAGCAATTACTTCTATACCCGTACAAAATTAGAGCGTCGTAGGCGGCCTAAGCTGCTACAAGAGCGCTTTACACAGTCAAAAGTCTTATTCGTGCTCTAAAATGATAAGCTAAATAAGTAAGTAATTAGTATTGATATATTTCCCGAAGGTGAGATACTGAGATGTGACTAGTCGCTGATATACAGGGTGGCCCAAATTAAAATACCCCAGCAGTAAAATAGCGATATCTTAGCAATTGTTCGGAATATTTCCATGAAATTTGCAGTGTATTTAGAGAATTAAATGACTAACATACATATCACAAATGGACTGCATAATTTTATCTATAAGTTCTCAAAAT
>Ga0056132_1000350_pt1 | contig 11192 bp, 6 predicted proteins | sample WorMetLIZISLAND2_3_FD_71119 | JGI IMG/M metagenome (GOLD analysis project Ga0056132, IMG submission 71119) | Marine gutless worms symbiont microbial communities from Max Planck institute for Marine Microbiology, Germany - Olavius clavatus LIZARD... ...
ACAAGAAGCTCAGCTACCGCAGAGAGACAGCGCGTCAGCTACGCACATCTTTCTCGGCTCGCTCAATGATCGTGCACTTCACTGAACACCGCACCTGTTATACAACTATACAAAATGGCCACACATCTCAAGATATGTGAGAGATGATGCTGCATAATGTGAATGATAACCAAGCTTAGCGGCTCAACTCCGGTTCGTCGCCCCCTCTGCAGTAAACCCCGGCGAAAATTCGTACAAACCTCATATGCTCTGAAATCACAGTTCATTGGCCACATTTTTTGTCGCTGACAGTTAAGGCCCATGTTCATTTAGTGACGCATGATGACCAGCTCGGATCTCCGATAGCCACAACATACGTACGTCCAGCGTGCCGTCCGTAAAGCACACTTTAAGTTGAATTCGGCATTCAAGGTCATTCAATATCATCCTTATTGGTGCCGGCAGAAATCCAGAACGGTGTGTCGTCGTAATGTGCAAATGCTGACGATATTTCTGAAACTTACGAAGATATAGCAACGGAAAAACTGCAAACACGTCAATTTCAACGACCCCACCCTGGTTTGAAGACGCTCCTGTAAGAAACGACTTCGAATGTCTAGAAATAGTTTTAGTGAGAGAAATTAGAGTCACTGACCTACATTTCTGCCTCTTACAGAGGCAGAAAGTCAAACGCTCTGAGTCAAGGAGTGCTGGCCGAAAACGGATTTGGTCATGAAATAGCCACTCAAGGTCATTCTAGGTCACTCATTTTGCAACAGGTCAAAAAGGCCCAAGGGTAGCATATCGTCATATAATATTGCTGGCCTTATGGCTGGTAAATATGACACCATATTGCCGTACATGTTTATGTGGTTGTTGTCAGCACTCAAATCGAAGATGAACAACTTCCTTCGTTCCTACAGTGCCATACTCGAGAAGAAAGGAATTAACACATTTACATCCGAGGACAAAAGGACCACTCTATCATCCGTGGTTCTGCTGCTTCGGCGCCACAGCGTTAATAATCGGCTATGCTGCGAAAACAACGAGAATCATTTACAAGTTACAGGCGTCGATAGATACGGTTTTGTGACACAGGTGATATGCACGAACAACAGATGTCATCGACTCATGGACACTGCGTGCTATGATGCCCAGTGGAGGTATGAAAGAGTCTATGATGAACGTAAGCTGGAAGCTGGTGACCACATCTGCTGGCACAGGCCTGTAGGCATATGGCACCATGCCATAGTTACGACCGTGGAGCCACTGAAAGTCATCCACTACTCAGAGCTGAAAGTAAAGGAAACCGCCATGCCGGGAGTTTGTAGTGACAGCTGTAGCAGATGCAATGCAACATGCAGTGGTGATGGCTGCTGCAGAGGCTGCAATGCTCTTTACCGCATCAATTATGAGGACTCTTACGCCGCCGACTACTCCATACTCAGAGCTCAGAAGCTGCTGGATGAGAGTAGATACGACCTACTGGAGCAAAACTGCGAGCACTTCAGCCGCTGGTGTAAAACTGGCTCAATCAAGTCCACACAGGTCGGAATTATATGGGCATCGCTCGCAAAAACCGCTGTTGCCATGGGCCTGAGAGTATTCGCACTAATCCTGCTTGGTATTCTGCAGTATTCCCACGAATCGCAAGAGGATCACGTGAAAGACCGCGAACGTCTTGAGAAAGAGGAGGTCGAGCTAATTGTTATATACATGGTTCTGATAACTGTGGCATTCATGGTCTATTTGCTCGTCATCTCCGGCTCGCGACTAGCCGTAGATCCGGCCAGTGTGAAACGTCAGGACATGGAAAACCCACGCTCACCCTGGTGCTCATGCACATGCTCATGGTGTGGCGATTGTAAAACCTGGTGGTGTACGCGCTACTGCTGCTGTCTACTATGTGGCTGCTTCCATCTCTTCGGCCGGGCAGCTCGCTTCCTGCTGTTCTGCAGACACATCCAGCGTTCACCAAGCACCTGCTGTCAACGTCCGTGCAATCTCGCATGCGGACTTTTCTGGCGCATATTCTTCAGAGAAATTCTCGCAGGTGCTGCGACGCTGAGCGTCCTGCTCAACGAGGAATGGACAACGGACACCGGAAGTACCGCGGGAAAGAGGCCACGCGAGAGAACAACGATACTGATACTGTACGGCACACTAGCACACATCGCCGGATATACAGCAGGAATATTTGTCGGCCGACTGGCTGAAGCCTGCTGCGACTGTTGCAGACCTTCCCCAACCAAGCACAAGTTGGGGTTTCATGATACGCCGGGATACTACGCGATTAGTAATGCATAATGCACGTTACAAAACTGATGGGTAACCAGTGTGTAGCGAAAAACAAAAGTTAGTGAAAAAGAACTGTTGGAGACGAAGCCTTCACCACTGCTGGTGCTCGGCTGTGGAACAGTTTGCCAACAGACATTATTGCGTGTGACACACTTTCACAGTTCCGCAGAGAACTTAAAACATTTTTATTTAGACAGTCTTATCCTGATATTTTCCTTTAGTTTTTCTTCGTGGTCCTTGTGGTTTTTACTTAGGCCACGTTAAAAAATTTCTAATGGTATGTAATGTAACTGTGTTAAATGAATTCAACATTTGCTTTGCAGTCGAACTGATATCGGAAACCTGTTGTCATACTGCTTATTAAGACACTGAGTAGAATATGACATCATAGGTATAATACCTAATGTACTGTACAATCATACATAGGCCTAGACCTCTCGATGGGAATCAGTGTTGTCTGGGTACAGGTCCATCGCTTCAAGCCACAGATGTTCATGATCAAAGATGTTGGCTAGACAGGAAATCCCTATGCTGAGCGTTGCTGAAACATGGGACCACAACTGATGTCACGTGCCTACAGGGAAATGTCTCTAAATGACAGCGTAAACATTAGCTGATCGTGTATATAAGCACGCATTTTGTTGCATTTTATGCGTAATGATAGATGATTGATTGCTATAATTATTAAAAATAATTTTTAGAATGGTTGCTGTCGTTTACATCAATATGGTTACAAGTCCATTATCCACGCGAACTCAAGGCTGCGTTAAGCTAGCATAGTGATGCTAGCTTGATGCCAATGTCATGAACATACAAATAGCAGACGTTTGACTGTCACATAACCTCATTTTAGCTCAGGGATTTCCAGTCTAGCGTATAATGTCTTAGTTTATGACGGTTCAAAACAGAATGTAGAATAAAAAAATAAACAGACCTGTGAAAGTAACCGACGCCCGTCGTGCTGCTGCGGGTGTGTTTAATTGACTTTCTGCATGAAGAGAAGCACACACTGCAACCAGCTCCCTATATCAGTAACAACATCATCTCAGTGCAATCCATTATACTTCACTCTCCATCGTGTGCAAGAAATGATAAATACTCACTGCTGCCATACGGCGTGTAAGTGCTGTTAAGTTAAACATTCCAGTTTCAAATGAAGCGTATCTAAAAAATACACTTCCAGTGACTTACGTGCAGTGCAGTGAATAGTGATTTGTCAATTTGTGTGCATTATTTGCAATAAATAAAGTAATATGGAATAATATCAGATTTATGAATAAATAATATGTCTAAGGCTATTTGTCACCTGTTGCAAATATCTGAACAACAACAATTTTATGAATGTTATGATATCGACAACTTATAAGCTGTACGTGGGTTGTATCTATGTCAAAATCACCGGTACCTATCTAAAATGCGACTTTAAACAAAATAAATAAATACATTCATTTCCGCTTATACGCCCAATTACTAAACAGCTGTAAACAGAACATAAGTCAGAAATGAGGATGTGATAAAATGCCGTTAAATAGTGGTCTTTATATCAACATCTCACACCAGCAATCAACATTCTCTCTTAACACAAAGTCTGACATCTTTCAACACTGCAATCTCCTGAAGGCTCAAACATGAGCACAAGTGAACTGGGACTTTTCTGAAGCACTCAATTAATTTCAGCCAGACACCCTTCCTCACTGCCACCAAATTTAGCAGAAATATAAGAACAATAATAATAAAACTAAGCTAATTTATAAGGTGCTGCACGGTCGTAATTTCGGAGGCACTGGAGGCACGGTGGTCAGGTTTAGCTATGTGTAGGTTTAAATGTCTGACTAAATGGGTAAGTTTTCAGCCTAGGTTTAAAAGATGCTATTGAGTCAACAGCTGTCACAATGTTTGGCAGAGAGTTCCAGGTGGTAGAACCAGTGCAGCAGAAAACTCGTCCACAGAAAGTAGTCTTGTAGAATGATATAGACAGCAACGGAAGTGTAGAAGAGCATAGATGGGGTCACACTTAACAGTGCATCACACTATCAGGCTAACTGACTATTAACCCTAACCCTAAGCTTAAGCTAACTCTAGTCCATTAGCCCGTTACCCGATAGACAGATGCATTATTAAGTGTCACCGGCATAGATGTGGTTGTGATGAAATTGAACCCTTGACTGCCCATGTGAGAGTTCATTAGCCGAGGTTCATTGGCTTAATATCGAGTGAATGCTGATGTTCTCCGACGTGAAATATTGTCAGTAAGTGACAAGTCACAAATTCACTACACAGAGTTATTTTCATACTATGATTCACAACACTTGCCAAGTAATTCAAAACAAAACGCAAATTTACCTGTTAGATGATACACCTTCCAGCACAAACTCCGTGTTAACGACATCAACAACGGCCGTCTGCAAATAACAACAAAGTCACATCACTAATATTGCACGTTCTGTATGTAGAGCAGCAACTCGGCTGTAAATAATCACAGCGTCACTTCACTAATGGTGTGATTGCAACAACATTAGTGATGCACTGAATGTCATTTTTAGAAACAAACACAGTGAGCTTTCTGAATTATCTGTAATGGGCAACAAAACAACTGATCCATATGCTTCTTTGCTTCATTTCTGCACCGAGAATGTGAACAATAAATGTGTGATTCCGGTAAGTTTTAGGCAATCGACAGTCTGTCTGTCCATCTGTCCATCCGTGATACTGTGCATCTTGGCACTCAGTGTACGGTGTGTGTAGGGGGTCGAAACTTGTACCATCATGTTCCCAGGATGGAACTTCCTATTCACTTCAAGACACTTTTGCTGTAGGATGTATCATTCAGCCACAACACACAGCAAAAAACCGAACCGCTGAAATTTCCGCATATGGAAAGCTATGGGCAGCATGGTCATATGACCATGGCTGTTCCAGACGCAGCATTTTCGGTGGTTCAGTTCTCCAGCTATACCATACTTGATAAGCAGTATGATCGGCCTTCTTAGCGATAGCTACACTTTTTGTTACTATGATTCGTACGACGTACCTTTGGCAGGAAATCCAGCTGTAGTTTACTGCGACGCTTCTTACTAGCAACAACGGGTTCAGCTAGACATAAACAGCAAGATGAGCTGACAACAATGAGGCAGTTGATAATTTCAAAATGATGCAAAAACTACATCTCATGTACACCACCATTCAGTAGGTTGAACAGAAAATGATGCGTATCAATTTTCTGCACAAACAATTTCCCAAACAATTCCCATAGGTTCATTTTCAGGGAACCCAATTTCAATACTGAGCAAATCAGGCAAAAATTGGCTGGTTAAACAACAAGTATGAATGCAGCATAGGTGCTGGGCAGGTGCTTCGTATTCATTCACCAGGTGGCAGCACTTTTCTGTACGAAATTACGTCACGAAAGTGTGATGTCAAATTGAACATCAGACTCCATCAACTGATTGATGTGTATTTACTTGAGGAACAATCCTGCCAAATATCATCCCGATCCAATTTGAAACAATGGAGCCTTAGGCTTTTTCGAAGAGGTCGGACCAACAAAAACAAAAAGCAGAAGAAGAACAAGGGACGTAGTGATAGCAGATCAGTTTCTGATCTAAAAAAAATTGTATGCAGCAGTCGTTGTAGTGGTGGTGGTTGTGGCAACAGCAGTAGCTGCAGCAGTAACTGTAAAGTCTCTAATCTTAAGCACTAAGCTACTACTGCTCCAAAATTTATCAAAATATGAAGTAAGCTAGACAGAAATTATACGTCAAAATTACAGTTTAAAACAGGTTTCAGTAATTAAAATACTAGACAGGAGCAATTTTCTAAACTCTAAGTAAACTCGATGCTAAAATAATAATGCTGTTAGTGAGTTGTATCAATGAAACAAACCAGTAGAAGACTGACGAAGCTGTTTGAAGATACCTGCAAATTCACAACAGGAAGCCATTCCAAAGGACGAAGAACTATGGCTGCTTGAGCAAATACTGAGTGTAATAGCAGCAGTAATGCTATGATGCAATTATGATTCAAATAAAAACAGTATACAAAGTTTATTCGCAAACAAGTGCAGAATACAATAAAAGCAGTAAAAATAGGAAGAAATCAAAAAGTCATGCATATCATACTGTCACTTTTAAACAGTATATAATCTTAGTTTTATCATCACATGGTTTAACATTTGCAAAGTCATATGCTTTTATACACTCCTCGGTATGCACGAAAATTTCCAAAGCTGACAAGGCAACAACATTCTCACAATTCATCAAGCTGTGCAAGAAACAAAGTTTCTTCTCGTAAAATAAGTGTTCAAAGTCTATTTCACCCCGACAGTAAATTAGTTCTGTTACAGCTTATAGTGGAATATTTTACGATAAACCAAATTCTAGCTAATATAGTTTCCGATGCATCAGATTCAGCTTTGCTGACGTTGTGCATCTTATAAATGCTCATGTTATTACTGCAAATGCTTTCTCTCTGTCTACATTCTACATTTCTACATTTCAGAATCTATAAAGTAATGGCAACAAGAACACTTATGAACTTACCATCAGCACATCGAAGACGGCATTCAGACACAGAAACAATGACTTGCTACAATACCAACATAAAAGTAAGTAACTGATTAATATAGCACCAAAGTCTCAGAAGAGAACTGGACACAAATTAATTAAAATTAAAATTAAATTAAATACAGTTCAAATTATTTTATCCACTTACTTTTAGATTTGCATTTCCCCACATGCACACGATCAAGGGCTGTGACATTGTTAATGCAATGGAGCTTGTATATCTCCATCCTAAGGGCTAGTAACTAAAGGGAAAGCGGAGACCAAGAGCATAATGTATATTAGTGCATGCACAATAACATTACAGCAAGTGACAAAATGAGACACAGTGTATATGCAGTCATTATCGATAGTAATACTCAGGTCAAGTGAAAGTGTATATTCCACTGTTAAGGAAAGTTTGTAAAAAAATTTATTCCACTGTTAAGGGCTTAAACACGGTTCACTAGTCACTCAGATAGCGTATACACAAGGTCTGACAGTTGCTACGACAGTTGCGACGATCACCTCGTGCATACACTGTATCTAAGCAAGTCCATGACACAGGTTGTCTTAGTGGTTGCATTGGTTGAGCGTTGGACTCGTGATCGAAAGGTTACAGGTTCGACACCCGGCCGGGGCGCTATCAAGTCAACTAGGTCAACTCAGCCTTCCATCCCTCCGGGGTAGGTAAATCGAGTACCAGCCTGTATGGTTGGGGTTAAGGCGGGGTGTGTTCACTTGTGTCGGGTAGCAGGTAACCTGTGTGATCCCATATGGCAAGTGAGACTACGTAGCTGTGCCATGGAATACTTCCATTAATGGCTTTACAGTACCTTTACCCTGTTTACCCTTTTTACACTGCAGTGAGCTAGCTAAGCATTAAGAATGAATAAACATCAGCAGAACCTCAAGGCACATCGGCTTGATACTGCTCACGGCAGCCGTGAAAGACACACTGAGTTGCATAGTGAAATGACATGATCGACTCATCTGTTCATCCGATTCATTCTAAATACAACATAAGGTTTTCCTGTCAACAGCCCAATCATAATACCCCTGACACATGCACAAGAAACGTCTACAGACTACAAAAAAACGTGAACAAGAAACTTATGCAAGTTTTTTATGTCAAAAGCTGACGCAAAATTCTTGCAAGTTCGTGTACGAAAAAGTTACACAGCAAACGTGGCAGACAATAATGATGATAGAGAAGACGCCAGCCGAAAACACAGCCAACCGATCAAACTTCCTATTTTGACATGTAAATCAAGTCAAGTCAAGCCAAGTCGACTTTAATAAGAACAAGTGACAATCGCAATTGTAAATGCAAGTTTCTTGCATGGGATAGAGCTGCATTCAATTTGGTTTAAGAAACATGTACAAGACAAAACTTGCACAACAAAGCATGACACTTGTACAATGTACAAATGTCATGCACAAGTTTCTTGTATCAGTTTCTTGAGCGGATGTCACCCCTAGAGAATGGTTCGCTTGACATTTAGTAAACGCATCTAAAGGCAAAATACTCTGAACACAAGTTAGCTTATAATGTTTGCCACATTATGAAAGTGTGCTTTACAAATGACAATGATGCTTAGTAGTAATATTAATAAGACCAATAACAATACATAGAAAATTTCAAAAAACAATACCAACTGTATAAGAAACTAAAATTGTGTTTAGTGTATTAATGAACATTGCTCTATACATTTTCAAGCTGGACTGTATTGCCATACTTATGTTTAAAAAAATTAAAATTAAGTCCATCACCTCAGTAAAATGTCAACAGAAATAAAGTGCTTTATTATGTGAAATAAATGCATAACAGATACCTAAATAATTACGGTTTAACTACGTTTAACCATTATCAAATGAACTCTTATCTTGCCACTAGGGAGTGGAAGATATCGGTAGAGCTATCACCTATATTTGTCTTTGTAGATCATTGAGCAACCACGGTGAACATAGTGTAAGGTTTTCTTGACATGCAATGATAATGCACAATATTGTATACTAAGCAATCGATAATCAGACAGTAACTAATAGACATTCACTTGGTCAAACTGTAGCTGATGATGTTCAATGTTCAGACTAAATCAATAACGTTCATACTATCCAGCAGAATTTCAGATAGCAATATATGGGGCCTATTATAGGCGTCAATAGTGGTGGGCTACAGGTATAGCCAATAGCAGCAGTATATGCTAATGGTATGCTAATTATGTGTGCACAGTGAACAACATAGCTAGATTTACACATAATAAGACAACATAATATAAGTGTCCATGATACATATAACAGAACGAACAAACAAACAAATTAATGAAGGAACAAAGGCAGGTTAGTTAATGTCCAGAAAATATCCGGGAAATGACTTAGAAAAGAAGTGTATTTTCAGTCACTAGCAGAATGTAGACAAGAACAAATGAACTGAAGATTATAGATGCATTATACACAGTGTCCCAGAAAAAAACAAGCCACTTTAATTTTCGACATAACTTCGCCATCTGTTGAGATATTTTTATATTTTTGAAGCATCTTGTTCAGGACTAATTGCTGGATGATGTAATTTATTACATACTCACCACCGGTGTGAGGCCTTTACCTGGCATGACGTAACACATGACGTCACTCAAGCTGTTGGGCGCAGTGCGCACTGACACCGGATTTCATACACCTGACTTATGGTGTCTGAACTCACCAGACTTAAATCCTGCTGACTATTCTTTCTGGAGTATCATGCAAGAGAAAGTGTACCAGACACACATAGCGAATATCGATGAGTTGAAACATTGGCTAGTTCACGTGTGGGCGGAGCTGGACCAAAGACATAATCGCTGCAGCTATCGGACAGCGGCGACGCCATCTCAATGCGTGTGACTCGTGTGTGAAAGCTCAAAGGGGATATTATTGAACAACATTTGCATTGAATTTACATGTAGCCCTTTGGGCTATCTGTTAAATAGTTGGCCTATGTAATATTTAACACTTAACTTTGCTACCCGTTGATTTCGAGTGTTTTGTTCCATATTACTGCACGATTTTGTGTTTTTTGTGTATGATACGGTTTCAATTCGTCTTATTACCACACAAATAAACCTTTGCGAACATATGCTACACCGTGTCATGCGTGAATTATTCCTGAACAAAATGCTTCAACAATTGTAAAAATATCTCAACAGATGACGAAGTTATGGCAAAAATTAAAGTGGCTTGTTTTTTCTGGGACACGGTGTATAATAGCAAGCAATCCACAGTGCAGCACTGCTAGGCTACTTAAACCGCTGTGAGATCAAATCTAGCACACTTCATGAGTACAATAAATTATGCACTTTCTTTAAAAAGTAAAATAAATTTTTATCTTCTCCCGTGCACTGCAATTCTACCAAGAAATGCATGACCAACCTGCTGCACAGATTGTAAAACTTGCAATTTCATAGATGTGACATCTACTGACAGTTGTGCATACCTGTTTAATACAAACATCCACAGACGCACAGGTAGGCTAATAAACATACCACACCACAATGCCACATTCACACCCACTCCATCGCTACTTCTGACTGTTTAGAAACGGGTATTTCAACCACAAAAGGTCTTCCCCGATAATTTCAAGAAACCTCTCTCTAAAGGATTTGAAGGACCCAGCTTTTCCAAAATTAACACATACAGAAAACAATCATAGAAAAAACTCTTAGCAGCAGCCACAGCACAGCAAACTCGGCATCCAATGAAGTCACACGAGATACACAGCAAAATACAGTTGTATCACATCCAATACCCGCCAGCAATAGCATGTATAAGACCATACAGCACCTGGAGCTGTGGTGGCACAGTGTTTGCAAGGGGCCGGACACAAAAATTGCCAAAAAATACATTTATGTAGATTATAGACTAAAAAGCAACAGTCAGTAAAAGGCAATGCAACAGGGGCGGTTCTAAAGGGGCCAGAGGAGCCGGCGCCATGCACATTCAAAAGTCTGGTCCAGTGGTCCCTTATGGCCCCAAATGCAATCTTGCATTTTCTGTTGCTGATATTGAATCTGTCTGTAATAACAAATTTATTACAGTACCTTTAAGCAAATGCAAGATGGTTTGTTTTAATGTCCTGTGCATACAGTCAATACTTGAAGGACAGCTGTAAGCAGTACTTGGCACAAACTGAAGGTTAATCCAATATGTGGGTCTATGGTGACAAGTAAAGTGTGCCAGTTATCATGAGTTATGTGACCCCAATTTGACATAACGGCCCCCCACTAGCCCTCAATTCTAAAATCAATCAATCAATCAATCAATCAATCAATCAATCAATCAATCAATCAATCAATCAATCAATCAATCAATCAATCAATCAATCAATCAATCAATCAATCA
>Ga0056132_1000353_pt1 | contig 11166 bp, 6 predicted proteins | sample WorMetLIZISLAND2_3_FD_71119 | JGI IMG/M metagenome (GOLD analysis project Ga0056132, IMG submission 71119) | Marine gutless worms symbiont microbial communities from Max Planck institute for Marine Microbiology, Germany - Olavius clavatus LIZARD... ...
TGGGTGGGGTAAACATAGATAGGAAACGTGTTACCGCACATAGTTGATTTACCGCCGCTTTAGTAAATAACTACCATTACTGCGGCGGTATTTACCGCCGCATTAGATTTAGCCATGTTTTATAGGTTGTGTTTATTTCCTTCACTGGCCAGATGATCAGTAGATGATACCGGTCTATGAAAAACTTTTGCCATATGTTTCAACGAGTTTCGTTGTCTTTTGCCATTGTTCGGATAACTGAACATCAGCTGCCATCTTTCGCTGTCATTAGGGTAATCGTCTTTGGGTAGTCATATGGACCTGTTAAAACTATTATTTAACAGAGCAGCAGAAACAGATAACATTGCTTTTTTGGGGATAGGAAGCTGATAATTAACGTAAGGCTGTTGATATATGTATGGCGCACTGTATCAGTAATCCAGCATTACCTCCAAGTGTTATTCGTAAGACTACTGTTAAATATAACCCCGGTGCTATTTTATGACAAAATGTTGCTAAATACTAACCATAACCCGAACCCTAATCATTTCTCTAAATTAAAAAAAATTCAAATTAGGCCATGTGCAGTGCCACAGACTCGAACCCGTGGTCTTTGCTGTGCATGTCAAGTACCTTGAACTACCTTCCATACTGTGCCACAAAGTCACTTGCCAGCAATATGTAGGAAGCTGTTTATTTGTCGTACGAACGTACAGTGTGCCGTGTGAATAGACAGTTTGTTATTATAACTGTATACAATACTATATGTTTATTTTTATGTTAGACTAGTTCACTGTTTATGACCATTGTTACCAGTAAATAAAATTTTGTGAACACAATAAATTCTGCATGATCAGTGTGTGCTTCTTTAAGAAGTGTTCTGCATAGTGGTCTGCATTGTTTCTAGATCCTAGCAAAGTTCTTGTGATGTTGACAACTGACTCACTGATGAATGACAGCAATTCATCTTCTCCAAATTTATGGAGAGAAAACCTCGAGAAAGCATTGCATTACAAGGTACCATGTCATAGTTCATTGTGTGTATGGTACTCATTTACATAATAATAGACATCATACTTTCTTCACTGTGTGGCTGCCTGTCATACGCGATATGTTTGTCTAGACCAGTGTTATATACGTATGTTGATATGTGTGTATTTAAAAGAAAGTGATTGGTAACATTTAGGGATATCAAATTATTTGTTTTCTTCTTAAATTTGAATTTCAGTTGATGAATTCGCTGCAGCTGTTATTGAAACTTCGACTCTGGTCATAACAATTATACACAAAGCTCCACATATGCATGGGGTCTAGGGGGTATGTTTGTCAGCATTTTCTTGCTGTATATTTAGTCAGTATTACTGGTTTGTCTTGTGAAGAATCAAGGAAATGACAAGTACAAGAAATCAGAATATAAAATGGCCATTGGACAGTATCATCGTGCACTGCTGTATCTGAAAGCAATTGATGCATCACAGAAGAACCCAGCTGAAGAGCTCTTTGGACAAAGCTCTGTACCACCTCTGTCTCCGCAGCAGAGACGTGATGTGGATCAACTGTATGCTGACTGTCAGTCAAACCTTGCTGGTAAAGCCTGTAACCTTATTTAACTTCATGTTCATACTTAACTGCTGTGTCTTAATGCTGCAGACATGTTAGTTTAAAAATTTAATTTGGACTGATAAAGCCATGTTTCTTAGGTAAGGTGGGAAAGTTTATTATCAGTTAAGGTTTTTGCTGCACTCTGTGTGTAATTGTTGCCATGCTAATGTTGTCTGTCTGTCTGTCTGTATGTCTGTAACATTGAGGTTACTTCAAAAGTAATTATATGGATAATTAACCTACAGTCTTCACTCTTGAGAGCCATAAGGTCGGCATTCTAGACCAAGGAACGTCCCCAGATTTCACATGTAATGGGGGTGGAGTGGCTATTTTGGGTATTAATTTTGGTACCAATTAAAAGCACATATGCAACTTCCTATTACAGATCAATAGCAACATTAGTCTATCTTGTGATGTTTCAGAAATATTGGAGGTTTTCTGCTGAAAAGAACTGCGAAATTTGGGAGTGTTTCCCTTGGACTAGGTTGCCAATCTTGGGTACCGAAGAGTGAAAGCTCTATGCTAATTACAGGTATTCGTAATTACTTTCGACCATATGACCACTTTTGCTCAATGTTACAGACGGGTGGAAAGACGGGCAGACAAACAATATTAGCACATTTTGAGATTGATGTGTTTGTATATCAGTTGTGTGTGCTGTGGGTTGATTCCTTAAAATTTGCTATTTTAGACCTCTTGTTATTACCTGTACTTTTGTATGAACTTTATTGTAAATAGATATTGTGCTCTGCACTAAGTAACTAGAGTGTTTTGAGGATAGTCTTTGGAAGTTTTTTCTCTGTGCAGAAATTTATGTTATATTGATGTCAGTGTGTCTGTTGAGAGTCTGTTTCTGAGGAGGTAAAGATTAGATTTCAGAAATTGTCAAATAAACATTTCAAGAAACTTTTACCAGGTAATTAACTGGTGATAATGTTATGAAATTTAACACTATTTCTTGTTGAAATGTAAGTTGATCTTGTTGATGTTCTGTGTGTTTTCAGCGTGTATGCTTCAAGTTAGTGACCCATCATACGACCGAGTTCTTAACTGCTGCAAGGAGGCAATCGAGCGTGTTCCGGAGAACATTAAAGCTCATTACCGATGTGGTGTTGCCCTCTTTCACCTGTGTCGCTATGACGATGCTGTAGCTTCATTACGCAAGGCTGCCCAATTGCAGGGCAAGAGTGGTGTGTATATTGCTGTAAATGGAAAGTGTTGGCATTTTTTATGTGTATAACTTGCAGTGTCCATCTGGCATGTATGAGGCCAATATAGTTTGAGCATCAGACAGCAAATGAGTGACATACACACACCGATGTATTGGGATCATTCAAAAAGTTCATAGCCTAACACAGTTAGCCACAACAGATATTCACCGTATTTTGTCACTTTTCAACATAGCTTCTTGTAACAGATACTGTATGCACCTGTTCCAGCATTTCTCCAAAGTACGGATTCAGTTGTAGAAAAACTTTCGTTCTTGGCCTTCCAGTGGTGCATATAACGTCCTTATCATTAGTAAATTTGCATCTTCTTGAGTATTCCTTCAGCTTAGGAAACAAATAGAAATCACATGGTGCTGAATCTGGTGAATGTGGTGTGTTATGGAGTAGTTTGAACCTGGAATTTTTCATTGCTGCCAGTGCTTACTTATTTGATACTTTATAGCAGCTCGCACATCACGGTGTCCATGTTTGTGTCGTCTGTTTAACATGTCAACTGGAGAAAGCCAGCGCAGTGTCATGCGAAAAAGTAGCCCAAACATGGCATGCCCAATAATATTGTGACGAGCGGAACTAAACACTGACAAAGTGTCAAAAGCTTTCATCGTGTACTTCTATAACAGGACACCACAAACTTTTTTGAACAACCCTCACACCTTGTTAAAAGTTGCATTTACTGTTGTTATAGTTTTTTGCTATTCTGTAGTAAAACTTCTGATCTGTATTTAGAGTTAACTAAATGATGTTTGTGTATTTTGGATGCATTTTAAGATGCCAACATTGTTCGATATCTGGCGCTGTGTCGCAAGCGGTTATCGGAGCAAGATGAACAGATGCGAGACCAATGTAAAGCCATGTTCTCTGGCCGCTGATTACATACTACTCAACACAACTACATTTCATTTGAATCACTGCTGAACAGTTTTTATAGCGTTGTACGTGTTTACTAGAAGAGATTTCTTCATTTCATTATCACCCTTGGTTGGAGTACCGGTGATCAGTTTTGTCATGTTATCGGAAGAAATGGAATCTATATGTTTCTGAGTCCAGTTTGATTTCTAGGTCGTGTATATTGGTTTCAGATTTGAGTGTACATATTCCTTGCTACATAGGGTAATTAATGGTTGGCGTAGCTGCAGAACTCTGGAGTCTCTGGTGCTCTATGAATTGTCATTACTTATGTCAGATTGCCCATCAACCGATGGGGGTTCATCATTGGACTCTTCCCAACATTACTGAGCTTTGTTTAAAACACTGGCAAAAAAACAACAGTTCACTGATGCACATACTAATGCTGTTAAGCTCAGACTGGGACTTGACTAATTGGGCTGATACACATTCGAGAATCTTGTACCAGAAACTTGGGCAATTGCATCAAAAATTTCATGCAAGTTTATGGTTCAAGAAACTTGCACATCAAACATGGCTGACAGTAAATACAGTAGAACAAATACAAATACAAAATACAAATACAATTATGAAAACACAACCAAAAACAGCTGACCAATCAAACCTCGCAATTTTGGTCACAAGAAATGCCAAATAGAGCTGCATTCTATTCGGTACAAAAAACTAGTGCAAGAAAACATGGCACATGCTCAAGAAACTTGCACAAGTCTGTGGTACAAGATTATTCAGCATGTGTTACGCCTATGAGAGACCTAATTTTTTGCCCTGTTTAGATGTGACTTACTGATTATTAGTAGAGTTCATATTTGACACACCTGACCTGCCTGCCACATGTGCTCGTTTACTTGTGCCTGGATGCATTTTTTGCCGTCACTCTCTCACTGTGAATGAAATGCATCTTTCTTTACTGTGTTGTCGATCTTGTCAGGATTAGCAATAAAAATATTTTCTTACTTCAGCTACCAAAAGATGCATCTCTGATTCATTTGCACTATATTGCACCATCATAAACATGTTTTAATTGATTGACTGGTTGAAAGATGTGTATCAGAAGTTGTCAAAAAGTGCAGTATCATTGATTTTGTACACAATTTAACAGTTTTATTATTTACTGTGTGTCATTAACTTTTCGTAGCTATTTGCCTTGATTTTACACCCATTTTAATTTTTATCAGTGTCTTTGAGTATGTCGGTATTCTTATTTGTCATTACTGACTTTAATATGTTGTTCAAATATTGCAGTATGGACGTTTTGCCTTTATTGGCATTTCATTGTCACTACCAGTGCAGTTAATTGGCTGTAGAGACCTATATCTGTTACATCTCTGAGTTGACCCAGTGTGTGTTGGATGGGACATTAACCTCTACTCTCTCACTCACAGGCAGCTGGCTACTTGCAGCTTCTAATATGTGTCGTATTGTATTGTGTGAAATCTACTGTGTGGTTTGAGTCATCTTTAGTAAATATTGCCAGTTGCTTATGAATTGTAGATGAAAACGTCCTGAGGTTTACTTTGGAAAAAATTTTCCAGCAGTTTTGTTTATGTTGATGATATGCAGATTTATACACAAGCATTTCCATCAGTCATAAAATTAAAATTTTGATTTTTCGGCCGGTAGAAAATTACGAAATTAGATGTTCATTAGTAAAATTATGAAATGTCACGTGATAATTGAAACAATAATAATAATTATTGACTAATTCGGCTACTTTCATGCGTTGAGCTTGACATTGTTTTACATTGTACAATGAATGATACATTGTGACATGCTGATCTCAGCCTGATTACTGGTAACTTTTATTTAGCCACGTGTAGCTTCAGTAATTATTTTACGTGTGTATTTTATCAGTAGGTGATTTTTTTCTGGTTGTTGAAAATGTGTGTGACTTTGTCTGCAGTTTTTGTGTTTGTGTTTTGGTGTTTCGTATGTCAGAATGAGGCTGCATTCACAGTGACACACACAAGTACCAGTACATGTCCCAGTATGAGTTATTCATTCAAGTCTAGTGTTCACAGACACTCATACACTTTTTATTCAGTCGCCGCAGTGAAAATTGTGAAATACCTTGAATGTCTCGCAGAAGTTTTCTTCACCATCAGCTGTATCATTATACATAGCTGACATCAAAAGTGTTCATATGTTCATATCTTTCCGACTGTTATGTGCTATATAAATAAGTAACACTATGTACTTAGTCTGTCACCGAAACAACTTGTGTGAGTGCAAAGCGTACTTGTCTGCAGAACTCGTGTTAATGTGCACTTCTGCCATTATAAAACATGTAAAGTTGTCATGCCTACTTGTTCTTGTGTCAATTTGAATGCAGCCTTAACTATGGTGTCAGATGAATGATGTTCTGCTGATGAGAGTTTTCAGACAAGCACGTAGCTAGGAGTTTCTTGAGGGGAATAATGGTAGATTGTTGTTGGGTTCTGAGTGATCTAAGATATTTTTGTGGAAATAATGTATAATATTATGTATGATGTAAATATTGATGGGCGGTGATATTTTTCCACTCCGATGGAGACATTCGCCCATGTGCCTCTGGCTATATGCTTGTTTAAAGTGACAGTCACATAATGAGACAGTCAGGATGATTATAAGATAGTATTCGTATTGTCCATTGTCCATCACACCTGGCTCAGACGTCTTCTATTGAGAGTCCTAAAATATGTGTGAAAGCCTGTCGGTTTGAAGTGGCCATATCTCTTCAGTTGTGCAGAGAATGATAAGTCAGTCGATGTCATCAGAATTTGTGGCGCACAGCTTTGTTGTTGTGTGACACTGCAGCTGTGCATCTCTCGGCATTTCTTGGACATTGTCGCATTAAATGAGAAACTGTGGGTAGCATACCTATGAGCTGTTTGCCTGACGTTCTATGCCTTGTGTGTTGATGCTGCTATGGCAAACTCTCACGACTGTGTAGTGTGTAGTAACGTGTATCTTTTATTTATGTACAATTTCGTGTTTGATAGTTTTGTTTGTACACACATCTATATTATACAGTTCTTAAATACGCAGTCACCCTTCAGTGCTTCAGGTGACAGGAAGGCTACATAGGTAAGATAAGGTAACGAGATATCTTCGGAAGCTGGCCAATGGCCTCTTTTTCCAGCTGTACCATAGTTTCCGGTATTAAATTTTGAATACATTTTATAATATAACTACTACATTTACATGGCCTGCTTAAATTTCGGTCAGTCTGCAAAAGCTCCCCTTTTGAGACTTTTTGGGGAACCCAGCTTAACTTATACATAGCTGTTTGCTTGTATGTTTTGGTTTTTGCTTGTTAGTACCAGTGCAAGTGATTGCACGGAAAGACTCGTCTCTGAAATGACCTATTGTGTGTCGAGTGGGACGTAAAACACTACTCACTCACTCACTTAACATATGGATATGAAGGTGAAACATATCAAGCAGCACAGTACATTACTGTTTTGGTACAGAAGTTCACAGAAAAAATCCCCATATATCTACACCTCTTTAGTTGTATAGTATGAAGCATAACATTAATTTGCTAGACGTTACATAAATTGTTGCGTCTGTATTCGGGGCTTAGTGTTAATTGCTTTAGTATTTTGCACGAAAAAGTATTTCAAATACATAAAATACGGTACATGTGTAATGTGTTTCAATTACAAAATACAAATTACTTTTGTTAAGTTCACAAAATACATCAAATGTGTTTTAAATACGTATTTCAATTACTTGTATTTCAATTACTATACAACACTGTTTATGGTTGCTTGCAGTGTTTGAGTGTGTATTTGGTTGTTGCTGTTATAAATGTGTTTTGATTGTCTGACTCTGAATAAATAAATGATAAATGATGATAGTGAAATGACTTTCCATTTCCTTGTTTTGTCTTTGTTTGTTTTGTTTAGCCAGCTTACAAGAAATTTTGTGATTGAAGAAATTGAGCAGGTTTTTCGTAGTTGTAGCAGGTCCCACATTCTGCTAGGTCTTCCCGAACCTGGACTGGAAAAAAACTAGGTTTTTGGAAAGTATTTTAGGTAGTTTTCAGGTTTTTGTGTACAAAGAAGACCAGACACAAAATTATGACACACGTTGAAGAACATCCTAAACATCATTCTCCCTTCACATCATTTCTTATAAATAACTATTTCTTATAAATATAAAACTGCACTAATCTAATTAGCTAAAAATACAGCACAATTATATCAACTCATCAATACGATTTGTATTAAATTGCTCAACAAATTAACCAATCTACTGTGACTGACTGGCTGTAAGATTTGCTAAATTGGTCAGTCACAACTCGACAGTGTTTATTGTTTAACACTGTTGGTATTAAAGAGAAAAGACTTATTTCAGTTATTTCTGGTCATATGTCGGCATAGATTGCCAACAGCGTATCCTGCTGTGACAGCTGACAGCAGGTGGTTCCCACAAGCGACTGTGACTAAACGTGCCGTATACATAAACATTTGCGTCCATACTTGATGTATGCGTCATCACGTGAGACGAGCTGATTCATAGAACTCTGTCTCATGGTGAGTTCTGAATAACACAGAGATGTAAGTTTGGTGGTGTGGCCTCATTTTTAGCCTGGGCGTCGGACTTGAAATCGAGATCCAGGTTGTGGGTTTGCCGTCAGTTAACGAGTCCGGTGTTATTTCCTGAACTAATGATTTTGCGAAAGAGAACTGCATGAGAGAACTGCATAAGAATGACCTAAACAGCTGTCAGCTAGCTAGGATGTTCCCGAGCTGAGTAAAAACCAGAATATAAAATAAATGCAGAACAAAAACATTCTTGAGCGTGAAAGCGTATGAGACTGAAATCAGGAAGTCTAGCTGTTTCTAGGAAGGCCGATCGTACTCTGTACTACATAGTATATACGTATAGCCTATAGCTGCAGAACAATGTATAGCATGATGGCCATGTGACTCCAGTCTATGCGACTGCATCAAGGCAGCATCTGCGTTCTACTGCCAGTCATCAGCTGATAGTACCGTCCTATCGACTGACTTCTTGTGGACGACGACGGGCATTCTCTGTTGCCGGTCCGACTACGTGGAACTCTCTACCGAGACATTTGCGTGATACGCACCACCCCCGTCTCTGCCTCTCTTTTGGATGCAAATGAGCGTCTGAAGAAAAGCGGTGACTGGGTGAGAGAACATTTTGCAGTCGTCGTGACGCAGCGTTTCGACGTTGTCAGTTATTAAATGTGTCACGTACGTATTCACTGCCATGTAAGACAACGTTAGGTTAAATGCCCACCCATGTGCTATTATGCCGTTCTCGAAACGCTTGTCTTTCACGGGCAGAACGGCTAGTGTTCAACCGCAAGCCAAGTCACTTCGCTTACCAAGCTCACCAACCAATAGGCCTACACATGCAGTGATTGTCTTCTGGTTCGCGAGACATTGCTCACTGGGTCTTTGCGGACCCGAAGCGCGAAGTAATTAATTAGGAGTTATTTTGCGTTTTTAGAGCGCTGCAGCGATAGTCATGGCAATTCCGTCCTCTGTCCGTCCGTCTGTCATACGCTGGTATCGTGACGTGAATCAAGCTAAAATCGTGAGGTCTTCACCATCGGATAGCCGCATCATCCTAGTTTTCGGCGAGGATCATCTCGAAATTCGGACAGAATCACCCAGAGTGAAATCAGTGCGTAGGGAAAAGCTCCGGGTTAAGCTTTAATATTATTCGCCAGAATGTCGCCACTAGACAATATCGCAGTTGCTGTTTAATGGTAGAAAAACAATTATTGTTAATCGCTGCAGCGCTTTTTCACGGCGGCAGCTGAGCTTTACTTGTAGAATTTAAGAAAATGTCTATTGACGAAAATTTTACATGGATTTCACGAGTGATCAGACGTGAAACATCTGAGAGAGCAGGACAGGCCCTATACAGCGTCCTGGAAAGTGTCAATACCGGTAAGCCCAAGTTTAGACTTGTTAGCCTATCAGTGGCGGATCCAGGATTAGTAATCGGGGTGGGCCAAGGTCGATCGAGGCACCGAGGGATAAGGTGTGGTGACTGCGGAGGGGTTTCCCATCCCCACTGGTGGAGTGGGCTGTGCCCTCTCCCCACAAAATTTTTTCGAACGAAGTCAGATCTCCCATAGTCGACTTGTGGCGCTTTTTACCAGTTCACTTAAGGCCCTATCTGGCTTAAATGCAATTTAATATGCTTATGCTGCTTGGTTTCCTTACTTTAACAGTTTTGTGCACTGGTCACTGAAGTTTGCCATAGGCCCCTACACACGACATACCGACCATTATGTCGTGTGTGTGGTAAACTTCGATATAATTATTCTATCCCCCGCTGAATCCGCCACTGCTTTTATGTCCACTAGAGCCTAAATACTGGCATTAATGTTAGCTCAGTTTTATGTAGCCTTAATTCAACTTTTGAGTGATAACAACATTAGGTTAAAAAGTCCAAGAGACTGTTTATAAAGGCGGCTGAACAGCGGAGCGGAAAAGCGCAGAAGCCCAGGGCCGCGTGGATGCTGGATGCGCTTTACTTCAGTTGGTACTGCAGCAGACTGGCACCGGCTGTACCAGCCTCAAGATCTCGTAGCCGTTCAACCTGAATGGATTACGCGAACTGCAGCTGAACTAATTGCTTGACACAGTCGTCGCGTTAAGGCCAACGGTAAGTGAATACACTGAGTTAACGCGACTTTATTCACTGTAGAATGTATTGAAATTATTAGCCTATCACTAGCACTAGCATGCACTGACGTTGCGGTCATACAGTGAACTTAGTATCGTTACCATAATAGCCTCGTTTTGTTCGCTTTTATTCGCAACGTCTATGCTGTCATTTCTGTTTTAGCATTCAGTTGATAACTATATGTCGACTTTGTAATCGCTAAAAAGTTATGAACTGTTGCTTTTTTACTCCTTGTGCACTGCGTTTCTAACGTAGAGAGAACGGTATAATGACATCACTCTAAGTAGCCTACGTAGGCCTATACTGACGAGTGACGATCGACTGACCGACGACCGACCTCTCACTGTGGAACATTTCAAATTGCCATATCTATGCAACGGGTCATCCGATACATCATACACTTCATGTTTGGTTATAGAGTAGGGTTTTCGGGGTCGGTGGATCGAACGGCGCTACTTCCGGGTAGACCAAATCCAAGATGGCGGCCGGCGGCCATTTTGAAAATTTCAAATGTCCGTATCTTAGCAAGTTAGCAGACTCACTCAGCAGCGGGTCATGGAGCAATAGACGAGAAAAGAATGCGCGTGGAGTACACATCAGATTGGCCACGATCTAGTCTTTCTTGTACGCTGGATATTTACGTAACTCGTTTGTGGTTGGCTGATGACAGATGATGGCGTCAAACGTCCCTGGAATGTTGCAGCTGCTGTTGCTGCTTCTGTTGCCGGTGAGTACAACATCGCTGTTTTCAGAAACGTAATAAAGAAACCCATTGTGTGCAGTTGTAGCTACAAAT
>Ga0056132_1000354_pt1 | contig 11160 bp, 9 predicted proteins | sample WorMetLIZISLAND2_3_FD_71119 | JGI IMG/M metagenome (GOLD analysis project Ga0056132, IMG submission 71119) | Marine gutless worms symbiont microbial communities from Max Planck institute for Marine Microbiology, Germany - Olavius clavatus LIZARD... ...
GAAACCGTGATTTTCGTCAAATGCCGTGAATGCTGCGAATTTGCCACAATGCCGTGTTTTTGCCAAAATATCGTAGTTTTATTTTTTCTTCACAAGAATATTTTGTTTTAATCAGCATAATTTGAAGTTTATTGTGTGAATTTAACGCAAAACCAAAGTCCGTGTGCTTTGTTACTTACTGGCGGAATATGTGACTGTGACGTCATCACAGTATGTATTTTACGTAAAATGTATATTTTTCTGGAGTTGGAAACCTCGAAACCATGAGTTTTAGTAAATTAGCAGCTATATAAACTGCCGTGATTTTGCCGTGATTTTTTTTGCGATTTTCAGAAAAGTGTGCCGTGTTTTTTGCCATTTTTTGCCGTGATTTTCTACTGTCCCTAGGCATCTGCTTGCGTTACTATGCATATCGTAAAATGGTAGATGTTATTTTCTCTTTGGGGGGAGGGAATCAAAGGACAAATTTGGGGAGGGCAGCTGTGTTTACGTGTGTGGATATAATCAGAATGTTTGGCTCATCTAGTAGCAGACTGTCTCACCTTCATTGGCTCCCGGTACATAGACGAATTCAGTTTAAAATAGCTCTCATTACATACAAAACCCTTTCAACTGACGAACTCCCTTACTTGAGCAGTCTTCTACACCCATACAGGCCATCACGCAGTCTCCGCTCGGCAAATCGCAACCTGCTACTTATTCCATCCATCCATCCATCTTTATTTGCTCAAAAAAATTTCAATAATACACACCAAAGCTAGGCTATTCCTCCACATACCACAAATTTTAGCAGACGAGCTTTCAGTTTCACCGCACCGACACTGTGGAACCAACTACCTACTTGTATCCGGCAGTCCAACACTTTACATACATTCAAGCATCGTCTAAAATCACACTTAACATATCTTCCTAGTTAACCAACGCCCACACATCCGCCAGGGTGGCTTAGTGGTGTAGTGGTTAGCGCGATGGACTTGAGACCGAGAGGTCCCGGGTTCGACTCCCGGCCAGTGCACCGTCAGGCAGCAACTCTGGGCAAGTTGTTAACACCCATGTGCCCCTGTCACCAAGCAGTAGAATTTGGTACCGGTCAAAGGCCGGTGATGCTCTGCGGCCGGGAAGGTAACCGTAGGTCTGGCGTCGCACTGGCCATGCGTCACAGACTTCAGTGGTTTATCCACCTACGGGCTCACGGCCATAGAAAGGGAGATGAGCACCCCACCAACGCTCTGTAGGAGTATGGTCCTCTTTACCTTTACCTTTTACCCTATATAGGGCGCATCGCATGGTCATTTTTGCGATAGCTCAGCTCTCCTGTCATTTTAGTTCTCTGCATTAATTTTTGCTACACTGTCCATGTGCATTCAGTAATGTTAAGGAGTTGACTCTCAAAGCCAAGGACTTCACCTTGACCAACGATAACAATTTGACTCAAAATGGCCACAAGTCTCAACTGAACATTCAAAGCCACCAGGCATAGTAGGCCTATGATATGATAATTAACATTTATACTTACAGAAGTAGCACTGACTAAATAAACGAGTCAAACAAATACAGTATAACAATAGCTGACTTCACTTTGATTTGATACAGTAACACACACTACAGACTAGAATAAACAAATCATAAATGTTCACTGCAGACACATAACACTAGTTTCTAAATTAGCTAACATGCACATTTATCATACTACACACCAAGTCCAACAACACCGAACAATGACACATCACCATTTTGATGGCTGAAGAATAAAACAAACAAATAACAATTAAACAGTCAGCCATGTGCAACTGTCCAGGTATGATCAGCACAGAGGCTAAACAACTTACACAAACTGACACCAAAATAAATATGCAAATTATCATGTAAGAGGTAACACACATTCACAAAAAAAGATAACAAATTCTCACATTGGCAGTGATCAGTCAAAATATAAATGGAATGGAAGGCATAACACTTATAAACCAACCTAAAATGGCAAATGACATGGACACTGGATAAAACTGTCCAATTTCAGATATTTCACAAAGTTTACGGTACATAACATAGGGTACTCTGTCAAACACACAACCAGAATGTCAAACATCGATGTGTCTAATCATTTATTAAACGCTCCTAAACGACAATGACAATAAATCAATATTTACTGATCTAAAGGATTGTTCAGCAGTACTACACTACTGCTGCAGTTTCATCAGTAGTCAGTCAGCTGCATTTTACAACTCAGTTTTCTACTGCTCACTGCCCAGCATTAAAATTCTCAATAACGAGAACCTCCTTAGCCATATTACAGTAAGACAAATATTAACTGAAATGGACTGACACTGCGTTTGATCCTAGTGAGTACATTTAAACACATGAACACAAAAACTGCCAAAACACTAGCACTCTTCATAAATACGGTAGCCTACTAACCAATGACAGAATTTTATCATAGTATTCTATAGAAATCTTCCAGTTACACGGAACCAAAAGTCAGTTTAACATCCATGCAATTGTGAATTAGGTTAGTTCATAATGATACTGGTTGGATATCGGCAAAGACTTGCACTGCAGCATACATCTTTCTTTTATTTTAGCTATGACATTAACAGATATAGAAACAAGACTAATTAGTATAAATCAAAGCATTGAACATAACAGTACAACAATAAAAACATTTTACTTTGTGAATGTCATACATAATACCTAGCAACAACTGCAACATGCATATACAAGTAATAAATACAACAAGCACAAACATTCATCATATAATCAAATCAATCTAAGGAATGCCCTTAGGGAAAATGCAGTGATTAAATCTCAAGTTCTGTGTTGTTGTCAGAGTTTTCAATTTCACTCACAGCGGATGGTGTTTCATCAGTTTTACGTGATTTCTTCTTCTTTATCATTTTCCTTGCCTTTTTTGGTACTGGAGAACTGGACTCATCCATATAAGTATCCTCGTTTTCATTTAGAGTGTTTTCACCTTCATCCACAGCAAATGATGCTTCATCCATTTTCAGTGATTTTTTCTTTGCCTTTTTCCGAACTTTTTTGGGCACTGGAGAACTTGCTCCTTCCACGCAAGTATCTTCATCTTCAGATTTACTGCGTTTACCCTTTGACTTTACATGTTTCTTTTTGGCCAATTTTTTCATCTCTTCGAATTCTGCAGCCACCTCAGGAAAAACTGCAGTAAATACATCCTTCAATTCTTTTGTAACAACCTCCCTCGGAGCAGCATCATCTTCAGCCACAGGAACATCAGGTATTGTTCTCCACTCCACCTCATACATCTGCCTGCCATTTTCAACACGCTTTGCTATCACCTTTTCAGGCTGACAGCAATGATGATATGGCAAATCACCATACATAACAGCACATAAATCAAAGGCAGTTAAATATGTAATTATCTTCTCTCGAGTCTTATCCTTGGGCCACCCAAAAAGTCGCGAGACAAACTTATGCATTCCAGAGTACTGTGGTCTTGTCCAGCAAAATGTTCCTGGATGATCATCAGGGTATGGCTGCTTATAAATGTCTATTATATCCTTGTCTGGAAAATTGGAATCTTCAATTGCAGCTTTCATAATCTTTATCTCAACTTGTTTGCTCTTAAAGTCTGCATGCTTTCGATGCCACTCACAGTTGCATATCCATTCATCTGAGTTTGTTCGTATACACACTCTTCCCTCTCGAGCACAGCCATTACAGCCGTCACTCTTGTGGACCACCATATTTCCTACATGTCCACAGTTTCTGCAATGCTCAGGTTTTGCCGCAGGATCAAATTTCATCAATGTAGCCATATCTACATCAGTTCTCCACTGACTTAACTTTTCCAGTGGATCACATCCTGGCCACGACTGTAAAACTTCTAATGCTCGCTCCTTTCCAACTCCTTTTATGCCATTCAGGCCATAGTCGCAGCCAAGTATTAGTGCCATAGCAATTAAGTGATCCTGTGTAAGTCCCAACTGCTCCTCTATCACCTTTCCTTCATAGCATCGAAGATTCTCAAGCCGTTTCTTGTCACAAGTATAATGGCGGTAAACAACTGATGCACCGAACAAAAAAGCATCATTGTCATCAGTAATGCAACCATCCACACATCCTAAACGATTCAAATAGGCACAAGTTGATTCTGCATCACCAGAACTAACAATATACGGAATACGAAAAACCCTTAACATCTCCTTACACTCAGCACACAACTGTGCAAAGTATGTGTTCTCAACCACATTAGCTGATCGAAAACCAGTGACAGCTGTTCCACACGAAGATGCTAGGTCATCAACAGATTCTTCCTCTACAGTTTGATCTTTTTCCCGCTGCTGACGTCGTGCTACGGCTCGCTTGGCCAATGCAACACCTTTCAGTTTTGGAGACGGTCCATCAAATACGATAATCACACGTACATTGTTTCTCATGAGATGATGCAGTCGCCAAAATAAATTCCGAAGATGTGGTCGCAGTGTAGGCTTTTTCATAAAAACTGGTGACTGCAAAGACTGGAATATCCAGCCACTGATATCAACAGCTAGTCGCTTGCCTTGTAGGTCAGCCATTGTACATCGCTCACCCACAGGTTCCAGAACAGTCCACAGATCTTTCACACCCATATTCTCAATACTGTCGTAAAGAAGCCAAATGTCTATGTGCATACGAACACAGCCGCCATATAAAATTCTGCACAATATTGCTCCAAATTAGTAAACACGTCTAAAATATTATTACTTACAAAATCTTGAAAATCACTAGCGAAAAAACACACCCATAGAGTCCAACATTCCATTATTTTCCATAGAGTCTTCAAAACGAACATAACGTACGGTAGAGATGGGTCAATACCAGTTTTTCAAAATGGATACGATATCGATATTTTTGAACCAATATCAGGTACCGTATTTTTGTACCCGGGTACCCGTGGGATATTTGAACGGTCAAGCTCCGGAAATTTTGTTTATTTCTGCAAGAGTGACGTTTCGGCCGTTCAAGGTCATCCGAATGACTGATATTGGTGCCAATCGAAGCGCATATAGGCCTATGCGACTTCCTATTAGTCCGTAATAGTAACCTTGGACTTGGACCTATCTTGCACCGTTTCGGAGATCAGGTTTTATGTGTTCCTGACCCCACCCCTATTCCACCCTAATTTTGGGTGTTATTGCACCAGATCGCCCATGTTGGACGTCAACGAGCGCATATATGGGCCTGAAGCAATTTGGCCGTGAAATTATTTCCGAAGAATTCCAGCCGATGTCATCACGGTACCTAAACGTCACAGACGGACGGACGGACAGACAGACAGACAGACAGACGGACGGACGACATATGCAATCTCATAACCGCGCTCTGCGCTATCGCGCAGTAAAAATGTGGCGGCCAAAAAACAGTAATTTTTCGGCGGGATTTCTGACAACTTTGTGACATGATCGCGAAAGTGTATGGTTAGCCTTGAGACCAAACTCCGAAGGTACTCAACTGTATCATGCCATTCTGTTGTACGGTTCTGAGGCATGGGCGTTGACGACAAAGACTGAATGGGCGAAGTTGCAACTTGCAAGCATTCCACATGCGGAATCAACGTCGCATCCTCAACATCAGCTGGATGACATCATCAGCAACAGCGAAGTCTCACGCCGGAGCAGTCTGGAGGATATCAGAGACGTTCAACAAAGACGTATCAGTCTCTTTGGTCATGTTGTCCGACTTCCGACTGTCGTCCACTCGCAGCCTCTCCATAGCCAGCACTGCAACAGACGGAGATTTCCCTATGCCTGACGGGATAAATGGAAGCGTTCACGGGGCCGTCCATGCACCAAGATCTGGTTGAAACAGATTACCATAGACCTCGACACCATTGCTGCTGATGCACTCCAACTGGCCACCGATCGTTCTACTTGGAGAGCCTGCAGTCGCAACGGCCGCGAGGCTATACCAAAGACAGTGTAAGCCGCCTACGGCGGCTTACAGGGTCTTTGGGCTATACGCGCTCAATGATGATGATGCTGTAGTTGTGTTGGCTACAAATACTGCTGGGCCAACTGACAGCCTTGTAGTACGCGACAGCATAATATACTTTAGCGCGCTATGCCATCGCGCGTCCGTCTGTCCGTCTGTCCGTCACACGGGTGGATCAGTCAAAAACGGTTGAAGTTAGGATCATGCAACTTTCACAGCAGAGTAGCCCCATGACTAGTTTCCTCGCGGTTAACTTCACCTCGAAATTCCAAATGCAACATAGGGAGCGGGGGCGCCGAATGACATACGCAATTTTCAGCCATCGATGACCTTCGATGACTTTGAACTGATATAAGTTCAAATTTTCTCGGAATTTTGCGCTACTTCGCATTTTTACGAGGCAACAACGGCTAAACGAATGAAGATAGACCCATATTATCAGCAGCAAAAATGTATAGCCCAATGACTCTAGTTTTCGTATGACAGAGGGGTAGGAAAAATACGCATCGGATATTCACGGGGGTTCCTCTGCGTGCGGCGTCAAACGACAGTGAGGTTGTCGACGACGGCAATTTTTGGCGATTTGGGTGGCTACTTCTTCGGAAACGTTGGAGATAAGGCCAGCAATATTACATGGCGATATGTTAATTACCCCTTGTCAGCCTTTAATTGATTGCAAAATGAATGACCTTGTGGCCATTACCGGCACATGTCAAAATCCGTTTTCGGCCAGCAAGGCTGTCGCGCGCTTACCTTTGCGTTAGCTAGGCTTTCTTGTCTTACCATGTAGTATGTATTGTCTTGTATTCAGCACAAACACACAATTGGTGCGGATAAAAATGTCCTAGAGCCTAAAATGTCCAAATGATGAAATATGGACCATAACCTTGTATACAGCATATTTCCTATTATGATTTAAAGATGTTGATAGTTTCTGAAGTTCAGAGTGCGTTGGCAATGTGTTTAATTACGCCTTTGCTGTTTACATTATCGGTGTATAAATCACTTATTATACCCTAATATAATCGTTAACTTAAAGACACGGAAATCATTCGGCATGCATGTGTTATGACTATATGTGATTTCACATTTCAATCTCGACTATAAGTTTCGATTAACCAACAGGTATAGGTCAGTTGGCTATAGTGGTTAGTTGTCACCGGCTATTATAATGCAGCGTACGGCTTAAGCCCTGTCCCCACTGTCGCAGAAAAGTGCGACTGTCGCAGAAAACAGCGAGACAACGGCGACAGTCGCACTTTTCTGCGACAGTGTGGACAGGCTTTTAGATGTAATTCGGCTGAGTGCATGGAGAGAATGACAGCGATGTTGCAGTTGCTGCACCAGCGAGGCTGCGAACAGAACGTGCGTTATACGCGTGCTGCATACCTGTATACCTGTATAGAGATAATGCGACTAACAAGTTTGACGTCATTGTTGTCGTCATTGACGTCACTACGGAGTGACGTTCAGCTGCCGACCGGAAGTCGCCTCATTACTGTAATATTAATGTTTGTCGCGGTTATCGCCTTGACTACTTCTGTCGTCGGTAAGTCGCGCTCCGAACGTTTGACCAAATATACTAAATTTAGTATATTTGGTTTGACTAGAAGTTCTCATGGCATGCTGTTTGAGTGCATTACGCTTAACTGTTTCACTGAAAGTTAAAGGGTCATCCGTAGCACTGTAAACATACAGTAAGTACACAAATAGGCTTAACTATTTCAACTAAATGAATGTGATGGGTGACGGCGTAGCTCAAACCCGGAATTTTGGATTGCTGTCAGTGCTTAGGCTCGATCGTACTACTACTGTGCTACTTGTAACTTTACTGTACTGCTGTAGACAACTGTCCTACCAGACTTACCGGTAGCTGATTTTGTGCAATTTTGTCCATTTTAGTGTTGTTGTAATGACACAGTTCTGCAAGGTGAAGTAGCAGCACTGATTAGTTGAAGTGAGCTTTCGTTGTACTACTAGTTTCATAATCACCTTCTTGATGTTGCTTGGCAAAAATTAGGACATATGATAATATTTCGAATAAATATCATATACTTTCTTATAGTAAAGTGGATTATCAGGATGGTTCGTGTCAGAAATTATGAAGCTATGTCTAAATTTATTTATGTGAAGAAAACTGTGGACTCTTTTTTCCCGGACCACTTTTTTGGACCACTCTGTAGAATAATCCTCTTTGAGCCCTTCATGCAATAACCTCATGTGTGCCTAAGTACGTGTGATGCATTTTGTGGCCAATTCTTGATGATTCTTGAGTGTCGCGTGAAAAAACGCTACGTATATAGGCTACACTCCTGCACTGCTGCTGTTGTTCAGGCGACAAATGTCAGTTTCCGCCAGAATGGCGTGGCAAGTACTTCCAGAGTGGACTGGGCGAAGTGATTATCACTAAAACTCACATCACTACCAAGGGAACGTGCATCGACCAAACTGAAGATTATTTCCTCGTTGTTAGTCGGTAAAACAGTATTCGTATAGTTTTTGCACAACGCGTAGGCTATTTTTGTCGCTAAGCAATCACTCACAATATTATTAACGCTACACGTTCGTTTGATATCAGTAGCAACTGAACAAAAGTCTGTAGACAAACAGACAGATAGTCGCTCCGTTTCTGTTTGAGTAACTGCACTTGAGCAACGTTTGGACATGTATACTTGTGTAAAAATAGTACAAAAATATCGCGTCGATAGAATTACCAAAAAAATGATACGACGTGTAAATAAATGAATAAAATTAACAACCATGAAAAAACAAAAGTGGTAAATAGTTTCCAGCTAAATAGCGCATGTAATAATACTTGTTGAACGTTTCGTTTTAAACGCACGATTATTTATACAAAACTCGATCGTCGAAATCAGCAAAGGTAATTATCGTTGCTAACATATTATCGTAAATAGAGATGATAAATATAATACTCTAATTAGCTGCGTGGTTACTGATGCGTGACGACCGTCATACTCTGACAAGTGACTGACTTCATGGTGTGAAGATGTGTTAATTATTCATCATATTTGCATATCTAATGCGTCATTTATCTCATTTCATTGACGTAACGCGCGTATTAGGACTGTAATTTGTTGCTGCCATTTATTTTAATTTATTTGTTTACTTTCTGATAGCGTCACTGCATATGCAAATTTGATCACAATGTATCACACGAGTATGCAGTGTATATTCTGTATCGGTTATTTTATCTTCACATGCAAGGATGATTTCTAACAAGAAATATTTATGTTTTATCGTCAGTCATGTAATGCTACAACAATTGAAAGCGCTGTTCTGTCGGTTTTTGATACTGTAAAAACTTCACTGTTTCTCGATTCTTTTATTATGGTTGTAGATTTCAAGAGTTGCGGAAAAATGTGAAAATATCTTCACATGCAAGGATGATTTCTAACAAGAAATATTTATGTTTTATCGTCAGTCATGTAGAACTTTAAACGTGCTATAATGCTACAACAACTTATTGAAAGCGCTGTTCTGTCGGTTTTTGATACTGTAAAAACTTCACTGTTTCTCGATTCTTTTATTATGGTTGTAGATTTCAAGAGTTGCGGAAAAATGTGAAAAAATAATAAGTGAATAATAATAAGTATAACAATTTAGGACAACTTTGTTAATGACTATAAAGCGGAATTTACTTTACTTGTGCATGATGTATTCGCCATGGATTTACATAGTGTTGCAATGCAAGTTCTCATCAATACATCAAACAGAAAACAGCAACAGAAAACTTCTAGGGTATATGGATGAATCCAGCTGTGGACTGAGGTGTCTAAAGAGGTAGTTTTCGTTCGCTATTTGTAGGCAGCGATCCAGATCACTGCGCGTTGTCAAGCGTCACGCGATTGATGATGAATGTTAGTATGGCGTGGACTATGATCTATAGCGCTGTCGATGTGTGGGCAATGCTGGTGGCTATGTACTTCATCTCCTACCGCTAACACTCGCATGTAGCACTTCCATACACTCCCTCCCGGCTCGAGAACTCGATTCATATTTGATGAGCTACGATGGACAATGGAAATTACGCGACAGATCCTCAGGGAATGTCAGAGTTAAATAAAATTATGGCAATAATTACCGCTTGTTGTTTCGCGCTTTACGAGTGACTTTGCGTACACGTGTACTAAGGTAAAGTCAAGTGTAATAAATCATAGGATACGATACGATATGATAATGCAAACGCACACTAGCTTTTGAGGTGACTTGGTACCATATCCAGGGGCGGATCTAGGAATTCAGCTCAGGGGGCGATGGTGAGCGCTTTGCGAATAGGCTATGAGGCTAATTGGCCGCGCCGAGTTCTTTGAAGTTGATGTTTCGTTTTTGCAGACCAAGCGGCTGTTACATCTGTCTGCTCATAGTTCGACAACACTACAATCTCATCCAATATAAAGAAAGTAAATAGTCATTTATTTATTTATTTATTTGCCATATTTACTGTCAAATTTTGCATTGTTTGTTTCTTTTCATTATGACACATCATAACCCTGTCAATTCTTCTAGCTTTTTATAACAAAGTTCCACTGGGCATAGTGGAACATCGTTGTACTGTATACTTTTGACAAGTAGTTCATTTTCACCGGTTCGTGCTCTTTCTGCAATACATCTTCCCACTATGTAGCGTAGTACAATGGTGTACAGTACTATGTTTTTTTCTCCCACCAACACAAAGCATGTACACTTAAATATTGACTGCGACGGGCTATTCTTAATTTCTTACAGAAAAGTGCGTAAGGAGACTGCACTCCTCCTTTGCAGACCACGGTCAAAACAGCATGCACATTGTTTTTCTCTCGTCTCTGTGACAAATACATTTTCCAGTCTCCTGAATGATCATCAATCATCATCATCGTCATTATTATTATTGTTATGCGTATCTCGGAGCCTCAGATCTTGTGCGCCTTGCGATTTGTCAAGCTATATAAATAAATGTTATCATCGCTATATTGTCGTCTTCGTCGTCGTCGTCATCATTGTTGTTGTTGCATGAATGTTATATAATATGCGTTGACAGGTTTCTGTATGTACTCAGAGTTACTGTCATCTGTGTGTTCAACGATTCGTGTTGAAACCGCGTTTTATACGCTTGTTAGAGGTCAGTAGGCCTAGTCACTGGTTCAGTTCAACTAATTTTTTTAGTTTAGTTAACTAATTTTGAAAATTAGTTTGCAACTAAAAGTTTAACTAAAA
>Ga0056132_1000357_pt1 | contig 11141 bp, 8 predicted proteins | sample WorMetLIZISLAND2_3_FD_71119 | JGI IMG/M metagenome (GOLD analysis project Ga0056132, IMG submission 71119) | Marine gutless worms symbiont microbial communities from Max Planck institute for Marine Microbiology, Germany - Olavius clavatus LIZARD... ...
CCCATATGTCTGATCCAATTTTATAATTATGCGTCTTTACCAACATTTGGCAGAAAACAAACAAGAAGATAAGCTATTGCTCAGAAGATAAGCTATTGCTTGGTTTATATGTTTTTTTTCTTTTTTTTTATCAGGTGGCCAGCTCGTTGGGCGTCAGCCTTTTCTAGCAGCCTGCCACGTGTTATATTAATTTTGTGTTTATTCAGTTCTAATTGTTAACGTGGCTTTAATCAAGTTTGTGTAAGCGCTCTTTTGACACATTACATGGGTCTTTGTGGTTAAATTTCTATAGCACTGTTAACTCGTTATAGCCTATACGCATAAAATACATTGGGCTCGATCGTCAGCATACGACCTGTTGAATTTGTTGCATACCGTTCGCTATAGGGGATTTTCATGTAATATGCAAATTAGCTACTTCCGTCGGGCAAAAAAAATGTAAACAGTTGTTATGTATCGATATAGTGATCTGCAAAAACTAAAAAAAAGACTCAATGAAAATGTAAATAGTAAGTCGTTCACTAAGAAACGTTTGTTGAACTATCCAGTGGAATGTGGATTTTGTTCGAAGGAATCGTTTGTTTACATTACGCTTATCATTTTTGCCCGACGGAAACAGTTATGCCCATGCGCGCATAAAATTATGAAAAGGGTCTATTGACTACTGTATATCTACTGTATATCGCTTACTTTGGCGGAAACTGCCGACTTTGGTCACAGGCTCATAGCTTTGAAATAAGAGAAGCAAAATAAATAGGAAACATTTTGGCACGTGTCTGAACTTCAGAATTTGTTTCCAGATTTTCCAAGAAAGCACTAAAATAAGGAGTTGGCGGCTAAAAGTGAGGGATTACCTTCAAAAAAATTTCCGACAAAAACTGGTGACCGATAAGCGCTTGACACTTTTTCTTGGCTATAATCCGTTGTGTGAGTGACAAACTGGGGGGGGGGCGTGTTCACGATTCGAACCTCAAGCTTGCGGGATGATGATGATGGTGATGACACCTATATGACAGCTAATTGAGTCAAATGCCGACGAACTATAGCGAATAGGACTAGAGTAGACCGATACCACCCATTGTGATATAGATGCATTAACTCTGTTGGAGGTTGATGACAGCGTAGCCCTATGAGCTGAGCGCGGCTATACAAATATGTCCAGGGCGCTGATAACACTGGGAAATATATACAAGAAAGCTGAGCTACCGCAAAGATGACCGCGCGATGCGCCGTATATGGGTGCCCTAAAAATTTCGAGAGTCCCTGAGTACGCCCATGGCTACTTTTCCCGAAAATTTTAACGGGCTTTTGTTCCGATCGATCCTATGAATGTGCGTACAAAATTTGAAGTTCATAGCTTTACCCGTTCCTGAGATAATAGCGATTGAAATTTTGGGTGGGGTTGCGAACTCCCAATCTTAGGGAATAGGAGGCCGTAGGGGGTCGGGGTTGGTATCGTTCGAAAAAGTGTTGATGAGTTCCTATAGGCCCTTTCAGTCCATAGTAACTTTTCCTCTATCTTTACGCGTTTTAGAGATATTGCCGATTTTGTTCTCCAGCACGCCAATTTTTCCCACCCCACCTCTAGTCTCCCCAATATGTCCCCATGTTCCCCTGGGAGTAGGTAGATGGCCTTTGGGCTAATTGTTCGTACAATTAGTTTCCAAGATTTCCAACCTATGTGGTCCTGATTCACCAACGTCACAGACGGACAGACAGACCGACAGACGGACGGACGAGATGCAATCGTAATACCGCGCTTTGCGCTGTACTGCATCGCGCGGTAAAAACGTGCACAACGTTGATGCCGTTCGGGATATGACTTACGCTGTTTTGCTGTTTCGGAAAAAGCGACGTCTCCTCTTAACGAAAAAAAGAAATATTCAGGTTTATTGAATACATTCGCAAAAATGCACGATATTGCATAACTGAAATTTGGGCTTTCCACTTCAGAAATTGTGAAGAAGGATCCCCATAATTTGGAACAGCCCGAATCTTTATTCGCGTGCCTGGACACATCACTTGGAAACTTTTACTCTGATTTCCCCAATCCCCATATAGACCTCGACGATATAAGGGAATTTTTTTGCCAATTTTCGAATTTTAATCTGTAAAAAAAATCGTTGGAGGGTTGGTCAGGCATCAGGCATTATCGCCTGAACATGACTGATGGTGTTGCCTCTTAAAATTCGAGACATGAACATCCAAAAAGTTATTTTTGGGGAATCGAAATTTCGGTACTATTTTTGCACGATATCATATCTTGTTGCGTTCCGAAATCGCGCTAAAATTCTATGGGCCGCCAAATTTTAGGGAAGAGGGCTCCCACATGTCTGATCCAATTTTATAATTATGCGTCTTTACCAACATTTGGCAGAAAACAAACAAGAAGATAAGCTATTGCTCAGAAGATAAGCTATTGCTTGGTTTATATGTTTTTTTGTTTTTTATCAGGTGGCCAGCTCGTTGGGCGTCAGCCCTTTCTGGCAGCCTGCCACGTGTTATATTAATTTTATGTTTATTCAGTTCTAATTGTTAACGTGGTTTAATAAAGTTCTCTCTCAGAAGCAGCCGATCGTACGGCGTTCGTCGTCTGGAATAGCCGTGCAACATACTGACGATGGATATTCCAGATGTGGAAATTTCTATGGTTTTCGCTTGTTCGCAAGTTTTAATTTAATTTATTCGCCAGATGGCACCAACGTCAGTGGTTCAAGAGGTGAAAGAGTTTGGGGAATATGGTCGGTGTAGGGGTGAAAGTTGTAAAAGTGTGTTCCTAGGTGGTCACTTCCTATTCACTTGTCGAGAGACTTTTGCTGTCAGATGTATCGTTTAGCCACAATGCACAGCGTCGCAGCCTGACGGACAGACAGTCAGACGACAGTGGGACATGCTAATAGCCGATCATAATTGTTGTCATGCAGTATGATCAGCTAAAAAGAAACATCAATATGAAGCAGCAGACTGGTATGCAGCAAACAGAATGGTCACAGATAGCCCGTACAGCTGTCCAGGCGGCAATAACAAAAAAAACATGTACGTTGAAGCACATCCAAAGTATAGGCTTCACTGACCTAGTGAAGTGATAAAACACAGAAGAGTTTTGAGACGACTTACTGTTTACAAGTATGGCAAACAAAAGTGATCAGGAAAGTCTAACTAATTAAGTAAGTAGGTAAGTATAAGTAATTAAGAAAATTTCGAGCGGCACAATTTAAATAAATAGTAACAATGCGCCGCGATCTCAACAACCAAACAAATAAGTCTTTAGCAACCGTTCATAGCCGATGTACGTTTGCCTAAGACCAGCTGGAAGGCTGTTCCACACTCCACAGCCTTGGGCGAAACGTGACGGTCCTCAAAGTGCTGTAGGTCCGCCTGACGACACAAGTCCTCGAGTCGTCAGAACGCAGCTGATGACGACCTTCAGACGACAGCTGACAGTCAGCGGCCAGGTAAGCCGGAGCAATGCCGGACCAAGATGGCCATCTTGAAGTCCACCCGCTTCTGAACCGGAAGCCAGTGCAGCTGGTGTAGCAGCGGCGTGATGCCGTCATACCGTCGAGCGCCCGACACGAGACTTGCAGCAGCATCCTGGACAGACTGCAGCCGGATCATCAGTTCATCGCATATGCTGTTGAAAAGTGAGTTGCAGTAGGCCTAGAGCAGGCCATATGAATGAATCAACGTATAGCATTAGATGTGATGTTAAGCGGTGCTTCATATGTGTGATTGTCTAATGAATAACGATGTGTACAGAGGATGAGACTGGAGACAAACTCGTATCTGTACAGCTGGATGACGAGGAATCCTGGCTCAACTTTATTGACGTTCCTGGATCAGAGGTGGGTGTGTATGTAGGCTATATATGCGCGTGTGTGTTTAATAGGGCTGCGAGTTTCGATTATTTTACGAATCGATTAATCGACGCAAATAATCGATTATAATCGATATAATTGAATCACCAACTAAGTAAGTAAAAAACTTGTCATTGACTGCATCAAATGTTTTTTCTCAACTCTAGCCTTTTCGTAATCTTGAGAGTACAGATGTGCACGAAATCGATTATTCGCTTGCTTGGAAGATGGAAACAATCTGACCGACTCTAACGTTGTATTTTTACCGCGCGATGCTACGCAGAGCGCGCGGTTATGCCACAGGAAGTCGTGCGTTCATCCTTCTGTCTCTGTCCGTCTGTCCGTGACGTAAAGGTATGCTTTTCACACAGGTTGGAATACTTCGAAAATAATTTCACGACCGAATAGCGTAAGAATGTAAGATACCTGCTCACATTGACCCCAATATTGGCGATCTGGTCCAACGGAAAGACCCCAAAATTTGGGAGAAATATGGATGGGGTCAGGAGCACAAAAGCTGCAATATCTCCGAAACGGTACAAGATAGGACCAAACTTGACATGAATCTAATTACAAAATAACGGACTAATAATAGTAAATCGCATACGCCCTTTCGATTGGTAACAAAATCAATGTCCTTGGATGGCCTTGAACGGCCGAAACGTCACTCTTGCAGAAATAGAATAGTTTTACGGAGCCCACCATAAAAATTTCAACGAAGATAGACCCATATTATCGGCGGCGAAATGTAGGCCTATGATTCTGGTTTCTAGAAAATACGGTCGCGGTCGTTCCATCGAGGAGAGGGCGTCAAGTACAATAAGTCCAAACTTGTTTATTAAAGGAAACTTTACTTGACATGAATCTAATTACAAAATACAGCACAGTTATATAAACTTATCAGTATGATCTGTACTACATAGCACAGCAAATAAAGAAGTAAACGTTAACTGACGAGTCTGGTTTTTACGTTGTTAAAAATCTAAAAATCGTAACTTGACAGACGTGTTTTTCAAACCAATTTTCCTGCCCTACCGGTTACTGCATGTGGTTGATGTAGGCGGCGAGTAAGACACGTGATAGCAGAGAGCCGGTGGACGCGCACCTTGTCGTGTACTCGGTGACTGATAGGGTGTCATTCGTCTTCGCCCAGTCCTGTCTGCAGGATCTTCGACCCGCTAAACGCCACAACGTCGTTATTCTTGTCGCTAACAAGCAAGATCTCGTCCGCAACCGCGTCGTCTCGGAAGAAGGTTGAAATAAAGCCCGATTTCCATGCAGCATAAGGAGCTTTCTCTGTATACGTATTGCTGTTTATCGTGGTGTAGCGCAGGCAAGTTTCTTCTCCGCGATAAACTCATTATCAGCTAACCACGCCTGTCTGCAAAGGCTGCATTGCCCAACGCCACGCGAAAAACGTTCGCGAAAAAACGTGCCTAAACAGTAAACATACCGCAAACAAAACGGAAACGGCTTCTATTTTCCAGCGATAATGGACTAATCAGGATTGCCATTAATTACTTCTTGTGGCCAATCACAACTAATGAGCTGTGTCGCTGTGCATGCATCGTCGTTTTGGCGTTTGATTTAGTGCGAGAAATATGCGACACAACAGAAACACTAATTTTCGCTCATAAAAAACTGCCGTGACGATTCTTTAATTGTGCATAAAATTAGTGGAATTTTTTGGTGTTGACAACAGTTACTAGTTCACTGTTGTTATTTATAGATAGCTAAAGTCGCATATATAGTTTCCGAAGATAGAGAGGACGGTAAAGCATGCAACGCAATGTTGTACAAGGGCCGTCGTCGCATACCTCAGCGTACCGTATAAGTAAGTGAGTTAGTAAGTAAATAAGTAAGTAACCAAGAGTATTTCTAGACGGCGCAGTTAAAATAGTACACATTGTGCTGTGGTCCCACTGTCCAAACAAAACTGTCTTTAATGACCGCCGAAACCAGCTGTATGATAAGTCCCCATTTCTGCGCTGACGTAAATTAATGTGTATTTAATTTGGAACAGTAATCTACTACTACATTAAAGAAATTAATCGGTAGTACAGTGCAGTAGTTAGTGAAGCTCTGGTGACGCTGTTTCAGAAGGGAAAAACGTGGCAACAAAACGTCACTGCAAATTCGTCGAAGTCTCAGCACTACTCAATCACCAGATGGAAGTACTGCTGGTTGGAACTCTGCGACAGATCCGTCTGCGACACGTCGTCAACGCCGATCGGCGCTCTCAACAGCAGCAGCAGGTGCCCGACGACGTCACTTCCGGCGATAGAGCAGCGTCCTCTAGCGGCGGACTTGGCTGTATCCAGAGGGCGGCTGTTGTAGTCTTTCGCAAGCTGTTCCAGCAACCTGTCGTGCGCCACTCGTCCTGCGATGACCTATTTAAGCCATGACGTCATAAGTCTGCTCTACTAACGCCGTCGTCGTTTTCTGAAATTAGAATGTTATGTGATGCCGTTATTGTCGCAGCCTATAAATAAACCAACTACTAATCATTCGTGGGTTTATTTTTGGCTTGCTACGTCACAAATTATCAGTTGATCTCCACAGAGTGTTGAATGTCACTCAGGTCCTACTCGAGAAGACAAACAGACTAAAACAGTTCCTTCATTCTGTAGCTTATTAGTGCACTCGTCCAAAGACCTTCGATCTTTATTTAGACGTACGGGCCATTTTTTTCTAGGGGGGCTGAGCCACCTTTGCCCGAAAAATTTTCGACAGCGCCCGAAAAAACTGCTATGTTAACCTACAAAATTACTTTGTCCTACTCACCCCACCAAGTAATTATTAGTAACGAGAAAGCTGAGCTACCGCAACGATGACCGCGCGATGCGCCCTGTATATGGGTGTCCTGAAAATTTTCGAGAGTCCCTGAGTACGCCACGGATACTTTCCCCGAAATTATTAATGGGCTTTTGTTCACATCGATACTGTGAATGTGCGTACAAAATTTGAAGTTCCTAGCTTACCCGTTCCTGGCATAATAGGGGTACTTAAAACTTTAGGCAGACCATGGATACGCCCACGCTCCCTTTTTTCCAAAATTTTTAATGGGCATTTGTTCGGATGGACCCTGTGAATGTCCCGGGCAAATTTGCAGTCCATAACTTTGCCCGTTACTGAGATAATAGCGATTGAAGTTTTGGGTGGGGGTTGCAAACCCCCAATTTTGGGGAAGAGGAGGCCGTAAGGGGGTCGGAGATGGTACCGTTCGAGAGAGCGTTGGTGATTTCCTATAGGCCCTCCATAGTAACTTTTCCTCTATCTTTACGCGTTTCAGAGATATGGCAGCTTTTGTGCTCCATCACGCCACTTTTCCCACCCCACCTCTAGTCTCCCGCAAATTTCCCCATATTCCCCTGGGAGTAGGTGGATTGCCTTTGGGCTAGAAAGAGCGAAGGTGTTGCGCTAATTGTCCGTGCAGTTAGTTACATGTCGTCCGTCCGTCTGTTTATCTGTCCGTCTGTCTGTGACGTTCGTGGATCGGGACCACATAGCTTGGAAATCTTGGAAAGTAAATTACTTTCCAAGATTTCCGAGCTATGTGGTCCCGATCCACCAACGTCACAGACAGACGGACAGATAAACAGACGGACGGACGACATGCAATCTCAATACCGCGCTTTGCACTATAGTGCATCGCGCGGTAAAAATCCCGGATTTCGGGCACTTTTTCTCGCTAGTCAGAATGAATTCCGTTTCTTTCTCTTGTGATAAATACAAAAAAATGTATTTTTTTCATTTTTTGGCTGCTGGCTTCTGCCCGAAAAATTATTGCTTTGCCCGAATCTGCATGGGGCTGCAGGCCACAGCCCCTGGCTCGTACGCCTATGAGTATAACATTAGAGACAACGCAATCATGCAATCAACAGAACACAAAGCTCATTTAAAATCATATAAATCACTTTAGATCAGGAACTGGTGCAGGCCTACGATGCTGCAAAGGCGCCGACAGACGCTTCGTGTACACTCTCCAGGTGGCAGCACTTTGTTGCGTGAAATGACGTCATGACCATCTTGAAAACGTGACATCAGATCGAAAATCCGACTCCATCAATCGATGCATATTCACTTGAAGAACAATCTTGCCATTTCATCCCGATCCGACATGAAACGACGGAGCCTCTGGGTTTTTGAAGAGGTCGCCCAACAAGAACATGATATGAGGTCAGTTCCTGATCTAAATATACATAGGCCTACATAATGCATATGGGAGCATAAATTACTAATAAATATGTCATATTCTGCAGTAGGCTACCATCTACCACCAATCCACCGTGCAACAGGATATCAATAAATGATTGTCGTCTACCTAGAGCGATGACAGAAAACTATACTCTAAGCCACGCCTATCAGATCTGTATGTATAGTCAGCACAAAGTTTATGAATCAACTACGTAGATGCGTTTCAGCCGTTTACTGAACAATAATTCGTCGACTAACCAACTTGCCATAACCAAAGTCGCCGACAAAGAGAGTCCAGATGACTGCAAGTACACTAATAAATAGCATCGAACTTCTGCCGTACGTTAATGCGGCAGCCTATCAAGATGCGCAGCTGTTGCTGAGATGACCGATCGTACTGCGTTGGAAATTTTGGAGATGGGAGTTTGAGGGCTCAGGGTCAGTGTAGGTAGTTGACACTTGTACCGTCGTGTTCCTAGGAGGACACTTCCTATTCACTTCTTCGAACACTTTTGCTGGAGCCTAGGATATTTAAGTTAACCACAAAAACAGCGATCGGCTATAGAAATAACAAGATGCCGTGCTATCGCAAAGATGACCGCGCGATGCGCCTTATATACATGTATAAGCTATTCCACCCTAATTTTGTTCACGCTTACGGCCACTATAGGCCTACTTTGCGTGGATTTGATTCTGAACGAATTTAAGCTCCGGAAATTTTGTTTAGAGTGACGTTTCGGCCGTTCAAGGTCATCCGAGGTGATTGATTTTGGTGCCAATCGAAAGCGCGTATGTGACTTCCTATTAGTCCGTAATAGTAACCTCAGTCCTATCTTGCATCATTTCGGAGATATGACAGCTTTTATGTGCTCCTAGCCCCACCTCTATTCTACCGTTATTTTGGGGGTGTTCCCGTTGCACTAGATCGCTCAAGCTATTCGGCCGTGAAATTATTTTCGAAGAATTCCAAGCTATGTGAGCACGGTACCGGTATACCTAAACGTCATAGACAGACCGAGGCTATACTGTGGCAATACCAAATCTCTGCGTAGCATCGCGCGGAAAAAAATCATTATATCATGAATTCGAATTCATGATGTAGGCCTAACCAGTGGTGTTGAGTGTTTCCGCGGCCTGTTTCCGGTAGTTTATTGCAATAATTAAACCGCCAATCACAGCAACAGTAACGGTAAGTTTCAGTCAACTTATTTTATGCACGCTGTCCTATAACGAATTACGACACTGCGCTGATGCGTATATAAGTTCTGTTTTCAGGCGGCAGCAAACGCTGGTCGATTTACAGTATGGTCGACTTCTGTGCCGACGCAGACTGTTCCACACTGATGGGCCAGCAACTGCGAAGCATCGAGGACCGAAGCCCACAATTCTCGGTACCAGCAGGTCACCGTTGTCAGCTGATCGCATATGGCGACGTGTATGGGCTGCCGATACCGGAACAGTCATTAGTGCAAGGTACGGTGACGCCAACAGGTGGATGCATGCGAGACGAGCAGACAGACTTCACAGACTCGTAGATGCACCAGCAACCAGCAGAGATCGCCACGGCGGGTCGGTGTCACATGTCCACGAACCTAGCTGGTCGTACTGCTTGGGCTGTGACGTCAGAGACGGAAGAGACGACGCAACTCGACTCTGAACTGCGATCCGGTGACGACGTAGACGACAAAGTTGTACGAGTAGACGAGCGAATAGAGACTGTCGAGAACAGAGAACGCATTCTCAATGAATACGTACCGCTGTCGTACGACTAAACTGACCTTTTGTCATACGTCCTACCGAAACTTACTGCATTGCGATTTATCACTGATGTGTGTCTGCCGTTGTCCTGTGACTGGACCGGTCCTCCTGTCGAGCAGAGGTCAACCACCTTCGTTCGACAGTCAGCCTATCAGACTATCAGTTACGATGAACGGTTCAGTTTCAGACGTAGCGCTGTCGTACTTCGTCCGTGATCAGCAGACCTTCACACGTTCTGCCGACGTACCCTCCGAGCGGCACGAGGTAGAGAAAGTCGTTGAGCAGCTGCCAGTTGGACAGGGAGAAGGCGACGTAGAACAGAGACGTGGTTAGCAGCATCACGGTCGTGGTGGTGGCAGAATGGGATGAAGTCGTGTGCTGCTGCTGCTGTTGATGACGGTGATGACGTCCAAGGGTGACACCCCGGGCTGAGGCACGGCGCACCTGGCCAGTAGAACAACGTAGAATAATAATTAGCAAGTAGTCTTTCGGAGTAGGTCTCGTAGCAAGTAGGTCTCGGGAAGTCAGGTTCAAGCAGCAGTTGTTGTACAGTACTAAAAAGGACAAAATGCCCCAATTTCTAAGACTCAAATGGCTGCAGATTCGTTCGTTCGTTCATTCATTCATATAATCAATAATTATTACACATTATTTTGGACTATCGACGAGCAATTTTAATCAAAATAATAACCAAACGTCTCTGCTGTGCTTACGACGAAAAAGAACAAATGTTGACTGACATACCTGGAAAATGACCGTCAAATTGATGACCAAAACCGACACTGGAACAACAGCAAAAGACGTCAAGTCCAGGACTTTTCTGAAGTAGTATTTGATCAGCCACTGGTCGTCATCGTCACACTTTTTCCGATACAACTGCCTGTACCTTCTGGTAGTTACCACTCCATTGTTCAGCCTTGGTTTCGTGTATCTTGTGATATTTTGTGATATATCCGATATGATAATGGTCGTCATCGTCGTACTGTAAGTCGCTGTTCTTGTCTCGCAGGAAGTTGTAATACTTGAGTTGCGCGCGCTCAAAATCGGTTTTCATCAACTCCAAACAGATCTCGACAAATACGCAACAAGTTGTCTGCGTCGCCAGAATCTTCAGGGCGTGACCAATCGAACACAGTCGACGTGCCTAGAACACCAAAGATCGAAAGTATTTCATACATAGGCTATGCCGGTTGCTTTCGTCGGGACCAGAATTTTTACAGCGCGTCAGCATAGCTTGCTATGCAGAGCGCTGTATTAGCTATGATAGATTCTGTCCGACCGTCTGACCGTCTGTCTGACCGTCCGTCACAGTCCGGTATCATGCCAAAA
>Ga0056132_1000358_pt1 | contig 11127 bp, 9 predicted proteins | sample WorMetLIZISLAND2_3_FD_71119 | JGI IMG/M metagenome (GOLD analysis project Ga0056132, IMG submission 71119) | Marine gutless worms symbiont microbial communities from Max Planck institute for Marine Microbiology, Germany - Olavius clavatus LIZARD... ...
CGAACAAACTCCACATTCCACTAGATAGTCCAACAAACGTTTCTTAGTGAACGACTTACTGTTTACATTTTAATCGAGTCTTTTTTAGTTTTTGCAGATCTCTATATCGATACATTACATTTTTGCCCGACAGAAGTAGCTAATTTGCATATTACGTGAAAATCCCCTATTGCATCATTCACACGCCACTGCAGTGTTTGTGAACAGGGCTTTTAGCAATGAAGATAAGACTTATGCACTGTACTAATGCACATATAAAGTTACACATCACTGGCATGCCAATATGTGACAAAAGGCTGGCAAGTAACTGATAGTAACCCGAAGCATTGCAGACATGTGATGAGTTATACTGATCCATGAATCCATAAGGTCCGTAGTCAATAGTCAGTCCAAGTATGCTCATGTTATCCGTGTTCAACACCCTACAAAAATAAAAAGCAAGCAGAACTCATGTAAATATACGGCAAGTAAATTTGATACCATTGGTTGAATAACAGGAAGTCATCTGGCCTGGAAAAACCTGCTTTGGCAATTAACAAAGTTCACTTTTGGGATTTGGAAACAAACTAATCTGGAGAAACTCTGATAAAAATGGACATTTGAACAAAAAATGAAAGCAGTACATATTTTTGGCAATAGTAAATCCAAGTTTGATTCAGTACAAATACATATAAAAAAGCAACAGCAAAAAACGGACAGCACAAAATTCTGACTTGTTCAGTTCACTTTCTCACAGATCATTGGAGTAGGAGTCAGTTTTTGGATCTTTCACCTGTCAGGTCTGTAAAGTGATGTGCATCTGGAAGTTGGCACCTAACTTTTAGTCATACAGCCTCTCCTGGTGTCAGCAATTGCACATTTTATAATTGAGATATTGCTGAAGTCACATAAAAATTAACCGACAAAGGCACAACTCACCCGTGACAGAAGCCAATACACTGCCATCGTGCCACCAACACTGCAGTCCGACGAACAACTTCCTGAAAAAACTCCAGATACATTTCTGTACCTCTGTCATCAGCATACTTGTTCCATATCTACAGTAATGTATTACATCACTCCTGCATCACTGCAATACAACACTGCCATAAAACTTGTCATATCAGTACAGTATAGAAACAAACAGTTACTTGTACAAATACTGACCTTGAATAATCTTTAAAAAGACCTTCAAAAACTGCCTCAATTTTAGTTAGAGTTCCATTACACTGCAGTTGCTAATTCTAATATGAATATTGTCATTCAATGTACAACTTTGAATGCCATTTTACAGCAGTGTAAAAATAGTGAAAGCATCTACTAACGGCAACCGTTATCCTTTAACATCTGTTGATAAATGAGAAATGAATATGGTCAATAACAAACAAGGCAGCTACAGAAAGTCACTCACAAACTTACAAGCAAAATGAGCACAGAGACAATGGTGGTCTAATAAGTACCTGTGGGTAGAAGTTCCTAATAACATAGTCAGCAAGTTGCCTAACGATGTCTGGTCGACCAGCACTGGGACCTTCCCGGCCGGATTCTCGGTCCGGTCCTTTACAGACTTGAAATGAACCGAATCTGTGCCATGGCAACAAAGCAAACAAAGTCACATGTACTACAATCTAGAGCCTGTGCTGAATGTTTGCTGCTTACTACAACTATCAGCTTGTTACAAGTGAGATGCAGAATCAAGCCAACAACTTGCAATTAATAAGACCTATCCCTTGAACTCTGACATGTTCACTATCTACTGAAGCTACCACAAGTCCAGGCATTTGTCTCGACGTGGCTGGACTACTGCAACTCACTGCTATGAATGGGACATTCCCACTTTATCATGTTGGATAATACCATATACCAAGTTTTTGCTTTGGTATGCAACAGATGGAAAGCAAAAAGCCATAAATTAACAGGAAATTAGCTGTAGAAACCGTAAATGACAACACTAGCAGACCAGAATAAGCATATAACTCTGTAATATTGGCTATGTTTACCGGATAAATGACTGTGCAATACGAGTGATGACTGCACACTGTTCACTGATTGGGTTTCCACTGTAAAATATATCTCTGATGACAGTAGAGTCGGATGTTATGCAGCAGCCTGCACGAGTTGTTGGAATGCCGAGATAATGCATTGCCTAGCAGACAATAGACCATTGTCAACAAGACGACCCACAGAGAGTGCACACCAAGGCTGTTCAAATATTAGCCAGTATGTAGTCGCTATCTGTAATTTTGTCACAAGTCACACTTGTCACCATAAGTACATCCAGTAAATAAGTCAGTCAAGCCAATATCTGTCCCGTCCATGCATCAAACTCGCATAATAACACATCCTTGAATGAGGACATAAAACACCAGTAAATTTAATAAATTCTGCACTAAACTATACCAATGGCAAAGCAATTTATACTGAACTGACTAATGCATTAAAATGTATTTTTACTCTTAAATTTCTAAATGCAAATCTTCGTTAAAATTAATGAAATTACTATCTTGGATATATCAAAATTTCGCTTCGGGTCCTCCATAGCTAAGGGCTACCATAGCTAATGTGATGATACGTTTTTGTGCTAAGTAGTCTTAATTAAGTTACGTTCAGATTGGCGATCCGTGTCCCTAACCCTAACCCCAACCCTATCCCTAACCATACCCCTATCCCTATCCCTAACCCTATCCGTAACCCTTAGCTATGGCGGCCCTTAGCTATGGCGGCCACTAGCTATGGCGGGCCGCCCCCAAAATTTCTGAGTGCAGTAGTCCTTAGGCCTAAGTACTTGAGTAAATATTCATATGTGACCAAAACAGTGCAGGTAAAATGAGGCAAAACTGAATAACTGATTAATTCTCATATGCAGACACTGAATAGATGACCATATTTACGTATCAATTAATCCACAGTCCACTCTACTAACTTTTGTCTCTCTGATGACAGAAGTGTCAAGACTTTACGTAGCAACTGCACAGGTTCTGTGTTGGAATGCAGAGATGACGCATTGCCAATCAGACAATAAAGCCAAACAAAGTAAACCTGGTCTTGCAGACAGTAATTCAGACTGAACACCTCACTGTGATTATGCAAACTGTGGGTTTAGTGCTGGTGTGGCTAATGAAAGCTACTGTCTCTTTTTCTATTTCGCCCTTTAAAAATTTGGGACCATGTGCAGTGTGTGCAGCTAAACAGAGAGTGAACTTAACCAAGCATGCATTAATGTGGAGCCAACTATACTAACAAAAACTTACACAAAAGATAGCATTTTTTAAAACAAATTTTAGAGATGCAGCTTCTAACCTCACTACAGAGAAATTCACGAATACTTGATCGAAGCACTTTCCGTCCATCAGCAGTGCGTGAGTAAGGTGTTTTGCCTGCTCCCTTTAACTGAACTTCCCACCGCTCATTTCTCCTGTTGATTACTTCACCAAGGTAGCTGCAGTAAACATTGCAGAATATCAGCAGTACTTGTTACAGTAATAAAACTTAACAATAAACAATATACAAATGTTAAAAACAGTTTACAATTACTTTTCAGCACGAGATTCAATAACCCATTTAAAGCAACAGGACCAAGAAACAAACATTTTGTAAATGAAAAGTCAGTTAGGGAATAAAAACACCATCATCTAATACAAGTGCAATATCAATACAAGCACATTTTACTGAAATAGCTGCACTTTGAGTACGATGGTGCTGTTTTCATCCAGTTTACAGTCTGTATATGACAGCCACTTATACTACAGTGTACCAATATGTCAGGCACAGCTGAAATTGACAGATTTATTTACTTATTTACTTAAAAATATTGTTGTACATGATACAGCAGAAAATGTAAGTTAACTTTTTCCTAGAAAACAATGTAAAAAAACAACCTGGTGGCTTAATATTGCATGGCAACAGTTGCAAGGGACAAAATAATAATAGTCATAAATTCAAACTGTGAAAAAAGAGTCATTTCAATGGCTCTTGCTACAGCGGGAGGGAGCCCCGACTGGTTACGTTCACTGTTCATGAGACTGTGCACTGCAGCTGTGCTGTGTCCAAGCAAATAGGCTTACCTATTGCCAGTACCAGTGCAATGATCAGTGAGTGATACTTATGAACATTTATGAACATGCAAGGCTTAAGCAATTCCAAGAGATTGGAATATCCAAAATGTAAGTGCATGAGGCCCTGCTAACACCGTGCTTTAGAAAAGCAAGGCGTTAGGTTCAGATCAGCGATCTGAACTTAACAGGTGCCAAAATTGATAGCTGCTCAGATCGGCGATCCTTATCCCTATCGCTAACCCTTCCTGATCTGAACCTAACAATTTTTCCTTCAATTCCTTGCCTAGTTTCAGGTCGCCGATCTGAACCTATAATTATCCTTTACTGCCTTTAGGAAATGGAAAATTCCAGACAACACAAGATCTGATAGCTACAAACAAATCTGCTACTCACCATTATGCAAAGCAGCTATTGAGAAAAAAACTGAATTCATACAGGAGGACATCTTAAATGTCAGCTGTAGGCTAAGCAAATAAAACTGCTGTGCTAGAAACTTATCTGCTGTAATGTATTTTAAATGTCAATAAAACTGATGTTGATGTACATTTCACTAAATTAATACATCAGTTCATGCTGATTAGCATCACGGTTTGCAAGTCAAAAATTTCGGATAAAAATAACAAGCTTCTATTGAGTTATAGGAATTTATTTCAGGGTCCACTATTTATCTGCACAAAGACTACACTCACGTTCTCAGTATATGCTTGAAAACTAAACAACACAGTGAAACATACATGGCAGCACCATCTCCAAGCTGACCAGCAAAATATCCAAACTGATGTCCACAGTAACAGTGTGCTGCAGTTTCCGAGCCCGGCAGCAGACGGTTGCCAGAAAAAAATTCAGCAAATTCAGTCCTGCTAAGTTCACTTTCTGGCAGACCAAGCAGCCCCATTGCATCAGTGGAGTAAATAACAGTTTTGGGGCTTTTCACCGGAGTTGTTGAGACTTTGGAAAAGCAGGCTCCTCTCACCTGTCTTTGAGACGTGTCATAAGACTCGTCCACAGGTAATTCTCTCAATGCTATGTTGTCAAATGTCAACGTTTCGAGTGTGACATCAGACGGCAGCCCATCAGTTGCATACTCAGCCATTCCACATCTGCATGAAGCTGCAAATATAGGTGAAAATATGCCGGATCCCTGTTGACCCACAGCACGAATTTTACTTATAATACCTCGATACATTAATTTTGCAATTGCATATGTTTATCGTTTGTTTACTTTCGCTTAGGAGATTTAAAATTACATATTCTACATTTTGCGCCTGAAAGCTAGTGCTGAGCAAATTTAAACATTTACAGATACCGTAAGCTGAGTGACAACCAGAGTTGTTCATGGGTTCATTTTTCATCACACGACACGGGGTCGACCAGACTCATGGATAACTCTGGCTTCAAAATTTGGACGTATTCTTACGTCCACCTCTGGATTTTGGACGTATTTGGCGATTTTTTTGGGCGTAATATACGTCCATACGTCCACTAACGGAAGCCCTGTGTTCCCGTTGCACCAGATTGCCCGCGTTGGGCGTCAACGAGCGCATGGACCAAGCTATTCGGCCGTGAAATTATTTTCGAAGAATTCCAACCTATTTGCACACGGTACCTGATCGTTACAGACAGACAGACGGACAGACGAAAGCAATCTCATAACCGCGCTCTGCGCTAGCATCGCGCAGTAAAAAACAAAAAAAAACCCTCGAAAGTCCAAAATATAGGCCTAGGTTTTTTGGGTTTTATTATTTTTTGGTGAAATTTTGTACAAATCATATTTAATTTCATATTTTAATTGTGATTTCTGTTACAATTTATAACAAACAATGTGACAGATGGAATGGTGTACAGGATGTTCTTTCTGGGTCAGAATTTTGTGCCAAGTCTTATTTTTACACTAAATCTAAAAAACCTTTAAAAATCTTTAAAAACCTAAAAACTTTTTCTAAAAAACCCAGGTTTTTCCAGCCCTGGTCAGACAGTCAGGCAGCACAGCTGAGCTGGCCATCAGATCGAACATTTAATAATTATTGAACATTGACCCAGCACGGCACGCAGTGAAATAAAAGGAGAATAAATATGTTATGTTATTTGTTTACAAACATGAGTTGTACTGGTAATCAATTTCACGTACGAACCATGGGTAGGAACGGTTGGTGAAGTTTTGGGATTGTAAACAAATGGCTGCATTTGTTGTACGCTCTTTGCGAAACATTTACAATTCGTCTGCTGCATATCGGGTTGCATTTACGTCCATATTCAAGATACCTGCTACGGCGACTAAATGCATAACGTATCGCTTGGAAAACAAGTATGTCACGTTCAGAAGTTCATGGAAGTCACTGTATTTATTTATTTTATTCCCCTCTTCCTTTCCTTCCCTCGGGTCGGTTGAATCCGCTGAGCTGAGCTGATCGGCTGATCAATTTTGGCCACCTGCGATTAGTCGAGCGGCATCACGTGACTCACAACTGAATCAGCGGTTTAATGTCATTGCGGCAGTCAATACAAATATTGTGAAGGAGCTAAATTACAGTGATACCGGTATTTCCGATTACGTTGAAAAAGCAGCAAACACACTATAAGCAGTCTCAAACAAATTCAGATCATTATTTACAGCAGATCACTTGCCAATCTGGCTGATCAGCCAAGTTGGCTGATCAGCCAGGCAGGTTAGTCACTAACAGATCAGCAAGCTTAGTAAGCACATCACCCATTAAATAAAATAGGATGCATTTCTTAAGTAGGCCTAATATATATTACGGTCAGTCGGTAACGAATCAGCATTCTTAATAAGCAGATAAGCCATATACATAGGCCTAGATCAGCCAATTGTACACCAGCCTTGTAACAGCGTCAGTCACTACAACATGATCAGCGTTCTTACAAAGATCAGCCATTTCAGTAGATCAGCCGATTGCAGATCAGCCTTTTAACAGCGACACTTGATCAGCTCAGCGATCAGCTCAGCTCAGCGGATTCAACCGACCCCCTTCCATCTCCTTTCCTTTCACTTCGATTCCCACTCCCTTCCCCTTACCTCTCCTTTGGCTTTGGGGGTTACATTTAGGGGACGACTGGAGTTTCATCGGCGCTATTGCAAAATTGTCAGCCAACGTTATTAGTATTACAGCAGATCATAAAGTAAAATTAGTGGATCTATTCAAAACCATGGAGCTTCTAAATAATAGTTATGCATTTTATATGCTGCGGAGGGGCTCTGCCCTCCCCAGACCCTACCCCTATCGGTTAATGCATTTTGCATTGTAACCAATGGCGCCCATGAAACTCCAGTCTACCCACATTTATCAATCAATCAATCAATCAATTTATTTGCCAAGTAAGACAAGACATTTAGTCATTTAGTTACCATTTTCATTCCCTTGCGGGCGCCTACAGTTTAGTTCGTTCAGTAGGGGGTGCCAGAGTGGTTTTTGGCTTTATTCGCCAGGGGACACCACTTCATTTTCGTTGTTTTTTTTTGCCGTTTTTGTCCATTTAAAAATGTCTCCACCCAAAACCCCTAGTTTGTACTTGGGTCCCGCTACTCAGTCAACTGCAAGTTTCCCATCAGTGAATTGGTCTGAATCATACAAAACAACACTAATTCTACCAATTTCAGTCACTTTCTAAGCAATCTGGGTCGGCAGAGCTAATCTGCATTTTTACCCATTTTTACCTTTTCTTTACAGCACGACATATTGCCCGCTTTACATCAGCACTTTTCTGTGCATCATATGAACAGGGATTGTGATGTCAAGTGGTAGGAATAATGTTTATTACAAGAACTTTTTGTGCGGCTCTTTCGCTACCAGGAGGAAAGGTTACATGGAATATTCACGCCCTGGTGTCCTTCGATTTCTATTCTTCCTGATTCCTGCTAGATTTTAGATGATGGTTCAGTCGTTTTTAATGGTTAAAATGCAAATTTGCGAGGGGGCTTGTCCCGTCCCTAGTGAATTTTATGTCAGAGAGATATTAAACATATAACAGTGAAATACCGGTAATACAATAAATAACATATGAAATTTGACATAAAACCAGTGAGGTGGCCTTCGATCTATTCATGATCAGATGCCTTCCAGACTCATTGATTTTTCGGCCGGGCCAGCCATTTGACTGCATCAGTGCATGCAAGATCATAAATTCTGAGTTAGTTTTGTTCCTGTTTCATTTGTCGGCTATAGCCTTTCTTGAATGTTACAGAAGTAGCATACACATGATTTCATAGTGGTCAGTGATATTTGTTCTCCCATCCCTGTCCTTCACTCACTTCCATATCTCCTTTTTCCTTTCTTGGGGCCATTCCCTAAATCAGTTCGGGCCCAGGGAATGCTGTAAGCTGTGAGTTGAGTTCAGGCAAAGCCTGGCAGTCAAAAGCATTTTGATGCATTTTGAACCAAAAAAGCACATTTCATGTATAATATGCACTCATTGAAGCTGTGAATTTGTGAAAATTCATGTGTATTGGGTTTGAACAGGCATATAACTTTGGTGTGAAAAGTGGAGGACCTCTGTTTAAGTCAGTTTGTATTGCATGTATCTCAGGACATGGCATCAGAGTTCTTGAGAACAAGATGACGCAAGCATTAAGTGGGGTGAGGTATAGAGAGGAGCATAATGTATGTGTTAAACACTGAATTGACCCGTGTGTACCTGTAGCACAGTGATAAATGACAAATAACAGAAATTTGATATAAAAGCAGCGACATTGGCATTTTTAATCACTTAAAAATTTCCCGCTTTTGAAGCTGGGGTCAATGACTGAATGTGCAATGCTGTAATGTCGAACTGCCTCCTGCTACTCTTTGTCTGTTTGTTATCAACTATTTCCCAATGCATATCATGACAGTTATGTTCATGTTTATTTTACACCTGTATGCTGTGTTGTGTAATATGATTACAGATGCTGCCAAAGACTCGTGTATGTATTTCCTTCAGTTCTTGGACTTTCATTGTTTACAAAGAGCAAAGATAAGGAAAACAGTGAAAATGAGAAGAAAGAAGACATTTCCAAGACGTCGATTGTATTGAAAAAAGAATCATCTGAAGATGACAGTGCAGTTGTATTAACTTTGAAAAAGGCAAAACTTGCTGAGAGTAAGCAAAACCTTGACCAGGCTGATGAGTTGTACCATCATGCTCTTGCACTTGTTAACGTCCACCGACAAGAGAAAAGCTGGTCAGAGGAAAAGATCTTACAGGCACAGGTGTACATTTATGATTGCATGGCGAACTTGGCTTTGGTTCGTGGTCAGCTAAGTACTGCCGAGAAGTTGTTCAAACTGACAATACAAGGGTTGTTACAGGAGGGAAAAGGACAAGATGATAATGCTGTTGTAGAGCTATCACTAAAGTTGGCTGTAATCTATGCTGCTCAAGATCGATCTTCAGAGGCAGAACTAGGCTATCAGTTTTGCATTGATACTCAGCAGAAGAAGATAGACAGTGCAGAAGAGTCTGATATCGATACAGTTGCTCTGCTTGGAATGTCTGTAGATGCACATTCTCGATATCTCGTCACACGGAAAGATTACACAGCAGCTATGCATAACCTCAGCAAGGCATTGGAGATAGCGATCAGCGTTCTTGGTGAAACCCACCAGCAGGTCGCCGTTCTGCTCAGTGATATTGCTACTGTTGCTTCACTGACTAACGATTTCGATACAGCACAAGAGAAACTACTCCGTGCTGTCGACATTGCTGAGAAGATAGAGTCTTCACACCTGCCCACTTTGTACTACAATCTGGGTGCAGTCTATGCACATCAACAGAACCCTCGTCAAGCTCATGCACTGTTCGACAAAGCAGTTAAGTTAGCTAAAGAGCTGAATGACATTGAAGCATTAAAAAAAGCAGAAGAAGGCTTAAATAAACTCAAAACTAATAAGTAAAGAATTGCTGTTTGGTGTAATACTTTTTGATCCTTCATCAGTGCTGATAGTTGGATGCTGAATGGACCATCTCTCGACGTGCTTGGCGGTCTTCTGGGAGCTGCAGCAACTGTCCCAGTGTACAGTTCATTGCCTCCAGTATGTCATTAATCCAACTTCTTGCCGGTCTACCTCTCGGCCTGCTTTCTTGGATACATTGTCCAATAATTATTTAATCTTGATATTGTTGGTGATTATAAGTATATTGACAGTGTTTCCTGCACTCAGTAAATGCAAATTTTGTGAATGAATGACATATGAACAATGAAATAATATTTCTTGCTATTTATTAATACTGTTATTTCATATGGAGGCTTTCTGTTTCAGCACTTTTCAAATTGCTGTATTAATTTACTCAACAGTTTTGTTTCAGTTTATTGACTGGACTGATTGCATTTCCTTAATATTATGCAATATGTACCAGTACTAGACTACTAGTTTTAACATACCATAAGTATTTTACTGGGGGTTCATGGTAATAATTATTATTGCTGATATAATCAAATAGCAATAGTAATTAAGGCAACATTTAATTTTTTAACTTGACAATTTTTCCAGGTTATTGGCAGATTGAAGCTTTTTTCAAAAGCGCTGTTTTGGCACTTTACACAAACTGATAAGTGCATATATAAGCTGCTAATGTGACACTGTCAGTGCAGTCTAGACCTGTAAGCCACCGCCGTTTCTCGCCATCGCCAGCCGATTCAGTGCTAAGCCGTCGCCAGCCGACGCACGTTAGTTAAGCCGCCAAAAAATTTGCAAGCCATCGCCAGCCGAAAGACATCCCAGCCGCAGCTCAATATTATCGATCTGAACATTTAACTAACATAAACGTATGTTACATAGGCCTCGTGAGGTGAGTGACATGATCAGATGAAATAGGCCTACAGTTATTGTCACAGATCAAAACAAACAAACAACAAGTTTAAACAATAAACGGTATTACTTAGTAAATTTATTACAGTTTTTGAGCCACACTTATCAAATGCACCCGGAATCTGCGAACAAAAGTCACGAAAAAGCCACCTTAAGCCGGCTAACCAGTCATGCTTTTCGTGATGCAAGCCAGCCGATTTAAGCCGAATTTCGCCGGCTAGCCAGCCACCAACTTTCTAAGCCAGCCGACAAAGGGCCTCATAAATCGGCTTGGGGGTCTAGTGCAGTCT
>Ga0056132_1000359_pt1 | contig 11126 bp, 8 predicted proteins | sample WorMetLIZISLAND2_3_FD_71119 | JGI IMG/M metagenome (GOLD analysis project Ga0056132, IMG submission 71119) | Marine gutless worms symbiont microbial communities from Max Planck institute for Marine Microbiology, Germany - Olavius clavatus LIZARD... ...
GGGACCTGCGCCTGCGGACGTTGCGGCACCGGGATCGCGGCTACAGTGCTCGCGGAGCGACGCCAAGTGGTCGAGGTGGAGATCCAGCGTAAGGTCATCGAGTACCGCATTGTCGGCGGACCGGGCGTGTTGGCCTTTGCGGTCTAGCCGAAGCCCGGCAATCCTCCCCGTCCCCACCGTCCCGGCACCTGCGGGCGCGTCAAACAATCCCCGACTTGCAACCTCACTCGGCGACTGCGCGAGCACCGCAACGAGGTCCTGCGCTTCCTCACCGACCTGCGCGTTCCCGGCGACAACAACCCGGCCGAACGTGACCTGCGAATGCCCAAGCTCAGGCAGAAAGTCTCCGGTTGTTTCCTCTCCGAAATCGGCGTGGATGCCTTTGCCATCCTTCGCTCCTGCCTTTCGACCCGACGCAAACAGTCCGACGATATTTTTAACTCGCTCGTCCTGACCTTCCAAAGGGCAACCCCCAATGCCTCAATTGGAGTAGCTGAATAGTTACGTTGATCATGCCCGCAAGATCGATCGTAAGCTCATGTCCGGTATTGTCCATAATAGTGCTTCAAGTGATGGGTAGCATCATTGCCGATTAACAACGTGGCGGATACGTCACGCGGGCGGCGATAAGATGTTAAGGATCAATTCCTTCTAGACTCGCGCTGTCATTGTGAGGGCTATCGAGTTCCAGACCCCGGCACCTCGATCTGGGGTGATGGCAGGATCGGTCATGCCGATCTTATAGGTACGGCTTGTCGGAACGGCGGGCGAAGGCGTGGGTTTAGGTGCCGGGATGCTCGTTTTTATCATCATGTCAAACCGTCTCAATGTCTTTGCGTCCTAACAATTCCATCCTTACCCAACGATTGCTTGGTCTGAAAGTCGATTACTGTTGCCCTCGTCTCCCATCCGATTCCATCGGGAATCCCCTTCTTTCCGGGTAGAGATAGGCATTGAGTGTCCCAGATCAATCAATGCCACCTGGAGGATGGCGACCCCAGCACCGCGCGCACCTTGACGCATCGGGGGCGAGTTCGAGGCAGCCTGTTTCGCCCTCTTGTCATTAGCAAATGCCGGAATACCGGAGCGACATGAATTATTCTCACAACCGGAGCGTCGCCATTTTCCGCGAAACCCGAAATGGGGTCCGTCCGATTTCAGATGCACAAAATGAGGCGACGGCCATGGCCTTCGGCGGCCCACGTTCGTCCTGCGTCCGTCCCGGCGCACACTCCGCGCGGCACCAGGACTCCCACAAGGACTGGACGCCGTGTCGCATGGCCTGACCTTTCGTCTCCGCCGGCGCCCACACGCCGCACTCCGACGAAACGCACGCCCTACACCTACGCGAGGGTCGGTCGCGCTCCGCTCGTCGCTTACGCTCCCTCGCTTTCCTGGGCTCCTCCAAGGCAGTCTCTAACTTTCTCGCTCCAGCCTGTAGCCGGTAACATCAATCGACACCGGGTGCTCGTGTCTACACCTACTCGGAGAAATCCCCCGCCCATGGGCTGCCACCTCCCCTGGCCATGCCCCTCCCTCCGGCTCCATCTCCATATCCGGGAGCGGTTGCCGACACCGGATGCGCCGTCGGCATTACGCCGTCCGGAACCGGCTCGGAAGCTTGCTGTAGCTCCGATACCGGAGACATGGTCCGGGATTGGGTTGCCGGCTCATCCGGATCCGCGAGCGAGGAAATATCACCTCCGGTCGGGGCCTTCTCCTTGAAATAGCGGAAGAAATCCGACTCCGGCTGGAGCACCATCAGATCCCCGCCCTGCCCGAACGTGTTGCGGTAGGCGTTGAGACTGCGGTGGAAGCTGAAGAAGTCCTGGTTACGGTTGAAGGCCCCGGCATAGATCTCGGTGGCCTTAGCATCGCCCTCACCCCGGAGGTGCTCGGATTCCTTATAGGCATTGGCTAGAATTACGGTTCGCTGCCGGTCGGCATCGGCACGGATACGCTCGGCGGCCTCAGCGCCTTTGGCGCGCAGGTCACGGGCCACCCGCTCGCGTTCGGCCCGCATGCGCTGATAGACGGATTCGCTGACCTCCGGCGGCAGATCGATCTTTTTGACCCGCACGTCCACGACCTCAATCCCGAGCTCGGCGGCATTGGTATCCACCTTCTTGGCCAAAATCTGCATCAGCTCCAAGCGATCGGACGAGACTACCTCCTGAATGGTTCGCTGGCCGAACTCATCGCGTAACGCCGTGTTAACGCGCTCGGAGAGCAACCGTGCGGTACGCCCGCTGTCACCGCCGGTCGACCGGAAGAACTGCCCCGGATTGGTGATGCGCCATTTGGCGAAGGAGTCGACGATCACATCCTTTTTCTCGACGGTCAGAAAACGCTCGGGCCGGGAATCCAGGGTCTGGATACGGCCGTCGAACTTCTTGATATTGTTCAGCACCGGGATCATAAAATGCAGCCCAGGCGCGTATTCGCTATCGATGATCTCGCCGAGGCGAAGCTTGATCGCGACTTCCCATTGATTGACGGTAAAGGTCACGGCGTAGAGGAACAAAGCCGCCAAGACCAGCCCGATAGGTGCCAACATCTTGATCCGATTCATCGACGAGACCTCCGTTCGCGTACCACCTCACGTCGCGGCATCGACGCCGGCTCCCGATCCGCCGATGCATCGGGACTTTGCCGTTTCTCCAACAGACCACCCTCGCGCTTGCCCTGATCGATCAGCCGGTCGAGGGGTAGATACATGAGACTGTTTCCCCCTTCCACGTCCAGCAGCACCTTGTTAGACCGACCGAACACCTGCTCCATAGTCTCCAGATACAGCCGTTCGCGGGTCACCCGAGGCGCCTTCTCGTATTCGCTCAGGATGGCGAGAAAGCGCGAGGTCTCACCCTCGGCACTAGCGACCACCCGGTCTCGATAGGCCTTGGCATCCGCCAGCACGCGCGCGGCCTCGCCGCGGGCCCGTGGCAGGATCTCATTGGCATAGGCCTCGGCCTTGTTCTCCAGACGCTCCTTGTCCTCCCGCGCCTTGATGGCATCGTCGAACGCCTCCTTGACCTGTTCCGGTGGTTTGGCCGGCTGCATATTCACGGAGGTGATCTCCAAGCCGGTCTTGTACTGGTTGATCAGGGCCTGGGCGCGCTCGCGGATCATCGCGGCGACGGCACTGCGCCCCTCGGTCAAGATAAAGTCCAGACGACTACCGCCGATCGTCTTGCGCACCACCGTCTCGATGGCGTCGCGCAAGGTCTTTTCCGGAGATTGGTCTTGAAAGAGATAGTCCGCGGCATCCTGGATGCGGGATTGGACGGTAAGCTCCACGTCGACGATATTCTCGTCCTTCGTGAGCATGGCGGCCTTGTGGGTGAAAGAGGAGATCTCATCCACATTGACCTTACGTACCTCATCGATCGGATAGGGGATGCGCCAATGGGGTCCCGGGTCCGTAATCTCGGTGTAGGCACCGAAGCGCAGCACCACCCCGCGTTCCGCGGGCCCTATGATATAGATGCCCGAGGCCAGCCAGATCACGAACAGGATAGTCGCTCCCACGGCGATGGCATTACCACCGATACCACCCCCCGATCCTGTCGAGGGACCATGGCCACTACCATTCGAGCCATCCGGCGTTCGGCCCTTCCATCCGAACAGGCCGCCCAGGCGTTCCTGTAGCTTGCGCACCACTTCATCCAGATCCGGTGGTCCCTGATCCGAACCTTTCCCGCTCCACGGGTCTTTGTTTCCACCACCCGGTTCATTCCAGGCCATAATCGCTCCAGCTATTGAAATGCACTGATCTTCCGGTTATCCGAAAAGATGGCGGAGCGTCACCGCCCCGCACAGCCACCCTGAATTTTCCAAGGTGCCCTGCTTTAGAGAGCGGGAAAATTTCGTCCCTGGAATTTTCCCTTTACGCGCAGCGAAAACGCGATTTTCGCTTCGCTTCATTGATCGCGCACTCACGTGCTCGATCAATGGCGGTGCATCCCTGCACCGCACGGGCACCTTTGAATTGCCCGAGGTACCCCTACCGCCGAATGTGCTATTGTATGCTGATTCGGCCGCGATAAGTCATGTGTTCCTTACGCTTTCCGGGGCTAGCGAATGATAACTCGATGGAGGAGCACAGGAAAGCAAGGGAGCGTACGCGACGAGCGGAGTGGACAACCCCCGCTAGGTGTAGGGTCGGGCGTTTCGTCGGAGTGCGGCGCGTGAGCGCCCGCGGAGACGAAAGGCTAGGCCATGCGACACGGCGTCCAGTCATTGTGGGAGTCCTGGTGTCGCGCGAAGTGCGCGCCGGGACAGACGCAGGACGAACGCGGACCGCCGTAAGGCCATGGCCGTCGCCTAATTTTTCGCACCCGAAATCGGACGGACCCCATTTCGGGTTCCGCGAACAAAGGCGACGCTCCGGAGAAAGCAACGGCTTGGTAATTTTCAACCGCACAGATGCTCAAATGCAGAGGGGCCGAAGTAGCCGCCATCGGTTACCTGTCGTTGGTAATCTATACCCTCGGGGTCCGATCATACCTTGCCTTCGAGGTCCACCAGCCGCTCCTGCAACGATCGATCTTTGCTCAGCAATCGGTCGTATTCGGTCCCGGGTATCATCACCGTCATGTTCCACCCACCTTGCTCCGTCGTCTGCTCCGAAAGCACCTGGGCATGGGTGAAGAACCACGCCCGCAAGGCCCCTTCCTCCGGACCGACCCGGATCCACCGATGCCGATGCTCGGCACGAAAATATTCGCTCAAGGCGTCGAGGAGCAGGGGAATTCCGGCCCCACTGGCGGCCGATATCCGGACCCGGCACACCCGCCCTTGGGAATCTCGTTTCAAGCGTGGCTCGGTAGTGGGTAGTCGATCGATCTTATTGAAGACCTGGATCTGCGGCAGATCGTCCGCTCCGATCTGTGTCAACACCGCTTGAACGTCCGCGATACAGCCGTCCCGTCGCGCGCTGGATGCATCCACGACATGGAGCAACAGGTCCGCGGTTCGGGTTTCTTCCAAGGTGGCACGAAAGGCCGCTACCAGCTCGTGCGGGAGATGGCTGATGAAGCCCACCGTATCGGCGAGGATCAGCGTCGGGCCCTGGGGCAACGGCAACCGACGCAGGGTCGGGTCCAAGGTCGCGAACAGATGGTTGGCCTGATAGACGGAAGACCGGGTCAAGCGGTTGAATAGGGTCGATTTGCCAGCGTTAGTGTAACCGACCAGGGAAACCATCGCCAACTCGGCACGCTGCCGCGCCCGGCGGCTCCGGGCACGCTGGGAGGCGATGCGCTGTAAACGCTTGTCGAGCTGAGAGATGCGGTTACCGATCAGGCGGCGGTCCGACTCCAGCTGGGTCTCACCCGGTCCGCGCAGACCGATACCGCCTTTCTGGCGTTCGAGGTGGGTCCAGCCGCGCACCAAGCGGGTCGAGAGATGACGCAGCTGAGCCAGCTCCACTTGCAGCTTGCCCTCGAAAGACCGCGCGCGCTGGGCAAAGATATCTAGTATAAGCCCGGCGCGATCCACCACCCGACACCGGAGGTGGTGCTCCAGATTGCGTTCCTGCGCAGGGGAGAGCCCGTGGTCGAAGATCACCAGCTCCGCCCCATGCCGCTCGATCAGTCCCTTGATCTCGTCCGCCTTACCGGGACCTACGAACAGACGCGGATCGGGAATCCGACGGCTTCCCCCGACAAAATCCACGATCTTTGCCCCTGCTGCCACCGCTAGCAGACGAAACTCCTCCCGCGCCTCGGGGTCGCCGGCTACGTCCAGCTCCAGACGCACGAGCAACGCCCGCTCGCCACTGTCAAGGCGCTCGAACATTATCGCTCGGAGGACACCTTGAAAAATCCAAGGTACCCCGAAGAGTACTGCGGGGGGCTCGGTAGCGACAAGACGACGGATCACATCGAGTGGCAGGGAGGCATCGGGAAGGATCAACTCGGGTCGGGTTCGGCTTGGCTCTCCAACACGACCAGTGGCAGCTTGACGTTACGTGCCGGAACCACGGTGGAGATCGCGTGCTTGTAGATCATCTGGCTGACGTTGTTTTTCAGCAAAACGGCAAACTGGTCGAACGACTCGATCTGTCCCTGAAGCTTGATTCCGTTCACCAGAAAAATGGATACGGGTACGCGCTCCTTACGCAAGGCGTTGAGGAACGGGTCTTGCAAGCATTGCCCCTTCGACATGTCTTCTCTCCCTATATTGATCAACAACCTCGAAAAAACCGCTTCCTTGACAATTCTTCAAGCCGCGAGGCGAAAATGTTTCGCTTCGCTCTATTTCCCTATCGAAGCGATTCGGAGACCCTCGGTCTTTACCAAGTGCAAAGCCCGATCGAGCGGGTCCTCCCGATCGAGGATCCAATGGACATCGGGCTCGGATCGCAACCAGGTAAGCTGTCGTTTCGCGAGCTGCCGCGTAGCGCTAATTGCGCAGTGCAGCATAACGTCAAAAGTATATTCGGCAAACAAGTATTTCAACATTTGCCGATAACCCACGCAGCGCATGGAGGGCAGCTCGGGAGTCAAATCCCCACGTGCCCACAGGGTGCGCACCTCGGCCTCGAGCCCGAGATCGAGCATCCTGAGGAACCGCCGCTCGATGCGTTGGTGGAGGATAGCCCGTTCGGCAGGTGCACGCGCCAGCCTCAGGACACGATAGGGCGGTACCCGGTGTCGCCGCGCTCCGATCAGCTCGCTCAACGGCCGACCGGTAAGCTCATAGACCTCGAGCGCACGCTGGATACGCTGTGGATCATTGGGGTGAATACGCCGTGCCGAGGCGGGGTCCACCGCGGCCAGACGCTGGTGTAGCACCGCCCAACCCTGGGTACTCGCCTCGGTGGCGAGCCGGACACGCACCGCGCTGTCCGCACCCGGAAGCGGCGACAGGCCTCGTTGCAAGGCGCGGAAATAGAGCCCGGTACCACCCACCAGCAGGGGAATCCGGCCCCGAGCCAGGATCGCCGCTATTTCGCACTCGGCATCCGCGCAGAAGCGAGCGGCCGAGTAAGTTTCGCTCGGATCGCAGATATCCAGCAGTCGATGGGGGGCCCGGCTCAAGATTTCGGGGCCGGGCTTGGCCGTACCTATGTCCATGCCCCGGTAAATCAGCGCCGAATCCACACTGATGATCTCGCAGGGCAGGCATGCGACCAGGTCCACCGCTAGCTCCGTCTTGCCGGCAGCCGTAGGCCCCATGAGTGCGATCACCAGCGGTGGCCCGCCGACAGCCTCCGACATACGACGACCTCTGTGCCTACTCGACGGATGCCCGGCCCAGGGTCCCGTTCGACTTAGACTTACGGAGACCTTGGAAAATTCGGTGGAATTCGATAGGTAGCGGACTTTGAATAATTCCGTCCCTGGAATTTTTCAAGTCTCGATACGAAAATGCGATTTTCGCTTTAAGGTTCCCAACCGTGGGGGTAACAGGACTACCAAGTGATCATCACTGCTGAAACAAGCTGTTGGCAGAGGGGGCGGCTCTCTTGAAACGATGCGGAGAAACCTGAAAACAACGGCTCAACCGACCAGAATCCGGAGCGTCGCCATTGTTCGCGAAACCCGAAATGGGGTCCGTCCGATTTCGGGTGCGAAAAATTAGGCGATGGCCATGGCCTTCGGCGGCCCGCGTTCGTCCTGCGTCCGTCCCGGCGCGCACTCCGCGCGGCACCAGGACTCCCACAATGACTGGACGCCGTGTCGCACGGCCTGGCCTTTCGTCTCCGCCGGCGAACACACGCCGCACTCCGACGAAACGCTCGGCCCTACGCCTACGCGGGGGTCGTCGCACTCCGCTCGTCGCTTACGCTCCCTCGCTTTCCTGTGCTCCTCCGTGGGTGGGCCGTGCCTACCCTTGCACTTACTCGCGCTTACTCGATATTCTCTTTTTTGCCGCAAATGAGCCGAAAAACACTCAGCTAAGGTCCGCGTTCGGCCAGCTCGACGTACAAAACCTTCTCGTACGCGGACTCCAAAAACCCAGGACCTAAGACTTTGCTGACTTCAAATGTACATCCAAGAACACGCCGAGAGGTGAGGGCATCCTCGTCGACTTTTCTTGAATAGATTTGCGTTCATTGGCGTTTATTTGCGGCTGAATTTTTCCCCGCAGCCCTTGCTCGATATTTTCCGGTAGGCCGCAGCCTGCCCCCTAGGCAATCCCCGCCGGTGCGGTCAATCTGGCCCCGGAGCTTTTCGATTCCACGGGGCGGCGTGGACTGCTGGGTCTCAGAGCGAAGCGGCGTGATCGGGACGGTACGCAAGCTCCACAAGGTGTCCGATAAACCGGCCTCGACTCTCGGATTTTGGACGCCCGGTGCCGTTTCAAAAAAGCCGCATCCGTTGGCAGGTAAGCAAGCCGGTAAGATCGGGTTATCTACCTGATTCTTTAAGGGATGCGCCGGCTTGAACACCCTGGCCGGATTGGACCCCGAGAGTAAGAGCCTGCCTTTTTAGACAGGCTCTTTCTTGATAAAACCTTTGGAAACAAAGGTGTTAATTTTTATAACGCCGCATGTCAATAGGGGAAATCCCAGACAGTCTCTAAGGGTTACTCGCACAACCATACCGGAATATCGATCGGCTCGGTTCTTCCATCAGCAGCTCTTTTTTGCCGCCAATGAACGCAAATCGGTCGAGATTGGCCCGCCATCAGCGACGCTTCCTGGCCCCTTAACCTTGATTTGCAGCCATTTGCGGCTGAAATTTCCGTGAAGATCCGGCTCGCTCGAGGTTACCGGTAATCCGTACTCACAAGGGGTAACTGATGGTGGCTATTTCAGTCTCTCGGCGTGCTTAAGCATCTGAAATCGCCAAGCCGTTGCTTTCCATCGAATGATCATTCGGTAGCCCTGGGGGGGGTGAAGGATCCTCGCGCTCGTCCCCGAGCTCTGGCATGGACGAACCGGCCTATCCGCCGCATCGGAGGGATGACCCGCGAGTCAGCGGCCGCGCAGAAACAGGCGATCGAGCTCCTGGGTGAAAAGCTTTATCCAGGTCGGGCGTCCATGGCTGCACTGATCGGCACGTTCCGTGCGCTCTATATCGCGCAACAGGGCGTTCATCTCCTCCCGCTCGAGCCGGCGGTTAGCGCGCACCGATCCGTGGCAGGCCAGGGTGACGAGTACGGTGTCGATCTCCTCGCGAATCCGCTCACTGCGCCCATGCACGGCGAAATCCGCCAGCAGGTCCCGCAGCAGCCGCTCGGCATCCGCGCCTTGGAGTAACGCCGGGATCTCACGAACCGCTAGGCTGCCCTCACCCATCCGATCCAATCCCACGCCCAGGCACCGGAACAGCTCCCGATTGGTCTCGGCCAAGTCCGCCTCCTTGGGCGTGACCCGGACTACCACCGGCACCAGAAGTGGTTGGCTACGGATTTTACCCTGCTCCCAAGACCGCTTGAGGCGCTCGTAACCGATACGCTCATGGGCCGCATGCATATCGACGATCACCAACCCGTCCGCGGCCTGGGCCAGGATATAGACCCCTTGCAGCTGGGCCAAGGCATAACCCAAGGGTGGCAATTCGGCATCCGGCGTGGATTCGGCCCCGATCTCCGCCGTCCCGCTCGACCCCAGCCGTTGGGACTCGAAACCGAAGCGGTATCCGCCCGGACGTTCGTCGACCCGCAACGGCATGGGCCGCTGACGGGACTCGGAGGGAGGTTCTTGCGGTACGGACGAGGGTACCGATCCTACCGGGGGAGCCCCGATCGCCGGCGGTACATTCGCGACCTGGGCCTGCTCGGTGCGAATCATCCCCTCCGCGAGACACCGTTGCAAGGTCTGGAAGATAAAGTCGTGGACTTGGCGCCCCTCGCGAAAGCGGACCTCGTGCTTGGCCGGGTGGACATTGCAATCCACCAGCCTCGGTGGCAACCCCAGATATAGTAGATAAACCGGATGGCGACCCTGGTGCAACACATCCTGATAGGCTTGGCGCACTGCGTGTGCCACCAGCTTATCCCGGACCATGCGGCCATTCACGTAGAAAAATTGCAGATCCGACTGGCTGCGGGAGAAAGCGGGACTCGCGACCCACCCGTGCAAGCGTAAGCCCGCCGCCGCTTGATCCAGGGCCAAGGCATGCTCCGGAAAACCGGCACCCATCAGCGGCTCAAGGCGATTCTCCACCATTGCTCCCACCTCGGTCACGGATGGCAGGTCGAGCAGCCGCCGACCATTGTGGGTAAGCCGAAAGCCCACATCACAACGTGCCAGCGCAATTCGCCGCACCAGCTGCTCCAAGTGGGTGAGCTCGGTCTTATCCGTACGGAGAAATTTGCGCCGGGCCGGCGTATTGTAGAATAGATCTCGTACCTGGACCGTGGTCCCTATCGGGTGGGACACCGGTACCGGCTCCTCCACCGACTCACTGCGATCACCGCGGAGGCACCAAGCCTGATCCGCATCCTGGTGCCGAGAGACCAGCTCCAACCGGGACACGGATGCGATGCTCGGTAAAGCCTCGCCCCGGAACCCTAGGGTCACAATGGATTGTAGGTCCACGGCCTCGGCGATTTTACTGGTGGCATGGCGACGCAGCGCCAAGGCCAAATCCTCGCGGACCATTCCCACACCGTTGTCCCGGACCCGCAGTCGCTTGATACCGCCCTGCTCGGCATCGATCTCGATGCGGTCCGCATCCGCATCCAGGCCGTTCTCGATCAGCTCCTTGGCTACCGAGGCCGGCCGTTCCACCACCTCTCCGGCCGCGATCTGGTTGACGAGTTGAACGGGAAGTTGGCGGATCCGATTGGCCATTCTGGAATAGAAGCAAAAAGCCGCTGGGCACGCAAGCGCAACCAAGTTCCGAAAGGGCAGGGGTGTCCCGCTATCTTTCAAGGTCCCCGAAAAGTGCCCTCGTGTCTTTGATACAAAGAGCTCGTCTGTTCGATACTTCGACCCTGTTTTTTCGGGAAGAGAACAACCAAGTCTCTCGGCCAACGGGAACGAACCCTGGCGGTCGCCACCCCCTCGGAGAAGATGTCTTGCCGGAGCGTCGCCATTGTTCGCGAAGCCCGAAATGGGGTCCGTCCGATTTCGGGTGCAAAAAATTAGGCGACGGCCATGGCCTTCGGCGGCCCGCGTTCGTCCTGCGTCCGTCCCGGCGTCGCACTCCGCTCGTCGCTTACGTTCC
>Ga0056132_1000360_pt1 | contig 11116 bp, 13 predicted proteins | sample WorMetLIZISLAND2_3_FD_71119 | JGI IMG/M metagenome (GOLD analysis project Ga0056132, IMG submission 71119) | Marine gutless worms symbiont microbial communities from Max Planck institute for Marine Microbiology, Germany - Olavius clavatus LIZARD... ...
TAGCCCCGTACACCAACCCTGAGAGCCACAATGCACAGCGTCACAGACGGACAGACGGACAGACAGACGGACAACAGGATGATGCCAATAGCCGATCATACTGTGTAGCAGTACGATCGGCTAAAAACTGCCTATTTTTTGTACCCCTCTCTCATTCGGTGCCCTCACTCCCTATGTTCCCTTTGGAATTTCGCAGTGAAGTTAACCGTTAGGAAACTAGTCATGGGGCTATCCTCCAGTGAAGACCGCATGATCGTAGCTGGAGTCGTTTTGACATGACACCAGAGTGTGACAGACAGATGGACGGACGGACGGACGGACAGACAGACGGAATCTATCATAGGCTACCTAATACAGTGTTCTGTACAGCAAGCTATGCTGATGCGCTGTAAAAATGATCCATAACTTATACTGTAGTTAGCAATCCATGAAATACAGCACAACTTACATATCTGACATTGCAGACCAACTGACTTGTGTATTTTGTTGATCTGTACAAGAGGTGTGTTTCCAATTTGATGTAAAATATTTGGAAGAATTTTCAGTTTTGCAACATCCACTCTAGAGCACAGAAAAATGATGCATATCATAATCATACAACAAGATTATGACCACTATATGACAAAACCAACAATGACTATGGTCTAGTGCCATCTATCTCTATGTATCTAGTCTACAATGCTTAATCCAATCAACAATTCAACATCTTTATGTTAAACATATCTAAAACCTTTTAAATCGTCCAACAATCTGCTACATCCACAAAAAAGTAAAGGTCGAGTACTTGGTATAGTGTTGGTTACAAGAAGCACAGCAGCACTTTACAACCTCGGAAGTGGCAGCTGATTGGCAAGATCTAATGATACCGCAGTGCACTAGCGAACAACTGGATCTGCAGTGCAACATGGAGACATACCAAGCCCAAACAGTCACAAAGCCCTTCACCCTGTAAGCTACTACTCACTGTGCTAGGGACGGTCAGGTTCAGACTACCTAGGTCGCGGGTTACATATTAATTTAATCATATGACCATTTTTCTGTACTGCCTTTTTATATTCTTGTCATATTTCATGAACGTATTTCAACCAGTAGCTCAGTAATTGAGATCAGTCAACAATTCAAAATGCCAGCTTTCCGCCATATTGTAATTAATATTTAGTAATGGCAAATACCCACAAAGTGTTGCCAACTGCATCATATTTGTAGTTTTCAAGATGTTACTGTGAGAAGATTAGCATATTTGGCATAAAAGTGACTATTCCCCTCCCAAAATGTTGTTTTTTGGGGGCTTGACCCCTAAAAGGAAACTGCATCATAACGGCCACTGAGCATTAAAACTGGCTCAGCAATTTTTGCTGTAGGCAATGACAAAAAAAGAAAAATTAGACCCATGGCACACGACCCAAGTTCTCCACCCACGAAGTGGTACCAGAATCTCGTATCAGAAACTTGGGTCCAAGTTATGCACACCAGACGCACAAGAAACTGGTACCAGAAACATGGCGTCTGACGCTTCGTGAGGCACCGGTTTTCTGTTCAAATGCGACGAAAATGATGAATTAGCCGTTGCTGCTGCAATATTAGCGGCTATTTCTGACATATAAAAGACAAAGAAAAATAAACACAAAAGAACATGGCCATAACTTTGAATCATGGGCGTATCCACAGGAGTGGACGGATTCCGGACAAGGGGGACACCAATGCAAATGTCCTCCCCCTACTATTGAGCCCAAATATCACACAAGACTCCTGCACTATCAGCGTTTTGTATGTTGGTAATGTTACATCAGAACTTGATGCTGCATGCAGCTCAGCTACCACACAGGCCTGCACCAGCATGTCCTCTCTGTGAGTGTCATTCATGCCTGTCTGTCGCTATCATGTTGCTCCTTGCCAATGAACCCCCGCTGGCATAGACCGATCATGATCTACTACCGGTACCTATCTGTCACTGTCATGCATGTGTTAATTGTCAGCTGCAGACAGCTATGCTTCAGTGCAGGACCGACCTGTCCGTAGTCATTTGTCGGCAAATTGTCTCTGCTAACGTGTCAGGCGTGGCGAGACAAGACAACTGTGTCACTGATTTGCAACAAGCAACAGTTGCGTATTGTTCTTCACCAGTTCACCAGATGCCGATGTGGCTTCACATCTTGTGGGTACCAATGGTGACTGGTCATAGATGAAGTCGGTGGCTTAACGGACTCTCTAACTGAATCGTCTTGGCGGGAAATGCGTCCGGGCTTATTGGCCTGGAGTCACGTGGCGAATTTGGTTCGACTGCAACTGACCACTGCACACATAACAGTGACGAAGTGTGGACGTCGTGATCGACGGTCTTCATTCTCTGTCGTTGTACCGTTGTACGAGAGACAGTCGTGTACATCCGAACGGCAACAGTTTTGATGAGCATGACATTTCTCGTTTGTGTACTGAGTACAGTGTATCTAGCTATAGTAGACGTTGTAACTGCAGAGATGTGAATATTTCAGTTTGTATATATTTCTTCAACATTCATATTTTGCTCATTCATACTTTTCTAGAAATTTAGTCGGTATGTTATCGAGTCAAGAATTTTTCAAAACGTACCATTGAAGTGTACATGTATCTCACTCAGCGGCAGAGCTGGAAAAACTATTTCTGGCAAAAAATCTAGGTTTTGGGTGTTTATGTTACCGGCATACGGTTTTTAGTTTTAAAGGTTTTTCAGTTTTAAGACCGGACACAAAATTCAAACCTAGGAAGAACATCCTACATACTCTGTCACATTGTTGTCTATAAATTACAACAAAACTCACAAATCACAATTAAGATATGAAACCTAAAAACCTGGTTCTTTTCGAAGCAATTTTCCAGCCCTGATCTCACCGTAGGCTGACAATCAACATGTAGCACTTTTTATATCTACCATCTACCGTAATTAAAACGCAACAGGAGAGCCATTCTGAGCACGCCAAAATGTGAAAAATCTGTTGGTTGCCGGGGCTCTGCCCCGGACCCCGCTGGGGGAGCTTGCAGCGCTCCCCCAGACCCCTTACCCTTACCTTGGGGAGGGGGCAGCAAAGCCCCCTCCCCGAGAACCCCAACCCACTTTCGACCCTTCGGGCCTCAGGCTTCGGCCATGCAGGCCTCGCCCTACCGTCCCCATATTTTAAACCATGCTTTGAATGCTGAAGAGGAATGAACAGAACACATCATGCTCCAGGCCTATACTGAGTACTGCCAGAACTGCACACTTCTGACCACACGCACGGACTGAGAGTAACATTCATTTCAGCTGAATTTTGTGAGACATTTAGCATCAGTGGTTCACTAACAAGTCGATGAGACAGCGGGAAGAAAGGCTGGCCGTTAAGATCCGTTATCTCGATAAAATACACGTAGGCCTATTCATTCTCTAGGTGGCAGCATCATAAATTACGGTATTGCCTCCTCGTTGCAATAACTAACTATCAACTTCTTATCCCACTGCAACAAAATTTTAATCTAAATTGTTGTAAACTCCATTCTGATTGACATTAGCTTCACAACAGGACTAAACTTAAAATAGGCGGAATAACAATTTAAAATATTTCGCACCACAACTAAATACGTTTGATTCATTAATAAAGTCATGTGTATACTGGTTAGTGTTTATACTGCATGAGTTTACGTTAAATTTCTCGCATTTTCTCCTCAGACAATTATATGGTTTATTAGTCTGTAGTGTTACGTACAGATGAATCTGTACAAAATGTAAACAAAATTCAATGACCAATACGAGACGTGCGTGTGAGTCACGTAATCCCAAGTTTCTGGTACGAGATTCTGGTACCAGAACTTGGGCGGAGAACTTGGGTTGTGTGCCATGGGCCTTAGTCCCGAGTGGGTCTGATGGTCGACTCCTCGTTACCTTACTTTGAGTTTGGAGCGCGTCATGCATCAAGCAGCGACCTTCATGCAGTCATCAGCAGTCAACATTCCAAATGGCCGGCAAGTTAGCTGCTGAAAATCGATTACTTTCCAAGGTCATGTGACCTTGACGTTCACCTTGGATCACGTCACGACATACCGTCAAGTGATAGATAAACAGACAGACAGACAGATAGATAGATAGGAAGGTCACATCGGAATTTTCTGCCAAGTTCAAAGTCATGTGACCGGAAAACTAGGAAATATATCGGAAATCTAGGGGGTGACTAAGTAGTTTCTTAATAGCACATCAGCACACAAAAGGCCAATTGAAAATCTGGCTTGAGAGAATTTAGATATTGTGCTGTAGTTTAAGAATCAGCTGTCACTTATTCATTACCATTCCAAATGGTGGATAAGACAGATGTTGAAAATGGAAGAATTTTGAACTGAATTTTGAAGGTCTCATATCCTAGTTTTTTCTCCTCCGATCCCAATGAGATCTGGTGTGTAGGTAGACGTGATACACTATCGTGGTTGCATGATCCAAGGTCAAGACCTTCGATTGTTTCATACGGTCCACGGCGGTGCATCGCTCATCGTCGATGTCTACCTACACATCAAATTTCATTGGGATCGGAGGAGAAAAAATTTGAAGGTCATATCCTAATTTTCGACCAAGTTAAGTCACGTGAAGCAAAAAGTATGACAAATGTGGAAAATACTGAATATCCAGCCCAACAGAATTTAGACTGTGCTGTAGTTTAAGAATCATCACGAACTTGCCAGCTCCCGTTGCAAATGGAGGAGGAAACAGTTTGAAAATCAAAGAATTTCCAACTTTCGAGGTCTCATGTCTTTGACCTTGACCATGGATCGGGTCTTATGACAATGTCATCCATCACCATCACCTCTACATACATACCAAATTTCATTGAGATGGGAGGAGAAAAGTGTTGAAGGTCATATCTGAACTTTTGTCTGAGTTCAAAGTCACCTGAGAGCAAAACTAGGACAGGTGTCAAAAATCCGGCCATACAGGATTTAGATATTGTGCTGTATTTTAGAATCAGCAGCCACTTGCCAGGTGCCATTGCAAGTGGCACAGGAGACAAGTTTTGACAATGGCAGAATTTTGAACTTTAAAGCTCTCGCAGCCTTGACCTTGAGCTTGCGTCGGGTCATATGACATACCATCATGCATCACTTATCGACCTCTACCAACACACCAATTTTCATTTGAACTGGAAGAATTTTTTGCAGACGAATGTGCTACCTGGTATGGGTTGAAACATGCAGTTTTACTGCAAACGTTTTGGTACGACTTTACATATGCAGTTACTTTATCTAACGAAGGAAGCTGGAAGATGATAGTTCGTGACTGAGAGTGTCGTTTGTTCTCGGATGAGTTTTTTTAGGGATGACGTGTGCAGAGAAGCAGCACAGATACCGTGACCAGTACGATATCAGTGAACTCGAGTATAGTCCGGTCAAGATCAAACCCTGCTTGGCAAGAGGTTGGATCAGTTATTAAGACCTGGTTGGGCATTTCTTGTTCAGCCCAATCTTCCTTCCAAGCCTTGACAGAGCTGGGCACTGAGGACCATATCGGATGTCTGGACAATAATCAAAGTTCGGGATGACCAAAAATATCATCGAACTCTGGTAGGTTGGGGAGAAGTCTATTTTTTCTCCACGATTTTGACTGATGTTAACTTCTGGTGGATAGGTGCTGGCATTGTGTTGGACAAAACTGGCAACCAAGGAACTGGAGTTGACATGATCAAACCAGAGATTGTCCTCATTGCTGAGTTGAGCTGAGTGTCAACCAGTTTTGTGTGAGTACTGCGGCACCAGACTGGAGCACAATACTCAGCCACTGAAAAACAAAGAGCCAAGGTAGCCGTTCGGACTGTCCTTGCACATGCTGCCCATGTTGAGCCAGCTAGCTAGCTTGGAGATCACTTTATTTCTGGTCCGGACTTTTGCTGCTGTTTTCACCACGTGGGCACGGAAGGTGAGTGAACGGTCCAGCGTTACTCCCAGATACACTCGTTGGTGTTCGTGCGGAATGCGCTTTCCGTCCAGTAAGACGGTGAATTCTGTTGAAGCGGAAGCACTACACTTGAGACCGTTTTGATACACTGGGTTGGAGTCACCACTTTGCACAGTAGTCTGATATGGCAGACACGTCGGCAGTCAGGTCTTTGAATGTCTTTGCTTGGGAAGCACAGCAAATGTCATCAGCGTAGATAAACTTCCTGGAGTTGGTTTGTGGGAGGTCGTTGGTGTAGCCGTAAACTAACTAAAAAAGATTTTTTCTTGAGTTAAGTTACATTCTGAAAAATTTTTAGATAACATAATTTATGTTATCTAAAAATTTTTCAGAACGTTTCTGTAAAATGTCACTCGGTTATGTAGCTTGATCAACGTTGGCTTCGAGTGTGTAGTGCTTAAATTCCAAACTGGCAAAGTAGGCAAATTAACCCGCAAGTGACTGAACGAGTGAAAATAGAATAGAATAGAACAGAATAAGAAATGTGTGATAGCACAATATTAAGCAACGCATCTCTATTGCGCTGAATGCACTAATATCACCCAATAATATACTCTTAAGGGTGTACCCAGTCACCACCAAAACTGGCACTCAGACTATGAAACTCAGTCGGTAGTGAGTTCCAGACCGTGGGCCTGCAACACAGAAAGCCTGCCCGACCGCCAAATGTAATCCTCCGACAGCGCGATACAGTCAGCTAATGTTGGTTGGCTGATCGTAGACGTCGGCTCCTGATGGCGGTAACCGGAGTGCAGTGGACTTCAAAGCTTTGTTCTCCACACACCGGCGGACCACGACAGCGAGCTTGTACTCGACTCATTCAGGGACAACAAGCCAGAGTAACTGGCCATGAAGTAGACTTGACAAGCCACGGTCATACTTGTGAGTATTTGAGACGAGACGATCTGCTGCATTCAGCACACGTTGTAGAGTGTCAGTTGTGGACTTTCGCATCCGGCTAGAACTGCGGTACAGTAGTCTTCACGCAAAGAAATGAACGGATGGACCAGCGTCTTCATTGCGTCATCATCCAAGGAGCATCGAACTCGTCTGAGCTGATGGAGCCAGTAGAAACACGTCGCACTTACGTGGGTAACGTGATCATCCAGAATCAGGTCAGACGAAAGGTGACACCGAGACACTCGGCGTCGGCGCGACAGTGTCCTGACCAAGCTTCAGAGACGGACCATTGATGCCTAACACAGCTGCGGAATGTCTCGAGCAGGCCCAGAGCAGTTCCGTCTTCTTGGAGTTCAGTTTGGGACGGTTGGCAGTCATCCATTGGCTGATGGTTAACAAAGGACATCATCCCGACGACAGTGGGTGACTTCACTTTTTGGCTGAGCCTTTTGGCTGAGCCCAAAACACTAATCTGAGTGCTCAACTTGGTCTTAGTCCAGACCGAAGATTAACTCAGCAGAACTGTTACTAAAAATAGTAATTACTGCAGACTTAGTGTTTACTACAGCTATTTACAGCCCACCTACGTCCATTGCATGGAGGCAATATTTACAGGGACAACAAGCCAGTAATAGCTGCAATAGCTACACTGCTGCACAAGCCCGACCCTTGAGGTACAGAGACTAGACTGTACGTAAACTATGGATGAAGTCCAGTTGACACAGACAACTCATGACACAGAAATGATCTGCCAGACAAGTAAGATTGGTACCAGTGGACATCGCAAAGACCGTACTGATGCTCCAAATGAAGCAGCAGCAGGTTGTGGTGCACAGTGTCAAAAGCGTCAAATCACGCAAGCAGAGGGCAGAAACTTGGCCATGTCGTCAGCCAGCAGCAGGTCATTATAGACGGCAGTCGCAGCAGTCTCAGTGCTGTGAGCCTGTGACACTGACGATATGCAGATTGCGTCGCTGGCATCAGATTGTTGCTGCCCCAGAAGGGTCTGAACAACTCTTTCCAATAACTTCGAAAGAAATGGCAGATTGGACAGTGTTGGACACAGGTCTGTAGTTCTTTGGCTGGTTGGAATCAAGTCCACTCTTCTTCAACAGTGGACGAATCACAGCTATCTTGAAAGTGGCCGGAAAACAGCCAGTCTTCAGTGACTTTTTGAACAGCAGCGCAACAAAAGGTAACAGCAGTCTGCGCATGTCTTTCACGAGCCAGGTAGAAGCCGGGTCTAATTGGCAAGACTTACTGAGTGCTGAGCCTATGAGCTTCTCCACCTCATCGGCTGTTACCTCAGCCCACTCGTTGATTGTTGGCGTCGTGATATATCAAAATATCGCGACATATCGAAAAAGCTGATATCGTTTTCGGCGATGTGACATATCGATATCGAAAACGATACATCGATATTTCAATATATCGACTCATCACTACTACCACACAGCCTGTGATTATTGTGTACCCTATCACCTGTTGTATAAGCCAAGGATATATTATATGCATCTTACATACCTGGGTGGTTATAGAAAAATTTTACCTAACGTAAAACTTCTATTAAACGCTGTTACGCTGGGTCCCAAATAAACGCAGGGGTCTTCAGCCAACACAGAGTTGTCAGAGTACCAGCCATACACTAGTTACGTCATAGCTACCCCCTACACTTATTGCTGACACATATAATTCATTGTTTTTTTAGCTGAACAAGTAAATATAAACACTGAGAATTAACATGAAGAGTATAATTAATGTAAACAGGAAACACTGAACTAATGACATTAATAAAGGCACAGTGCTCGAGGTGTTCTATGCCAGGTCTCTTTTAAACGCCGGGGTTTCGAGGTCTGTGTTCTAATAAACACCCAGGACGTTTATTGGAAGTTTTACGGTGTATTTCAAGGAACCCTTCCAAATAAAATATTCTGTATGATTACAAAGAAGAAATGTATGTTTATATTATGCCTACAACCTGGTGACATGTCTGTGAGGTGACTTGCTGATAGGTGTTTCCCCTAGCTTGTATGTGCACTTGCTTGGTAAATCTGGTCTACTCCATTTGCATTCTCCTTCACTGCCACCACTGCAACTGCTGTTCATCTTCTGCAAAGCAAAAGAAAAAAAAACAATGTATCAGGCCACAATGTATCAGGCCACAGTCAAATCTTGCAGTGAGGAAAAATGTAGCTTATCACAGTGACTGGCAAGGATTCACGTAGTCATTTCTGTCCGTTATTATGTAATCAATTCAGCGTTTTGGGAAGGCCAATGATTTTCGACCAGTGCAACGTTGCAGGGCCGGCCTTTGGGGGAGGCCAGCGAGGCCCCCGCCTTGGGCCCCGCGCCGCGCTTGTGTAAGAAAAAATTGAAACGGCCTGTTCAGAAAGAAATAATAATAATATAAACCTACTTATAGACGCATTGTCATCCCATATAAAGAGGACAAAAGCACAACTTTAAACGGACTTTAAATTTGGCCGGCACGTTCACAGGGTCCATCCGAACAAAAGCCAATTAAAAATTTCTGAGAAAAAAGCGTGGGCGTATCCAGGGACTGCCCCCAATTGTTTGGGTACCCCCAATTATCTCAGGAACGGGTAAAGCTACAAACTTCAAATCTATGGCATATTCATGGCATTGGAAGAAAAGCCCATTAAAAATTGCAGGAAAAGTAGCCATGGGCATAGTCAGGTAGTCCGGAAAATTTTCAGGGCACTCATATATAAGGCGCACTGCACGGTCATCTTTGCGACAGCTCAGGTTCGTTGTCCTCTATCTTTACGGTTTCAGAGTGCCGTTGTTGTGCTCCAGCACGCCAGTTTTCCCACCTCACCCCAAGGCTCCTCAAAATTTTCTCGTGTTTCCCGGGGAGTAGATGGATGACCTTTGGGCTATGAAGAGCAAAGTGTTCGGCTAATTGTCCGTGCAATTAATTTCTAAGATTTCCAGCGTACGTGCTCCTGATCCACCAATGCTACAGACAGACGGACAGAGGGATGGATGGACGACATGCAAGCGCAATACCGCACTTTGCACTACAGTGCATCGCGCTGTAATTAGTAAAATTGCTGCCACCCGTCTATGCTGCCACCAAATATCATGTTGTAAGGATAAAATGCACCAAATTCGATTTCCACTGGGGCTTTGCCCCAGACCCCATTGGGGAGCTTACAGCGCTCCTCCAAACCCTCTAGCTGCATTTAAGGGCCTACTTCTAATGGGAGAGAGAGAAAGGGAAGGGCATGGATAAGGGAAGGAAAGTGAGGGGAGGAAAAGGGGAGAGGAGAGAGAAGGAGATGGAACGGAAGGGAGGAGAGGGCCTCGCATGTAGCCGCCGCCTTGAGCCTCGCAAAACCTAGGGCCGGCCCTGCAACGTTGCACAGAACTTAATGTATTCCACCAACGGTTTTTGTGCAGACTACTTCACATAACTTATCTGGACCACGTCACCAATGAGGAAGTCTTGAAAAGGGCCGGATTCACACAATACATAGTAGCACAGCGTAGATTCCGCCTGGCAGGCCACATCCTACGTCTTCCCGATCATCGGCATTCCAAGACCGCAATGAGATGGACACCAGCTGGAGGAACACGTAGAAGAGGTCGTCCAAAGAAAACATGAGAAGGACATTCCAAGAAGACCTGGGACGGTTTCATTTGACATAGAATGAAACGGAGGTCATGGCTTCAGACAGATCATACTGGCGACAAGCTGCTGCCCAATGTGCTCTCCAGCATGGGAGGAACTAAGACTAAGTAAGTGTAAGCAAGTGTTTACTTTTACACAGTGGAACAAGAACCACATACTAACGTGTGAAGTGACAGCACCATCAAATTCAACGAAGACAAGAAGCTCAGCTACCGCAGAGAAACAGCGCGTCAGCTGCCCACATGGAGGGAGGCTAGGCCCTCCAGCCCACTCCCCCTACGCACCCTCTGGCTAAACCTATGCGTATGGTCGAATCCGAAACCCGCAACAAACGTACGTCAAGCATGCCATCCACTAAGCGCACTTTAAGATGAATCGGGCATTCAAGGTCATTCAAGGTCATCCTTATTGGTGCCGACAGGAATACAGAACGGTGTGTTGTGGTAATGTGCAATTAATGCCAACATTATTTCTGAAACTTATAAAGATATGGCAACGGGAAAACGGCAAATTCGTCGATTTCAACGACGCCACCCCGGTTTGAAGACGTCCCAGCAAGAAACGCCTTCAAATATCTACAAATGATTTATATTGCCAGAAACTAGAGTTACTGA
>Ga0056132_1000361_pt1 | contig 11107 bp, 5 predicted proteins | sample WorMetLIZISLAND2_3_FD_71119 | JGI IMG/M metagenome (GOLD analysis project Ga0056132, IMG submission 71119) | Marine gutless worms symbiont microbial communities from Max Planck institute for Marine Microbiology, Germany - Olavius clavatus LIZARD... ...
CAGGGTGCCGTTCCGCGTCAGGAAACTAGAGTCATGGGGCTACTCTGTGGTGAAGGTTGCGTGATCCTAACTTCAACCGTCTTTGACTGATCCACCCGTGTGACGGACAGACGGACGGACAGACGGACGGGCTATGGCATATAGCGCGCTATAGCATATATGCTGTCGCGCGCTAAAAAGTGGAAAAGTGGGTAAGTAAGTAGGAATAATGGGAAAATGATAAAGTGAAAGAGTCAATGCCGTTGAGAAGCAAAGAAAGTGAAGTAAGTGGCTTTGCCCCTGAAAAGTTTGTGTGGGTGGTAGAAGTTTGGGGATGTGAGTCGTTAAGGGTAAACTGGAGAGTTATTTTTATGTAAAACAATGTTTCTTCGTAACAGTTTGGAGGGTTGTGTGTTTTGAGTTTTAGTGTCTGTTGAAGGTAGCGTTTTGTCATGTATTTGCCACTGTACCATTCAGAAACTTGAGGAGTGTTAACAAATAAAAAATATTTTTAACATCACTGGTTAATTAATCACTGGTGTTTGCTGTCGGAGGTGACTGCATGTTTCATGGACTTGCAGTCATTTTTTAATTACTATTATTATCATCTTTATCACTGATTGATTTTCATTCTATCAAACGAACTGTTGCCTTCGCAGCATATGAACAACCAATCCACTACAAGTCGTTGCTGAAGGTCAAAATTACTCATGGCGGCTGGAGATAGTCGACCAGTTTAGGTAATGGAAACGACTTCTTTATTGAGACGATTCGATTCGTGTTGTGTGTTGGGTTTGTTAGCACTGCTCTGCAGCATGTTGTTACTCCACTGGTTTTATTCGCTACCGTATTTCCTCCGTCAGGACCCCATGCTGATACAGAGCATGGATAAAAACCCATCTCTGCCGGCATACGCGACCATCTCTGAAAAGTCTAAAATAAATGTATGTAGTTGAACTGTTGAAGTAAAAGCTACATTTGATTTGTTTTTATGTACTGTATTTCTTTTAGCCATACGGCTACCTTTTGTCAATAAACTTGAGTTGAGTTGACAGCGAGTCTTTCAAACAGGTACTATACATAGAAACGTTTTTGTAAGCACATCTAATGGGGGAAAATTGTTTTTTTATTAATTGTTTTTTACTACGGTCAGGAGTTGTAATTTTGGCGATTATTACGTGTGCGTGTCGCGGATGGTGTACTATAATTAGTGGCAGAAAAGGGTTACAGAGCTCTATTGGTTGTGCAGTGCCGTCGTCTCGTCGTCAGGTACTCGGCGTGGCGACGACTGGTGAGAGGGACTAGACGACGACCGCCCGGCCCGGCCCGGCGCGGCCCGGCTGTCGTGAATGTAACTGCCTTGTTAGCGGTCGCTCATTGAGTCAGTGCACGGAACTGTGACGCCGACGTCGCCGGGCATTTCGCGTAATTTGATTTTTATTATGAGCTGCGTGTGCGTCTCCTCCCCGACGTGTCACAGTCCGTGTACCGGTGTAGTAGCCTATAGCCACCCTGCCGCCGTTCAGTCTCATGTGCGGTTGATTTTCTATGGCCGAATAATGTCCCGCGTTTTATGTGGGTGCCGATATTGATGTGAAAACGACATTTGGAGAGCAGTTAAACGACACTTAAAGCTCGCTTGAATGACGACACAAAATACTCGGCGTATGCAGATTGACCGTATGAATGTATGATCGCAGTGCAGGTGCTGCTGTCATTTATACTTAACGATTTTGTCTACGGTTGCACATTGTGGTTCTTTTAAGTACTGTCTTAAACCCATACTCCATTACTTCGATTTGTAGTGCAACAAATCGGCAGCTCAAGCGACCTTTATTGACATTTCACATTGACAGTCACCTGCAATAATAATATGGTACGCCCACAGTCTATGCAACACGGTGAATTTTATGGTCAAAGACGATCGCCTTGACATGATATCCGCTACAGCTTTGCTGAATTTGTACACTATCCGAATGGTGTACCAAGCAAAAAAATTGTGAGCGAATTTGCGCATTTTTGATCAGCGCACTCGGCTTTTTGCGGTATAGGCGTCTTTTAATGTGAAATCTCCAACAAATTGAAGTAGTGGAGTTTGGCTTTAATGTGTCATTTAAGTTGCGGTCACATTGCAAGTGTATGAGCCTGAGCCTCGTATAAGTGCAGTATATGTTGTCGTACCGTACTTATGTCGCCAAGTTTAAACTGATTCATGTTGTCGTAAATGTAAATGCCGTTGAATTGGCCGTGCGATGCGTCATTTTGTAATGTCCTCCAGTGCAATACAGTGAGTTACCAGTTACTTGGGACCATATGCGACATAAACTATAATAATAGTCGCTTCTCCATTATACAGCAGCTGCCAGCTATAGCGGCCCCTAGCTATAACCGCCATTGGCTATAGCGGCCCGGAATCATTTACGGAATAACGTTTTCTTGCCATCTGTATGATTTGTGTGACAGGTCATCAGCCATTGCGTTGATGCGCGCCCTTGTAATGACTTCTGTTGTGTTACGGCACGTTAGAAATCGTCCGCGTATTATTATTATTATTATTATTATTATTGCGACGTAACAAGATATCAGCTGTGTCAGCGGACTGAGAATTCTGTCTTAAGAGATTTTTAACAAGTACGTATTACAAAGATACAATGTGACTTCTTCTAGTGCTCTGGGCCCTGGACAGCAGTAAACAGGAAGTGACAAATGAGAAATTTATTATTTTAACAAACTTCTTATTTATGAATTGAATTGTATCAGAACATTTCTAATGTCTGCAGGCGCCACAATCACTGAAACAGTCGCAAGGGTGCCGAGCGGTAGCAGTGTTGTAGTGTTGTTGCTGAAACCTGCTGTATTACAATGTTATATCGCTATACAGTCTATCCGTTTGATATAAATTCAGTGCATTTGTTTGTAAATTGCTGGTTATTGCTTGCAAGCGGCCAATGTGAATAACGGTGCGGCGGAACTTTGACATGATTTATCGTTCTGGTTTGTGGTTGCTGTTTTGATGTGGCGGTTATTTTGAAATTCCATCTGTGTAATCGTTCGATTTCCGTTGGTCATTGAGTTTGTGGATGGGTTCAGCGGGTCAAGTCGTTTCGTCGCTCTTCGGCTGTTTAATGGCAAGGTAACGTGATAGCGTTTATAGCCGACTGGCAGGCATTGTTCCCGGCGTGTAACGGAGCCAATGGGCCGTATCATTGCCCTACCACCTACCTACCTTCAGCACACCCCGAGGCCTGTCGGTGTCGCTATGCATTGGTGTTTTTCTTTGATCTGTGGCGCAACACGACTTGGTACTTAACGTGGGAACAAGCTTGCTGAAGGCGTATCAGATAGGCGCGAAATAGTGTCGTCATATCATAATGAGCATACGTGATTCCGCTATTCAGCAGGTGTGCCGATACATGTTAGTTATCTAAGCAAAAGTCAAAGTTCACAGTTTGATCATTTACGTTACGTCACTTTCACAAGTTGGTAGTTGGTATAGGCCTACCGGTAGTTGAAGTTGGTACCTTTGTTCGTGTCCAGGTTGCTGCTTATCAGTTGTTCGCATTTTTCTCTTTTTTAGTTTTCTGTTGTTTTTTTACACAGTTCCTGCGCTTGCTTATCGCCGCTGCCTGGATATATGGGTACCAGTTTGTCCCCCGTTCGGCACCGGACCTTGGCTACCTGTCCGTCCCAGCCCCAGAGTCGGGTTGCCGGCAGTTCGGCTTTGATAGCGACCCCGTGGTGACCTGTGAACGGGCGTCGTGCGTAGACCGTTGACCCGATCAGCGGGCTCATAGATTAGTGACGGGTCGTTAATTCGATTGGTTAATTGGCCGAGACAGACGCAGCCAAGCCGCAGTAGTCGTAGCAGCTGCTGCTGCTGCTGTGACAAATTACCGCACACAAGTCATTCACCCGCCTGACACCGACACCGCTATACTGAATGACATACGGTGCCACTGATGATATAATGATGATGATAATGATGCACTGGACATTGTTAAATTCGCCTCTCCTTGATTCGACGCACGCCTCATTTGACTGATTTGAATTACAGTCATTCCAATTCATTCATAGTCTGTGGTACCGGCGTTATGTCCTGCCTTCTGTTGCCAGTCTCCGTGCATCTGTTTTACATCTATTTATACTACATTAGCATAGATTATTGATAGCTGAAAGACCAGCACCACGCTGCATTACTGTTGCTACCTCATTTCTTTCAGTTTATGTTTAATCATCCTTGTTTTGTACATCTATTCCACGTTAAAATCAGTTTCCCTAGAGTTCCCTTGTGGCTAGACCACACCGGCGTCGAAGTCGATCGACAAAAATTCGACAGCGACATTGTCGACTTCGACGCCGGTGTAGACGAGACTTTAGTGTTTGCTGGAACAGACATTTTTACAAGTAGGCAACTCTTTCACCTACCCAATCAAATTGTTGAAGTACTGTTTGGGCAGATGGTAAATAAATATTGCAGAAACCAATATTGCATTTTTACAGGCTTACAGCGTGTCAGTGTAGCACTTTATGCAAAATGGTCCGTCTGTCTGAATGACTTTGAATGGCCATTAAACTGGGCTACAACGAAATGCATAGCCGACGCGCTGTTTCCCTGCATAGCTGAGCTTCTTGTTATCTCTTCATATTCAACTTACATTCCTAGTGCAGTAAGCGTGCCGAGATTAAGGAAGACGATGATGCTTATTGTATTTGTCATGGTTAGGGCCATAAATTGAGTATGCGCCGATGCGGCTATGCGCATTGCCCATATACGCACTAAAGAGGTGAAATAAACGTGATCTTACAGCTGTACTTGTGTTGCTGTCATATCAGTCTATAATTGGGCTTCATTCACTGGTAGCACGTGCATTAAGCACTTAAGCAGGCGCGGGAATGGTAAAGGACATTGACTGTGATTAAGAACTCATTGGTACTCAGTACTACTCACCTGTGGCATATTATATGGTCTCCAAGTTGGTAAACTACCTGATACCAGTGTAGTGTTGTTAAATTCATTTATTACCACTGATTTGTTTATTGTATTATGTCTGTATTACAGGCATTACCTCAGCATGGTGCTCTGCCATACTTCATGTACAACAGTGATCTGCTTGGCGCCGCTCAACCTCCGCCAGCTCACGTGCGACTTGCACCTCTGCAGTTCGCCGCCCATCCAGGTCTGTCTTTTCGTCACACGACTATACGACATTATTTTGTGATAATGGCATTTGTCATCGAGGGTGAGAGCATGGGTTCATACGGTATGGACCCATTCTCTCACACTCGATGACAAAATTAATGCAGTCATACGGTCCATGATAATACTCCGTGACGCCATGCACGCAGGGCCAGATTCTGTGGTTATAATAACAACCAGTCTGCACGTGATCTGCCCGCTCACAGCTCGCACCTCAAAGTTAGAAATGTAATTGCAATTTTGGTCAGGTCAGGTCACTCACAGTTTTAACCTAAAGGTTAAGACTGTGACCCGACCCTGATCCAGCCAAAATTGCTGACTGACTGATAACAGTCCAGACATTGAAGCTTGTCTCTGTTCACTCACAATATCGTATATATAGACATAGTCAGAGTTTCTCTTTTGTCTGCTGTAATGCTCTGAACTTGATACGTCGCTATGGCACTCAGCAATATTGCAAGTCATGTGTGCACACTATCATTAAATTAATGTCAGATTAGAACTTTTTTATATGCGCTGAATGTTCGTGAAAATGGTTACAGCAAATTATTAGGACCTAAGGAACAGCCGTCAGCTTGTCACTTATTGGCTCGATCAGATCAGCTGTTACGGGACGACCTGGGTTTGTTTACTATTGACACTGAAACTGACACATGAAAGGTACTATATGGTGTCGTCAGAGCCTAAGAAAAACTCACCAGGGCAGATATGAATTCTTTAATTTAAGTCTTTTTATACAACACGGGTAGTAGGGATAAAGACCTTGTTGTGTCTCAGCAAAGTGCTCATAATGTAATTAATTGATTACAATCTATAGTTGTTATAAAACATAAAACATCTGCCAACTTTGGATAGCGGCAGCCGAATTAAATGTCTTAAACGGGCGTAGAAGCAGCCTAGTTAGACACGCACGCTGTAAATATACAGAGGAGATATTTTGACTGCCGTGTTGTACTGAGTGTACTAGGCCTACTCTGGGTGTATGGATTTGCAGGGCGGTACTGGCAGAAGTGTTGACACACGTGTTTGGAGTAGTAGAACTAGACTAGACACTTAGGCCAGTGGACAGTACAGCAGATGTGAGTAAATGGAACGCGCAGCCATCTGATAATCGTCGTCTTGTCGTTGAGTTAAGGCGTCTTCACATTGTCGGCCCGGTGCACGCGTTGTTGTCTAAAGCAGAGTTGGAATTCTCTGAGGCGGTCGGCATTAGTCCGTTAATGCCCAACTGAAATATGACAGATTCGTGATGCAGCAGATGAACTGCTTTGAGTGAAACGTAGCGCTTGCCAAGGCTGAAAAATCGGACACGTCCGACATCCACATTTCTCTAATTGACACCATTTTGTGATTGCTGTCTTTCCGTGCCGATTTTGCAGTGATTTTTGGATTCATTGCGCAATTACCATGACTGGCGCATTTCATGCAGGTTGCACTTGGTAACAGCACGGTTCCTAACAGTTACAAGTAGCAGTTGACATGTCATGGCGAGACTTATCAAACGTTTTATATCAGTTATAGGAGTATAATCAAATTAATTACGGTGTGTTCCCCCATTATTCGGACAGGCTTTGGAAGGTATATGTACCGTCACTACCGTGCAGGCTTATAATATATGCAGATAATATTGGAATGTTTACAGTAACAGAGTGTTTGCCAATACCTCAAGAGTGTTCTTCATTATTAATTTATAAATTTCTCACGCAGAGTGTCTGTCAATTTCCTTTGGAAACACTGTCACAGCATTGATTTCCTATGTGCTTCATCCTAACGACATAAAGGCCTGCCCTTCACCGACACTCGAGTCAATTGAGTTGGCTGCAGTACCATCTCTCTCTGTCAGAAGTATCTGTCACTCTGAATATGTAAAGTGGCTGTGCACCGTTTTGCTGTAGCGTCACTCAGATCACTTAATTTTAGCAGTATTAATAATAATAAAAATAATAAAAAATAAATGAATGAATAAATACACAAATAAAATAATAATAAACGCGTTTATTGGTCAAAAAGACAGAAGAAGTGAGAGAGGATTATGTATGTCCAGTCCAAGTGATAAAAACAGCAGAACGTGCTAGAAACCTTCATATAATCTACATATTTATACAACTGATTTTTAGGTTTCATCATGGTGACTCAACAGAAATAACACGAAGCGAGATCGGCGCCATTATACAGCTCATTTTTTTCTGGCGTAAACCAAATTATTGTTGATAAAAAGTAACTTTTCTAGTAAGTCGTGATCAGTAGTGAGTGCACGCCACGTTGACTTTAATGCTTTAAATATCTAGAAATTTGACGTATAACATATTGCCCTGCTCTGGTGGGTACCGAGCTTTCTTTTAAGAACATCATGTACTTTTAAGCGTTCACTTTGCTTCTTTCTGTAGCTGGCGACTGAGGGTTATCACTTAAACGTTGCTGTCTTTTCGTCGTCCCCTACTGACATTGTATCACGATGTTTTGTTTGCGATGACACCAACTTGCTGGTGACGTCTAGGCAGAAGTAGTAGAAGTTGCTGAGGTTATTCGGTGGTGACCTTGGCCGGGTTAGGTTCTTCTGTGTCAGTGTATAGAGAGTGTGGCAATGAAGTCGGGAATGTGGAAGTTATTTTGTAAAGCTGACAAAACGAACAAAGATACATCGACCGGCGGACACGCGCCCCACACACATTGTTGACCTTGCTGGCACCTAATAAATCTCGCTGTAACAAAAAGTCGGTGATCGTGTGTGGTTTCTGGTTTGTTTGACAGGTTTGTCAGCCGGTGCGGCCGCCATGTACGGCCTACCGGCCGCCGGTGTCGGCACCGCTCCGAGTCCGTACGGCTTGCCTCCGTCACCGCATCCGGCTGCCGCCGCCGCCGCCGCTGCAGCCGCTGCGCATCAGCTCGCCAACTCGTTCTATGCTCCACCGCATCCGCCGGCGCCTTCCGATCTGGCACATCACATGGCCTGGTCAGTCTCAGCAACCACGTAGACTAGACCGCCTACCCATGCCGAGGCATAGTTTCTATTTTACACGCAGAAGCTGCACAAACACAGTGACGCACTCAGTATATAATAGACATAATACAGTGAACTGTAAAACGGAGTTATTTAAAGCAGAGTTATTTTGAAGTGAAGAGTATTGCCAGAGGTAGATGACAAAAGCAAAATGCCTCACTTGCTCCTTGACAGACTCAAGGAGGCGTTCATACCTCTCGGAAGGATTGGTGATGCCACTGAGCGAACGGATACGGATCCAGATCACTCCAAAAATGTATTTAATAGTTACTTGTCCCAAGGCCTACTGTCCCGTTGAAGTTCATTAAAGTTCTCCTACAACTTTTGACCATTCATTTCCTGCTCACTGAAAGACCATGCTGATGTGCCGTTAAGAAACTAACTCAGAAAGACAAAAACCTGGGTGAAAAATATTACCTGATTACTGTCTTGTTGCATAGGATTTAGGTTAGAATTATGAATTACTGATGTAAACTGTCACTCTTGGACTTGACAGCCTTAACTGAAATTAATTCTTACTTAATTTTTGTCCCATATGCTGTACGATTAATACAATATTAACCTTTGCAGTTGCTTTGATTTTCTGCATGTCGTATGCGATTAAGGTATATGCTACCTGGTAAAGTATAGGGTAACAACTGTCTGTTGTTATACTGTTGTATTGTGTTGTGTCTAGCTTTAAAGCTCTAGATGTCACTTAAGTAATTTTACCATGTAACTCTGCTCAAGTTGTTTGATTACTTTGCTTACTGGTGTACACATAATTGAAATTCCAGTTAATTTTTTCAAATAGAATTGTTGTGGTGTGAAAATTCATGATTTTCCAGTAACATGTGGCAATATTATTACTATAATGTGCAATAGTTGAACTTCTTGTTTATGAGTTGGTTTCCAGTGTTGGGAATTAGATCTGAATTGTAAATTAGTTTAAGGCCTGTGAATGCCACAGTTGTCAGTGGATGCTCATAGAGCTCTGTGGTAGTGTATATAACTGCGGTTTGTGAGTCACACTTGGTTGTGTGTGTATTGTAAAGGCCGGGCGCTGGCAGGTATGGCATGGCATTTGGATCTCCGTACTCTCCGTATCACCAGCTGTCACGGCTGAGCTCTTCCGGAGTTCTTGGATCCATGCATCCAGGACTGCCGTACCCCGGCGTCTCTCATCCAGCACTGGTGACGTCGTCGCAGGACACGTCTCCACCGCGCACGTCGTCTTCCGTCTTCGTCCGAAGTCGAGACCGGTCAGTGTGATTCTGATCATTCAGTAGAAACATTTGTGTTTGCCATTCTTATAACCAGGGAGTTTTTACACCCTCCCCAGGGGTTGAACACCCCAACTTTCGTACAACACCCTCAGCTTCCTGTCCTGATAACTCCCCTAATAGCTTGCAGGGGGTGTCCTGGACAAATCTCATATATACTCATTAAAATGTGTTAATGTACAGCTTCCTGTCCTGATAACTCCCCTAATAGCTTGCAGGTTGCAGGGGGTGTTGAATGTTGCTTTTGCAGTGTTTTTGGGAAGTTTGACACGTCAGACATTTGAGGAGGTGAGGCCTAGCCAGTATGAACCCTGTCCTGAGCTCGACACCCCCAGCTATCAGATCCTAGAAAACACCCTGCTTATAACTAAATGTGAACGTGCTATGAGAAATGATCGCTGTAGGCTGTAGTAAACTGTTCCATTTTGAGTCAACTGCAGAAACAGGAAAATGACTACAACGAGTCTAGAACAGTTCTTTCTGTAGAATATCCAGTCACTGATGTACCTGGGTCTAATTATTCACTAATGCTGGCAGTGTATGGTGGCATATTGTGCTGCAGTATCATTTGTTGTTTACACCAACTGCTACTTTGATATGGTAAATCACTTTCAAAAGATTAGTCTTAAATCATTTAGTGATCATGTCAGTGGTCATAAGTAGCAGTGTGCAGATACATAGAGAGAGCACTCGATGTCATTGGACCACACACCTCGAGTTAGTGACTGTCAAGAATTGTCCTTGTGTGCGATACGTCCAAAGTGCCACCGACAGAAGAGGATGACTGGTGTAAATACTGAGAAATACTGTACGTGTTTAGTACACAGCATTAGAGTGAGTGGAGCTACCGGTATTTGGGCTTGGGCATAATGTGTGTCAACATGTTTGAGTTTGTGTGTTGTTAAGTGTGATGGATCAGCAGTTACAGCTCTGTGTTTTAAGTGGCTCATGTGGCATGTCAGTAGTCACTGGTGACATGCTATTAGTAATGTATAGTTGTACAGTCCAGTCATGAGCCACGTTCTCTTTACACAGTCACCTTGTGCTTATAAGTCAGCTCTGTCACCGAGTTTGCCTTCTCTATGCCAGTACTTCTGTTTTTTATTTGCTACAAGCTGCTTGTGTTTACTGTTATTTACCTGGTGGGGCCACACCAGGATCGGAGTGTCCGAATCCAGTGCGGCCTTGAGGCTTGGCAGGCTAGTCCATAAAGAAGCCTGTCTTTGTGTAGCGTTTCTTTACCAGTTTGCTGTTGAATCCATTTGCAGTTTCGCCGTCAATTTTCTTTTGATCCAGTCTGTTTCATCTATGTAATTGGTTTCTAAATAACTATGGTTCATTTTCATGTGAGAAGAAAATGACGCATTGCCAGTTTCTGAAAGCTGTCTTTTGACTGAGATAGTTCTATAAGACCATATAATCGCTGGCTGTTAAGCGATGGACATGACTGTACTGAACCATTCAATCTTCACCGTCATTCATACATTTTTGCTGTATATAACTTAGAGAGAGACTGTTGGTTGACCATTATTTAGGTCATCTGTTTGTTCGGTTTTTACAGCGCGTCAGCATAGCTTGCTATGCAGAGCGCTGTATTAGCTATGATAGATTCTGTCCGACCGTCTGACCGTCCGACCGTCTGACCGTCTGACCGTCTGACCGTCTGTC
>Ga0056132_1000362_pt1 | contig 11101 bp, 8 predicted proteins | sample WorMetLIZISLAND2_3_FD_71119 | JGI IMG/M metagenome (GOLD analysis project Ga0056132, IMG submission 71119) | Marine gutless worms symbiont microbial communities from Max Planck institute for Marine Microbiology, Germany - Olavius clavatus LIZARD... ...
GCTTTGGCTACATGCCATGGCCTGCATCTGTTGTAGTGAAATTCCAATTTGGATATAGAACAACAAACAGTGATAGCAGTATTATCAATTTCGTTTAAATCTTTCCTGCAACCGTTCTGACTACGCAATAGGGTCATTCCAAAGTCTTCTTTGGATCACGTGAGTATATGACGTGATGCTGCAGCTATACAGGGTTACAGCCAGGCTCATATAGTCCACCATCATGATCATCGTGTTACTGATGTGTTATAGAAAGAATGGCGGGGAACAGATCCAGGTGAATACTGAGTTCCCTGGACTCATTGTCGTATCAAGCCCTGATGGCGGACGCACGTGGTCTGAGCATCCAGTTGGAGCAAGTCGCAGGAATACAACACTGATGCTAGCTACACGGTTTGTCTGACACTCTGACCTCTTCATCACAAACATCCTCTAACCATGTGCTCTTGTAACGGTTATTTATTGTTAAGAGTCTCTTAAATCTTTTCCTCTTTAACATCTCAAAGAAGACGGTCAGTTTTAACCAGAGCCGAACCGAACAGTGTTCTTCAGTCTTTATGAACTAGAAACTGCAGTGGGAGTCCGAAACCCACAGTTCAAATACCATGATAAAAATAGAAGGTCATGTATGACTGTTAATTGTTGTATTTAGTCTTGTAGGTGACACATGCAGTATTAGTATATTGTTGACAATGAGCGTATTTAGAGGGGCCGAACAGGCGCACGTCCCCATAAACACAGCAAACACGTAATATTTCACACATTACAGAGAACAAAAATTCATGCTTTCAAAAGGCTTCTGATTCAGATCCCCCTACCAGGTCTTCGCCCTCGGTCCCACTGAGGGACTTCCATCACCCAGCCAGACCCTCTTACTTTACGTCCCTAACTTGAAATCCTGAATACGCCCCTGGTCGTATTGGCCTTGTAGATATTTGAAGTATAGGTGAAGTGACGTCATTTGGTCTGATTGCATTTGCATGTTGTCTGTTAACTTGTGAATGACTCTGTAGGTCATTTGACGGTCGACGTCGGAGTAGAGTTGTTGTTGTCTGATTTACTGGACTGATGTATCCACATAGAGAGCAAAGGACTAACGTTGATGCTGCCATCAAGGAAACAAGTCTTCGATCGAGAAAGATAATAATGGCGACAGTATTCCGGCAACTACATTCCATTTTGCCGACACGCACACCTCACCAGAAACGTCTCATTGATTCTGTACTATGCAAGGAGTTCTGTCTATGTCTGCTAGCTAGTGTGTTTGACTATCATAGGCAAATATACTGGTATGCCAGATAGTGTGTGTGTTCGATGCTGCTGGCTGGGCAACAGAAAGGGCATTCGGCCTGCTTCAACAATTCCCAAAAATTCCCTTCGGTGGACCTGGCCTAATCTGGAATAAGTCCAGAAAAATCGGCCAGTATAACAAGTACGAATGTACTACAGATCAGGAACTGGTGGGCGTTGCTGCATATTCACGCGGCAGATGCTTTGTTTTCACTCACTAGGTGGCAGAACAGCACTTTGCTGCATGAAAGGACGTTATGGTCACCATTTTGAAATTATGACGAGAAATGAAAAATCCGACTACGTCAGTCGATGCATATTTATGTGAAGAACATTCCTGCCATATTTCATCCCGATCTGATTTTAAGCGATGGGAGAGGTCGCCCCAACTGAAGAAGATACAAGGTCAGTTACTCAGTTCCTGTTGTAGTACAAGTTGTCAGTGGTGAAGTATTAAAACTGGTTGGCATTGTCATGAGCCATGCCCCGCCATAAACTGTGATTATATGTGTTCTTTTAAATAAAAGAACCAAAAATACTACGAACTGCAGGGTAGGACAAAACTTGTTGGTGAGAAGTGTAGTAGTTACAATACTGCAAATTCCACGTGACAGTTAATAATGCTGTCACTTGGTAGTTAATAATGCTGCCACTTGGTAAATGCATGAAGCACAAATGTCTTCCAGCATGACGCCTATAATGCTTTTCTTGCCGACAAAAAGCACTGAGCTTGAAAAATCTGATAAACAGTCATAATAATCCACAAAGGTAGTCCGGAGATCTCATCGTGAATTGGATTTTGTCAGGAGGTTCAGTAAGCACCAAAAATACTGCATGTGGATCGCACTGTGCCAAAAAACTGCCAATAGCTTCAAACGTGCTAAGTCTTCCATGCTGGTTGTTGTTTGTAGTTTTTGCATGTCGTAGATTTCTGTGCATTTTTATTTAAAATGTTTAGGCCTAAAGCCTATAGTTAGTTTATTGTTTGTTTGTTTGTTATATTTCTGCTTGTTTGGTTGCTGTGTTTATGTATAGCTGATAACTAACAGCTTGTTTGAAGTTGCATGAAAAGCTGTAAAACGAGTACTTGCATGCATTACTTCTGTGTTGCCTAGCAGTGTTTTAGCAAATACTGAGCAAGGACAACAACATAGCAGTCAGAATTCATCTGACAACTTCTTTGATTTTAGCACCAGTGACGCTGAGCGAATCCAGAAACACTTGGACAATATCTGAATGAAAGAGAAATTAACAGCATTATTATTGGTAATTGTAGTGCAGTTCAACTGATTCGGTTGCTATGTGAACTGTTAGTTTGGTAATGTACACTGTGCGAAGAAGTTCTGTATTTCAAATGTTTTTATGTAAATTCCAGATGTTATTTACCGAGTCTATATACCAGTGTGTGAACTTTTTTAGTGTGATATATTGCAGCAATAAATGCAGTGTTTTGAAGTAAAAAGTTCTGTACATTTTATAGTTATTGTATATGTGTTTATTAGATCACGATCTGATCTCATATCGCTACTCATCTTCTTGTTGGGTCTTCAAATCGGATCGGGATGAAATTTGGCAGGATTGTTCCACAAGTGAATAACGCAACACATCAATTGACTTGAGTTGGATTTCAGATATGATGACGTCATACTTTCACGATGGCGGCTGTGACATCACTTAACGAAAAAGCCTAAGGTTCCATTGTTTCAAATCAGGTCTGGATAAAAATTCGCACAAATGTTCTTCACATAAGCATGCACTGGCTGACGGAGTTGGATTTTTAATTTGACGTCACAGTTTCAAAATGGCGGCCATGACTTCCTTCCATGCAGCAAAGTGCTATCTAGTGAGTAAAAACGAAATGGCTGCTGCGCCAGCGCCAGTGTGTAGCACTAGTAATAGCCCATCAAGAATGTGGTACATTCACACTGTTTTTGGAAGGTGAACTACTTAACACTTGCCAGTATTTAAATACCAGATTCAGTAATTAGTATTTAAACGTATTTAAATGATAATTTTGACCACACTATTTGCTGACATATTTAAATACTTGAAGGAGATAATTGTGGTTAAGGTTAACGCTGGCGTTACGGGTAAGTACATGCTTCAGACAGTCAATGAAAACCCACAAGATATTTACTTTATTACACCACTTGACAAACTCATAACATTATTTACAATATTCAGTAGACTCTCTATCATTCACTCACTAATAGTACAATGCAGGCAATATCTACATACTTTACGTATTGAACTAACTGCAGTATGCATAACTACATAAGCATGCATTTAGTAACAAGTCAACGCTAAACGTTTTTAGTGGTCCTCATTTATATTTTAAAGTATTTTTGACAAATTCCAGCAATTTTTTTACTATAAAACGGCTGTTATAACTGCCCTTAACAGCAACAGGTTATACAAATTTCAAAGATGATAAAATTAAAGGGCACTTATAAGTGACAGATAATAAGCATTCTAAAGTAGAATGTCAAAGGTCACATGGTCAGCGTGAACATACCGTACTGCATGTACTGTCACTTTGTCTGTCTGTCTGTCTGTGTCATTGTGAATGAACAAAACCATTAAGTTTCCGTCGCAAGCAGCCATGAATCTATGACGGCTCATGAGACAAACACAGGATGTTAATGACATGACTAATAGAGCTGTTATACAGAAAAAAAAACAACATACAAAACAAACCAGATAAAAGATACATACATAACTATACACTCGACTTGTTGAAAGTGTTAATTTAACCTGTGATGATTTGCATACAAACAGAAAGTGCCAAAAAGATGCATTTTACTGTAATGTACTGTAAGCTTGGATGTGCCTAGTTGTGAGGTGAGGCGAAGCCATAGGCGTACGAGCCAGGGGGTTGAGGGGGCTGCAGCCACCCAGACTCTGGCAAAACCGTTATTTTTCGGGCAAAAGCTAAATTTTTTGGACAGAAGCCAGCAACCAAAAATGAGAAAAAATATTTTTTTGTATTTATTAAACCAAAAAAAACGGAATTCATTCTGTCTAGCGAGATAAAGTGCCCGAAATCCGGGATTTTTATTAATAATTACTGCGTGGGGTAAGTCGGGCAATGTAATTTTGCAAGTTAGCATAGCAGTTTTTTCGGACACTGTCGAAAAATTTGTCGGGCAAAGATGGCTCAGCCCCCTAGGAAAACTGACCCGTACGCCCATGGGCGAAGCACGATCTGGAGCGGGAGTGGGAGAGCCGGATGTCCTTCCTAATGCATTATGGCACCACACTGGTCTTGGCAGAAATCAAACTGCTGGGGTCACCAGTGATAACAATCGCCTTAGTCACTGAGGCACAGCTGGTCCAGCAAATGTTTAACAAATAACAGTCCACCTGGCTGTTCAACATCACAGAGAAGTCTGCTGCAATATAATTTGTTCGGTTTAATGTTAAAGCATTGACACTTCAGCAGAATTCTGGCCTTAGTGGCAGCTCCAACCTAAACATATGTTCTTTCCAGTGTTTAGATGGTTTTTGAAACTGCATTGATAACGTCTCTTGACAGCTCATTTCAGTAACTCACAATCCTCTGGCTGAAATGATCGCGTCTGGTGCGAATGCTATGGTTAGAATATCACAATTGGGTGCCGCATTAAACTTCTTGACGCCCTAAGGCACACTGGCACTTACTGATTTTTTTGTAAAATGGCCTGAAAGAAAGTACCGGTAATCCTTTTTTTACATCATTCCATTGTTGAGTGTAGAAGACCTTATTCTTCCTTTTAATGCCTTTATCACTATTTTTGGTGTCTAGAGAAATAGGCTGTAATCTAAAAATGGCTTGGATTTTTGGCTGGCCTTAAGGCATTTGCCTTGTTTGTTTAATGGTTAATCCAGCATGCTCACAATTCCCAGTGTAATTGCCAGTACAGAACTGGTATACAACACAACAGCTGTGAAAGGACCGATAGCAGTGACCAGAGCATTGTATCACATCACAACAACAATCTATGTGAGTGAGTAACTGATGCTATACGGAACCGTTGGTCGTACAGTTAGCACTAGGTGGTGAGAGCAGGTGCTTGTACTGCATTAGAGAGTCATGTACAGCAGTACAGACGTCTGGACACTGGGATGTCGTACAGTCGACCAGTGATGGATAGAGGTCAATAACACAAGTCCAGATGACACTGTCAACTGCATCACACATAATGCACACAACCTTTTTAACGGCCATTTTCCAGGCAACTGCAATCAGATGCTCTCTTCACTTATCTCCAATTATCTTTATCCTGAGCATCCTCACAGGAAAGGACAAAAAGTCATATCATTCTTAACATCTTTCTCTCCATCTAGTCCCCTTAATCACTGTCGTCCTTATGTTTGACATATATGAACCACCTTAATCTATGCCTCCTAATCACCAAGCTGACAGGCTCCAATCCCAGCAACAGGGACTGTCAACTGTATCACATGCAGTAAAACCAACAATACATATAACAGTTATCTTAAGTGTTATGCCATGGATATATCATACTGAAGTTGACTACCAGCTATTACACTGTCATGTGATGACTCTGGACAGTTTGTTCACACACACAGCTCTGTGCCAAGCATTAATACAACTTAGTACTTAGTCGGTGATGCTCTTGCGACTGGAATGTAATTTCAGGCCTGATGGGCTGGTTGTTTACGAGACCATGGTCAAGAACTGTAGTCTAGAACAGTGACGGTCATAATGCCAAACACTCCAAGAAGGTGCAGCAACTTGCAAAACTTACCATTTGCAGGTGGTGTCTTTTTCAGAGTAGAAATAAGTGTGGCGACTGCTTTCAAAACAAATGCTATCTCAGTCATCCGAGGCCTGAACAAATCAAAAATCAAGTAACGAGTATATTTGTTAACTGTAGTTTATCAGTCATTCTCATTACCTAGTTTTCAATGGCAGACAATATTCAAAGACGTGGTAAGGTTAATAATAAGGTAACTCTACAGCACTGGATCAATTTTGTCTGGATGCTGTTTGATGCCATCAGTGAAGCAGGGATGAAAGTTGCCCATTGCCTTAAATGCTGATCCACGGCATGGCGGTACGTGCTGAAGTTATGACATAAGAGTAAGAGTCGTTAAAAAGTTGTGTTGGGATGTCTACATAACCCATATATTCCAAGACGATTGCAGCGGTAAGGAAAGACCAAATAATGTCATATTATACTACATCACTACAACAGCAACTATTGTAAATGCTCTACGAACGATGAGCTGGTCAGTGTTGTTAACAATGCTGCTTTGTCAGTGTTGGTTGCCTAACGGGAATGACATCCTGCCTGTAAAGGTCCTGCTCAAACGATTCCCGTTAAGTGCATTCTCAAGAAAAATTGGCTGGTTAAACAACAGTCATAAATAGCAGTAATTAGGACTGAGCAGTTTAATATGATACAACTGCTAGGTGGGAAAATATCGGCACACTAAATGAAATATTGGCAGACATTATATACAACAGCAAAAAGCGAAAATCAGTGAACCTGGGCAATGGACATTTGCCACTAAGCCGTTCATCAGCGACAAATTTCACAAGGACCGATTTGCACCGGTCCAACAGTGACAAGATTGCTAGATGGGTAATTGCTCCATCGTCCTGACTGGATGCAGCTGTCGATCGGATAACGAACGAAAACTGCAGCAGAGTCTCAAAGCAGGCTTTAGCGAATGATTCACGCAGCTTTCGACTGGATTCTGTATCTAAACATCCACCACCACAGCGCAGTAAAAGTAAACTAGATCGCACCTACAAACATCAGAGACCTCAACTGGAATATTCAACACAATGTTTAACAGCTGCCTAAAATATATTCGTTTCTATTTCCACAATAAAATGTAGCTATTAAAAGGTAAAAAAGGTAAAGGCTGATATAGCTCTTCATGGGAACCCCATCTCAGAGCTACGGGACGTCACTTGCCATATGGGATCAGTGTTACCTGCCACCCGACACAAGTGAATGCGCCCCGCCAACCCCAGCCATGCAAACCTTCTGCTAAAATGGTTGTGAATGGTAACGATGCATATTTGGAAGTGTATGGCACACTGGTTACTAGTAGTGTGCTGCCAACTAATGCAATGAAATACTTTGGGATAATTCACAATAAAGACACTGTGCAATGCAACTCATTAAGACAGAACCACAGAAAGAAAATGGTGTCTGCAGATCAAAGCAAAAGTAATAATTTAATAAGTAACATATCATTAAGAGCTCTACTACTCTTCTTAACTTAACTTATATCTTAACTTCAAAAATGTAATGATTACCGATGAACGACGATGACGTTACGGAATGAATTGAACCTCTGTTCAAGATATGCATAAGTTTTGCAATGAAGTCACGTGGCAGCTTGGAAGAATTCGGCAATATGTCATCACGAATCAGGTGTACAACCTGTACAAAGAATACAGTCTGTGTGTGTCTACATGTCAAATATTGCTTCACTCAGTTATCTGCAGGCTGTAGCCTACTAAGACATAAACACAATTCCGTTATTCGCTATAGGCAGAGTTACTTATCACAGACTGACCAATTTAGTTACTCAATCAAACTAAACATGAAGTCAGTACCATACAGCTAAAGACACAAGTTAACCAAATGAAAAACTTACACGACAATCAATGGCTTCATCACGCATTACGTTTTCCAATGACACAGTATCCGGAGCATTCCTGCAAATAACCATACATTTTACATAAAAATTCCAATTCTACAGGAAAGAAACCGCCATCAGAAATCTAACACTAGGGTCACTAATTTACGACTTCAGAAAAACAGACTCAAATATGATTTACAAAAATACAGTTTCACTAATGGGGTGGTAAATATATAGAACAGTCGACCAGATTTTGTCTTATATGCTAACAATACTAACACGTTTAAACGTAGATTAGATAACTTATGGAAAAATCAAGATATTTATACACAATTTTGAATCTCAGATACATGAAACTGGAAGCCATGGTGAAGTGTAAAGTTTAATGTTTATTGTACTCTTTGTACCGTGATAAAGAGTGGAAGAGACGGGCATAGACACCTCAGTCTGCACTTGGATATCGCTCAATTACTTATTGTACACAAAAGGTAATATGCAGTTTTCGGACTTCTACAATGATGAAAACAAGGCGAATATGACGGTAACACTAACTATACTTACTGTGCAAACAGAAATTCTTCCAGTGCCAAGCCAAGTTCTTGCCACATGCCCTGAAATGCTGTTTCTAAAAACACATCAGCGAGTGAAGATTAAACATTCCCAACAACTACTATTTAATTTAATCTGTCTATCTTTCTCATAATACTTATTCTGCCATTATACTGAATTTTAACACAATTTATTTTCCTGTCCATCAATGCAGCTGACTGGGAAACAAACAACATTTGGCCTGCACATATACCACACCTTATTCAGACAGATACCTTGCCTAAGCTTGAATAAACTCGTAATAAACAGACTTGAAGGGCAAAACCAAAAGCAGTAATACATCTATATTTTCTTCAGCTACTAAAAGCTTGTCAACACTATGTCACATTAAGAATGCTATATATTACATGTACATATACATTGCTAGAAGTTCAACTGACTCTTATTAGAGCTTTTTTAGCCTCAGCTTCAGCAGAGAGTTTCATAAGGGACAAAACAAGAATCTGAACAAAAGGTAATATGGTACGAGTACCAGCATCAACAACATTCACTTACCATTCTTCCTAGCAAGTGGTAGCCCAATATTCAGCACTGTCATTAATGAGTTCATAATCAGTTGCCAAGTTGACTGTGACGGACATGCATACTTCAGACCAAGCGGAGTTCTAAATGTCTGCAACAGACCAAATGTTGTTGCTTTCTGGTGGCAATTTATTTGATAACCCTGGCCTTACACCTGATAGTTGTATTTTCAATGCAACAGTCAGTTTCGCCGAGGGGAGAGGTCTGGGGAGAGTGCTCCATTCCCAGTGTAAAGTACCTGCAGGTTATGTCCTGGAATTTTTTTTGAAATTTTACTTGCAAATCTGTACATTTTTTTGTGCTTTTCGGCACTGTTTTTTTGGGAGGGGGTGAAAAGATACCCAAGATACTCTCACCCAAAATATTTTTTACGCGGGCTATGGCCCCCTCGCTGCTCCCTCAGGATCGACTGAATATCTCATTCCATTATTAGCTTGAAATTTTATTATCACCATCACTGGCCATCCAACCAAAACAACACAAATTAGCCATTACTGAAAGCAATTTTACCGACATACATGGATAATGCGCTGAAGAATGTGACCGTGAATAACTGACGGAAACTTAGCTGTAGAACGATACAACTCGACAACAACCTCAATCACTGCCTCGGCAAACGGCACATAATTTACTGCCATCCAATCGGCCTACAAAGTCAACAAAGTGAAATATAGTTTCTCGAACACAGACTGCTCCTGTCATACATACATACGTACGTACATACATGCATATAATATATACATAAATTTGTAATACACACAAATGTCTGTCAGCTGGCAGAACTGAAGGCACAAAAATTTTGAAATATGACTACCAGTAATAAAGATAACATCAGTATTTAAAGGTAAAAGTCAACTACAGCAAGCTACAATACATACAAACACTACAGTAAGTATGTAATACTGCATTTCACGATCCACCAGGCCTCCAATAATTGCTGTGATGTACTATACACCCTAACACACTGTCTGCAGCTAATGGAAACCATGACATAGCTCAGCACACATAGAGTTTAGGAGATCTGTCACCATCGTGGAAAACCAATACTTTACCTGAACTGCACGGCCTGATGCTGAGGTTCTTGATTCCACTTTGTTCAACTTTGGCGGATGTACAGCAAGATCAGTCATTAATAACAGACGCTCAAACAAGTCGGGGCACATAGCAGGCATGTTGTCAGCTCCAGACTGCATCTCCTGCAGTCACCAGACACAAATAACAGATGCTGTTTTAAATATCTGCAAAGTAACTAACCTTTAGAACTCCAGCAGCAACTAATTGTAAACAAGAACTAGTTACAAAGTAAAACGAAATGTTTCTTTCTGTTACAGTTAAAATAGTAAACATGCATGATGTGTGAAAAGAAAACAAATTCAACTTGACAAAGTGGAAAACTTGGTTAACATGTCACGACGAACATCAATCCATCTTTATGTGAAATTTTGCAAAAAACAATATGGACAACAAACAGCAATAAATAAACTTAGTGAATACATACATATATACACCGTGGGCCATAAAAAAACGTACCACTTTTATTTTTACAATAACTTTGGCAAATGTGGACCGATTTCAATAATTCTTTCACTTTTGGATTCGCAGACAAACTGTGGAATATAGTAAAATAAAATCTTCCACCGCACATGAATTCTGTTGCCGCACTACCTTGTGAAAGCTAAATGTTCAACGGTACAACGTTTCATTCATACATGTATGCTGCATAGTATATTAGCTGGACTTATCTGCACAACCTTAAGCGTAAATCCAGAAAACAGCAGGTATTTTTGTTCGAAACGTTTTAAAGTTAGCCTATTATTTATTTTAGTAAGTACTACAAATTAGTAAATATATGTCTGCACTGCGCCAGTGCCTGCTAAACGCTTATCAGCGCGTTAAATAACGTGTCAGCGCATCGAGCAGTGGTGTAACGACTTAAAGCAGGCGTCTAGCAAATAAGCAAATTACCGTTCATAACATGGTTCTAGCAGTGAAAGGACTTGGAAAACTGTCATGGATGGTAATTCGCTCATTTGTTGCTTGTGCAGATAAGTCCAGCTAATACAGCGTACATGTA
>Ga0056132_1000363_pt1 | contig 11089 bp, 11 predicted proteins | sample WorMetLIZISLAND2_3_FD_71119 | JGI IMG/M metagenome (GOLD analysis project Ga0056132, IMG submission 71119) | Marine gutless worms symbiont microbial communities from Max Planck institute for Marine Microbiology, Germany - Olavius clavatus LIZARD... ...
ATCCACCAACGTCACAGACAGACAGACGGACAGACAGACGGACGGACGGACAACATGCAATCTCAATACCGCGCTATGCACTAGTGCATCGCGCGGTAAAAATGGTGTTTGCTTTTGGGGCAAAATACAAATTTTGGGGCCCACTGCTCCCATGGCTATGTGCCTGCGATGAAGCTAAGCAGCTGCTTTAGTGGGTACAAACAAAGTATGAAATTTGTTGGCGTCAGATAACACACCTAAATCAGTGCGACAGTTTTGCTTGTATCTGCAGTGTTTATCTTGAATCAGTGTGTAAGATATACAGATTCAAAAGCAAGATGCGCATCAAGAACTGATGTTGAAGAAAAGTGTACAAGATATTTACCATTCAATACGAAAGAAGTGTGAAAAACCAAGAAGAACTGGAGCGGTCACAAAGGAGCCGATTGTATGGCGTTGTCTGGAACAGCCATGGAGCATGCTGTCACAATGGCTATTCCAGATGTGGAAATTTTTATGGCTTTCATCTGTTCGCAATACTGGTATGGCTTATTCGTTCGCCAGATGGCATCATCATCTTGGTTCGAGAGGTGGGGAGTTTGAGGGGTACTAATTCAGACACTTTTGCTGTAGGATGTATCGTTTAGCCACAATGCACGGCATCACAGACAGACGACATTATCATGACAATAGCTGATCCTACTGTGTGCAGCAGTACGATCGGCTAAAAATCACCAGTTAGTTAAAACGAAAATGCACAGATTAAAATACAGACCATTATGTCACATATCAAAGCACCAACAGCATATCCAATACCCGACACACGCTCAAGAAACGGCACAGTTTCTTGCGTCAAATTGTAATGCAATTTCTTGTGTAAACTTGTGCACAGCAGAACTGCATTCTATTCGGTACAAGAGATTTGTACAAGAAAAAAGTTCTAGCTCAAAGAAAGCATGTCAGAAGTGCAAGTTTCTTGTGCAAGTCGACTTCTACAAATTTCTTAAACGTGTGTCAGGGATACAATAGCAGTTGATAGCTAAAGTCTTAAAAGGCTCTAATAATAATGATAAGAATATATAACAGCAATGCCTTAATCTAACAACATCTGTAAGCATACTGTACCTACCACATCGTGCCTGTCTACCGTACCATATAAAGGTAGGTATGAAAGCTTATTGCACAGAAGCTGACATTACAAGAAGCTCAGTTCTCGCACAAAAACCGCACAACGTGTTATATTAAAAACTGGAATGACTGTTTATAACGACAAGACTGAGAAATTGTCTTCTCGACATGCCACAAACCACAGTGGCTAGAAAAATATTTTTGTCTACCCACTATGGCCAGAAACCACCTTTGTCAACTCAGCCTTTCATCCCTCCGGGGTAGGTAAATTGAGTACCAGCCTGTGTGACTGGGGTTAAAGCAGGGCTCTCTCTAAAATTTACCAGTGCATTAGAGGCTATTTTTTTATGATAACTCACCGAATGAGGCTTTACCAGGGGGAGCTGGCTCGGCCTCGTAGGTCCAGAGGCATATTACTTGTCCAACACGTGACCTATCTTCATATGTTTCCGTTGTCTGATCAGATGGTTCTTGAAACTGTTTAGTGACGATGCTGTAACTGTCTCTTCGTCCAGACATGACCTTTCGCCTCGCAAGCAGCAGTCTAACCACTGGGCTACGGAAGCACTACTGAGATGTGCTATATAAATCTACGTTTTACTTACTTACTTACTCTTTTCACTTCTGTCGGCTGGCCGGTAATTGATCTCGTATGACAAGTTATGCTCCGTAGCTTTGAGATGGAGTTTCATTAAGAGCTCTACTCAACTTAACTTGTTCAGACAAAAATGGCATAGCACAATACTGCATTGAGGCACCTGGTGAAAGTAATATGTGCGTATAGCAACTTGCAGTAACAATTTTGCTGAAAGGCACAAAAATTATACACATAATTACATACACATACCAAACGCAAGTACTGCTAGGACAACAGTAAAATTGCATCTCATATATCACAAAATACTTGACAAAACATGTACCGGTATGTAAGTATATCCACATAAAAGTTCAAGGCATTTGGTAGGTATACAAGCACCTCGTGTATACTTCTTTAGGAGCACAGCAGCATATACTTCTACTTTAACCTAATCAAGGTCACTTAAGAGCACAGGAGGGGGCACATGCCCCTCCATGGAAATGGACAAGTATCCTATTCTTTGTCCGAACAGGGTATTTGATCACACAACACACGTAACCTTGCACGAAACACAGTTTGACTGCAAATGTGTGAAATATTGTTAAAAAGTGGAAAAATAACTTACAAAAAAGGAGTCGGTGGAAGGTGAAAAGGCTTTGTCCCATGGTGGGAAATTAATGCTTAAAGGAATGCTACAGACAAAGATGGGGAAAAGCAGGATGGCACACAATGTAGACAGTAAATGGACAAATAAAAAAAATATATATACAGCTGTACATGCAGCAGAATCCCTTATGATACATAAGTGACATACACTCATACTGCATACTGACAGTAATAATTCAAAAAGTCAAAATTTGCTGACACATAAACAACAAAGTGTATGCCATGCACGGAATCATAAAAGACACGTTAAAATGATTAAAAACGAGTGAGTGACTTCAGGAACACGACGGAAATATCACAATTGGACTAATGTTACACTTAAACTAAGAACATAATGGAATTACTCGGCATCAGCGACTGGGTAACTGTGGACACTAAAAATAGAAGTATGTGCCAAAGTTTTCCCACATCATCAACTGGAAAATAGTGAAAAAAATATCCGTTAAGTATAATATCACACGTAGTATTAGCATGAATGTACATATATAACTACAGCAACTTAATGCTTAACAATACACATCAGCATAGACTGTTGCATAAGAAATCGTGACCATTCTCTTGAATCGGCAATTACTGGGGAACTGTTTACAAGACCAAAAAACCAGAACAACTAAACTCAAAAAACCTAAATAATCCCAGCAAATGAATCATGTACGCAAATATCAAACCACAGATGCCATCACCGATGTGGTGAAACATTATGGTTTACTCATCACCTTGTACAATGCACAGCTATAAAATGAATCGATTCTGTACAATGAACCAGGCTGACGGAGAAAGGTTAGCAGCTTCTCAGGCGTGGGTTTGAAGGAGACTGGAAAAGATTAGCTGGGTAGACCATAGCAATCAACTAATAACCTATCAAAAAAACTACGAGAAAGCACGAGTATTCTAGATTCATTCTTTCTTTGGTCACCGTTGACGCGCTGATGCCAGTCAACACCATTCCCGAGTTCTTTAGGTCTGCAATCGAAGTCCTCCCAAATACTGGCAATGCAGAACCAAAAAATAAATAAGTAAATAAAATCCTTTATAATGCACAGTGTCGACAGAAGGCCGAATCTGGAAGACCCCTGGAGGCAAACCTGGCTAAGAATGATCGCGATGATCTGCGCTCGGCCAATTTCAGCCTGGCAATGGCAAAGAGGCATGCTTTGGACGGATCGGTGTGGTGACTACTCATGCAGGTGGCTACATCTTCTGGACACGCTCTGCCGGGAGTCCAAAAATGCAAGCATAAATGGGCTGAACGCATCTTAAGGCAACAATTACCATTACATGACATAATGGAAGGAAGTATATTTGATAAGGCAACAAGAGAAAGCAAATGACTACAAATGCTAAGTAGTATTGCCGGCAAAACGTACAAAGTCGTGAACAGGGAAGCTGGAGACAAAAGCATATGGCAAAAGTCATAAACCTCAACAGAACACATCCAGATACAAGTCATAAAACTTTGGATAGACGCCTCCGACTTCGATCGGTACAAGTTGTCTTGACCCCGGCCTGTATCTGGGACTCGGCGTTTATGCGGTACCCAGCTTCTATCATTCATATGGAAGTCAATTTTTGTAGCTGATGCATTAGAATATGGCAGCTATTGCATCAGGTTAACGTTGCTTGGAATCACTGCTTCAGAAAAACATTTAATTCTGGTTATGTATAATGACGTCTGGCCGTATAAAATTTATAAGCCATTCTTAAAGACGGCTACAGCACCTATAAATGACATCATCATTCGATGTGTTACTTTCCACAGATAAGCAAAAACATGATTTCCCCTGGCCTGTATTCGGGACATGGCATTTATGTGGGACCCAGCTTCCAGTATACGGTGTCTGCAGAGGACAGAAGACTTTCTGTGTGGTCGTGATCCAAGATGAGGACGAGTGTCAGTTAAAATAAGCCGATGTTTTTCTTCAGATTTAGCTGCTTCCAACTCGGCAGGCTGGCGAATGCTTTCCGATCCATGCTGAACAGTGTCTACAATTAAAACAAGAGCACAGGCCTTAACAGTGGCCAAAATAATATTCTCCCACCCCGACACAGTGGCTGCAACCTACTTCCACAAAGTTTAATGCTTAGGAACTATTGTACTTGAATGCGGCAACAACGTGCGCAACCCCATCTATCCGTTACAGTTTGATAAATATGGGGATAGTGGTCGCAGAGTATGCCTACCCACGGAGAGATGGCCAGGCTGAGTCGACCTGGGTTACACACTGAGGCAGTTTAGCTATACAAATATGACTACCCATCACAGTAAGAACCAGACTTGTTTATGTTACCACCAGATGTTTAAAACCAACACTATTTGCACTGCAGGTTTCAGTAGAATACTTGCAACTTAACTGACGTTATTTTTGAACATAAATAAAAACATTACTGCTAACGAAATGTGTCAGTCAGTTAACAACTTCACTGGAAAATGGCCATTAAAATGGCACATGTGACTGCATAATATATGCTCAAAAACTGAAAACTTATCCAGCTTAGTCTACTGCGCACAGTGAATACCAAAAATGAACAAAAAATAACTGATCAATAACTGAAATCCCAAAATAGGTGAATGCCCGCTCTGGTGGGAAAGACATGGCTGGCAGCAGTGCTAGCAATGAATTTATTATAATTATTATTATTTATTATGAAGGTCGTATGTAAGGTACATTAACAGCAATAAAAATACTAACAGTACAAAGAGAAATAGCACAAAATATCACTGAAGCAAGTTCAAAATCTGACTGCACCTACACATATCCGTGACAATACTTTCAATGTCAGTTACAGTAAAAGCATTCGGCAGAGTAAAAACACTCTCACGTATCATGATACATTCATGTAACAGGCTAACAGACTGTTACTGCTCACAAGAAATGTCCTTCATGGTGTGCTTCCAGAGAAAAGTGTCAAACTTCAAAGACAATACGTCAAACAGAGCAGCATTAAATTGACGCCTGTAGTACAGTATAACGTGCAGTTTAGATTTAAAATTACACACGAATGAATATCCGACCTCAAACTCTTCGTCGGCAAGATAAATTTCTAGTTTCTGAGCATCGAGTCCTTCTGGAAGAGGACGCTGCTGCAGTTCAGCCAGTGAGAACCGGCGGACATCAGTCAACTTGGCCAGTGCATCGGACACCGGCTCTAGATCAGCATGGGCGTACAGCACCTACAACAATAAATGTACTATAGATCAGCAACTGACAGGCACTTCTGCACATCATGTGTCCTTGAAGCTGCTGCTTACGGCACATTAAATCTCACGATTCTAACTAACTAGTGAGTGAGCGAGTAGAGTTTTACGTCCCACTCGACACATAACAGGTCATTTCGGAGACGAGTCTTTCCAGGCAATCACTTGCACTGGTACTGACAACTCAAAACAAAGAGGAGAAAATACATCAAAAACACAAGAAAACACAAAATAAACAAACTGGCCCTAGATAAGTAAAACACACAAAAACACACAGAAAACCCTTAACTAAACCTAAATTACTAGCAGTGCCTAGCAGCTAGTGCATCTGTAAGAACTGCTCATATGTGTGTGCTTACAACCATGTACAACTGTGGTACACAATACAGCATTGAACAGTACTGATAATCTTAACTGTTATCCTCCAGACAATCATCACAGCTCAGACGATATCTATCGGAGGGGAGAGGACAACTAACTAATTAACTCATGGAAGCCACTTACGGCCAATGTGTCAGTTTGCCAGAAAGGAAAAAGGTTTGTAAATCTCAGAGGCTCTTTGCCAGCATGAACCACTACAGGTGACGGTGCGTCTTCTCCGTATTTTTCTACAATTACACACAATTCACTCACAGCTAGTTGCTATTCAATACAGCAACACCAAACATAATTAAATAACAACTACTAATGTACTATCGATCAGACACCTTAGATGCATTTGGCAGGCGAGGGGGCAGCCGGAGGACGCTGCTGCACATGCAACAGTGAGTGGTGGATGCACGGCATGGACACCATCATTCTCTGTCTGCTTTTTCATAGTTATTGTAATTTTACTTCCTGTTATTTCTGTGTGCATTTATGCCGTCTTCACGAGGAAATAAAATTGATAAAATAAACAAGTATGAAATTAATACAGATCAGGGACCGGCAGACGCTGCTGCACATGTGCCAAGCAGATGCTGCATGCACTCAACAGGCGGTAGCACTTTTCTGCATGAAATAACGTCATGGTCACCAACTTGAAAGTGTGGTGACAAATCGAAAATCCGATGCCATCAATCAATGAAAATTGACTAGAAGAACAGTCAGGCCTTTTTGAAGGCGTGCCCCAACAACAAGCATAACAAAAACAAGATGAGCAGCGATATGAAATCAGTTCCTGATCCAACAAACATGGTGTTTAAGACGGCAGCGTACCGGTGCAATACGTAAGCGTTGTCTGCATGGCGCAGATCTTGGCAGCAGTGAGTCTTGCATTAGCAGTACCGGCAACCACACTCTCCATGTCGTCACTGTCTGTGGCTGTCGGACGTCGTCCAATCCACAGGTACACAGAGTGACGGTCATCAATGATAAACAGAGCTACAACCAGAATACATTAACATGTTTATCAGAATTTTGGTAATGTTCCAGAGTTGAAAAAATGTAAAGCAGAGGTGCGGGGTAGTTGCTAGGTGGTGAGTGTTATGGCAAAGTAGTGAGTTTTGAGATGACGTTTGAAGGAGTCAAGTGATGGTGAGACTCTGATAGCAGTAGGTATATGATAGTTCCAGATTTGTAGAGCAGCAGAGCAGAAAGCACAACTTCCAAACTTGGTTTTTAACACGGGAACATGCAGGAGAGACTGGCTAGAGGAACTAAATGAACACTGGACTGATGGTAAGGTATAAGGTTATGAAGATAAAGTGGTTGTTGAGTGGACAGCGTCTTGTAAGTTAGGGTGGCGACTTCAAAAATGTATTTGTTTATGTGTTGGGAGCCAGTGGAGGTTTGACAGACGGTGAGATGTCAAGATGTTTAGATGCTGTTGGCTGGGTGACAGGAACAGACTCTGCCCGTAAACTTCTGTGGTATGGCTCCAGCATCCTGAACCAATTATTTTAGCTGATCTTACTGCATGCAGTATGATCGGCTATTGGCACAATAATGTTGTCTGTCTATCCATCCGTCTGTGATGCTGTAAAAAGGCCGATATAGCTGTTCCTGGGGGAACCCCACCTCAGAGCTACGGGACGTCACTTGCCATATCAGATCACACAGTGTTACCTTCCACTCGACACAAGTGAATGTGCCCTGCCTAACCCCAGTCATGCAGGCTGGTACTCGATTTAACAACCCCGGAGGGATGGAAGGCTGAGTTGACCTAGTTGACTTGACAGCACTCCAGCCGGGAGTCGAACTAGTGACCTTTTGATCACCAGTCCGATGCCGAACCGCTGCACCACCAAGACAGCGTACCGCGTGAACAGTGACTAAACGATACAACCTACATAAAAATTGTGTGAACAAGTGAATAAGAAGTCTCCCCCAGGAAGACAATTTTGCAACAACCAGAATATACTGACATGTTTTATCAGAATGCCAACACATGAGATGTAATGGGCAGATGAAAAACCTGGCTGTGAGGGTGAATAGAGATCTTCCTGTAAGAAAGGCATCAGAGTCGTGATGTCATCGTCCTCGGTGCGAGCTGGATTCAAAACTTCACAAACATCAAACACACCGGACGCCGATGTCAGGTGGAACAGTTTCACAGTGTGGTCGTAATTCCGAGAATCTGTGTGCATTTAACAACAACAAAAAGTTTAACGACTAATTTTCAACATAACCCAGATTAACAACCGTGCTGCAGCAGCAGTATACCACATGTCAGTTTGTGACTAGATCTTGAATGAAACTTTGTAGAAATATGTTTTGAGGTTGCACTTAAAACCAAATAAAAGTATGCTATTAAAATTATCAGTCAGATCAGCAGGTAATGACTTCCAAATTCTCAGAGTGGCGTGGCAAAACGCGCGATTGAGGAAAATCTGGGTGAATAATATATTTTGAAAAAATATACCGTAGCAAAGCTTAATGTGAGATGAAACATATACCTATGAGAAGGCTGTCATATGCCAGTCGCTTCCGGCCACCCAAACCTTCCCAGAATTCGCCAGTCTCCGCTCCCTCATGCAGCTCATTTAGAACAATTTGATCCACAGAAGATATTCCAAGCTCCGTCGGACAACTAAAACACACACCGGTTTTGTTTCTACAGTATACATGAGCACACAAAACACACATGAAAGCATTCAAAAAGGTGCTACTTAACGTCATGCAATGCAACTATATTTTCCCCTTGGCTCTTAAGCTAAGACATGCTAAACCAGACAAACCATTTATGGCGCTATTTACTGCTGGGGGTTTAGTAATACTTTAGCATGTTTTATGTTTTTTTTAATTTGGTTTTTATTCTTTATGTCTCTGTCCTCACATTTTATACTATCTGTCTTTATGACAAATAAATGTACATGTATTGTTAAGACTGCAATATGCCAGCTTAAGAACCAGCTTAACAGAGAATAAGTATACAAATAATATTACTAAGCTTTCAATTACAAGTAAATTATATGACTAAATTGTAATTAATTACAACTGAATTACAATCACAAGTGTAACTGACCAATGCCCAACTGGTATTAAAAAAACAAAAAAAAACAAGCAAAAATCATAGGACATCCTTAGCGGAAGCGGCGGTGGTACTAGTAGTTAGTGCAGTCTAAATAGTGGTTTTTTCATCTCAAATCAAATCAAATCAAATATCGGGTAGGCCGTTGTTCAAAATTTCAAATCAAATTGAATAGTTTTTGACATTTTCAAAAGTCACCATTAGTAAGTACTTGTTAAGTAGTTTCAACAGTTTTGTGGCACCCTGTTTGTGGTTTGTGTTGTAGGCAAGCTGTTGTATCCTTTCAGTACTTTGCGGGCCATAGTGGCCCAATATAAATACTTCAAGAAAAGTCAAGAGCCAAGACCATTGTTAAGTTGTTAACAACAGCACTGCAGACAGACACATTTTCTGACTGAGACTCGGTCCTTTGGTGTATATATTAGGTTTAATTAATTTAAACAAGTATTCAAAAATTTCAAATAGTTGGATTGGTTTTGGATCAAATCGAATAGCAACTAACTATTAGAGTTGATAAAAAAATTTCGAATATTCGCACAGCACTAGTAGCAGTAGCAGTAGTAGCAACTAGTAGTTGGCGAAATATGATCGTGTGATGATACCTTTTAACAATCCAGTTGGCTATCTCAATCACACGCTGTTTTGTCTGGAATGAAGACTTCGCTCCGTGCCAAACATAAAGTACCGACTTTTCACAGTCAACAAGAACAAATGACGCTCGACTTCGCAGATTCTGACACTCAGCTGGGATCTGCCATAGATACGCTTCCATCGGCAGCTCGTTTCGTAATACATAAAGTCGCCATCTATGGTTGACGGCTTCATCACGTTTGCCGGTATGAATGATCATGTGACCATTGAAAAGTCGAACAAAACATGGCGGCTCCTTGCCTTCAATTACCGGAACCTGACACAACAGCACAAATAGAATACCGTTGTTTTTCCACCGTGAATGGATAGCACAATTGCCTCAGCAACCAGCAGCATATACAGGGACAGCCAGTAAATCTGTCTTTGGGGTGCACACCTGAGGCCAATGGGCCAAAATTCTAGGCCAACAGTGGGGCGGGGGTTCTTACCAGCTAAGGATCTGGAAATGGATGTAAGCTCTCCCAACTGTAAATGCAGTTTGGATGCATTAAGAGCCCGGAAAACGCATCTAGTGGCTGCAAATGTCGTTTAGTTCCGGGAAAAACTACCACTAAAAACATTGTGTTAAGCCACATGCACAAGTTTATTATGCACAGGCGATATAAATGAACTTCATGAATGTCAACAGATGTTATGCTTTAAATTATCCAGTATGGGTAAACATCTGGAAAAAGAATAAAAGAATTTCATCGTAGTCACGACAGACATTAATAAGTACAAATGTACTATGGATCAGGAACTGGTGGATGCTGCTGCAAATGCACTGGGCAGATACCTCGTGTTCATTCATCAGGTGGTAGCACTTCTCTGTGTGTAATGACGTCAAGGCTGCCATCTTGAAAGTATGACATCAAATCGAAAATTCAACTCTGTGAATCGATGTACGTTTACTTGAAGAACAATCCTGCCAAATTTCATCCCAATCCGATTTGAAACGATGGACCGTTAGGCTTTTTCGTGAAATGGCATCAATGAAACTGTGTGTGTGCATGTGTATACATACCTGTGGTCCCTTTTCCTTGTCCAGCTCGACAGCCATCAGTGCGGAAGCTCCTTTCTCACCGACGCCACACCGACGACCGTGCCAGAAGAAGTAGACACAGCGTGATCGGCCGGTGGACAATCTGTGTGACTCGCGGCCACTCAGTCGGTGTGTAACTGCAGCACCAGCAGCAAGCGGCTACACTTAATAATGCATCAAACTATCGGACTATCGGGTAACAGATTATCGGACTAAAGGACTATTCGGCTAATGGACGAATGGTATAGGGTTAGGGGTCCAACGCCTGGGTTGACGTCGCTGCATTGCATCTCAGCTCGTTTACTCGTCTCAAGTTTTTAACCCTTCGTTTTTATAGTTTTTATAGTGTACTGCTACATATTTTATCGTTTTATTGTTAAGTGCCTCCGTCCACTATTTGTAGGAGGTGCTATACAAATT
>Ga0056132_1000364_pt1 | contig 11083 bp, 9 predicted proteins | sample WorMetLIZISLAND2_3_FD_71119 | JGI IMG/M metagenome (GOLD analysis project Ga0056132, IMG submission 71119) | Marine gutless worms symbiont microbial communities from Max Planck institute for Marine Microbiology, Germany - Olavius clavatus LIZARD... ...
AAAATTGCCACTACGATTCCACAAAGCACAACAGGGGTAGGGCGTCATATCAAAACGACCATGACGCAGGCATTCCTTTCTAAAATTGTTATAAAAATGCATAAAAGTAAATAATTAAAGCAGATTATCATTAAAAATGTGCAATTAGTAAGTAGATTGTAACTTGCTGGAATTTTGCTTAGGTTTAATGCTATAGTGTTGTGCCAGCGTAATATCCATGGATATATCCACTCTAAGTCTCATATCCACACATGGATATATCCATGGATATCCATATCCACGGCAAGCCTGCTGAAAGTACTTTTCAACGACGTATACATGATGCATAGTGTAACTGTGAGGAATGTAATGTAAGTGAGAGGTGATTTAGTGAGTTTTGTCCTATATATCAAGGTTGTCGCGCTCTTACCTTTGCGTTAGCTAGGCTTTCTTGTAAGGACTATTAAGCTCTTCTGTTATATCATATCATATCATGTGATTATTGTGTACTGTTTATGATCTAGATTCTAGAGTGAACTATAAGAATCATGCCAATAGTTCTAGGTTCTGTTCTTGCAAAATTAGCGGCATAAATAAAACTATTTGCCGCCATTGACTTGCAGTCTTTGTGACCTGGGAGGCTGGGATATTATGTCAAGGTCACTCAGAGTCGCTCAAGGACAATACAGGAAGAAAAACTTTCACGTGAAGTGTATCAAGAGATTGAATATACATGCACCGTGTCCGGATAAAATGAAGCCACTGGTATTCTAGGCATAACTTTGACAAATTTAAACACAGTTTCGTAATTTTTGGCACCAATCATCCTGATACTTCAATGTATTAAAACATTAGAAAATGTAGCCCAACACTTCAACATCGTTACGTGGAGATGACGTCATATCTGACGTCATCAAAAATGCCATTACAGACAAAGACGGACATCTTTAATATAAGCTTTTCAAAAGTAAAAACATATTACTGCAAGTCAGTTGCTAAAAGAATATGTGAACAAGAACTGGAGTCCGCCTTGATTAAATCTGTTTCGGAAAAATTGATAAATTCGGTTCTGTTTTGGTAGTGGATGTCCTCCAGCTTGCTCATGCCGTCATTGTTCAGTTCAGTGGCGTCGCGCGGTCACGGTATCTCAACATGCGTTAAGGGCGGCGTTACACATTGTAAACATTGATTTTGGGTTAAAATAGCATTAGTACCTTTTGTGTCAACTTCTGCTACTGTTGTAGACAACTCAACAACATGCACTAACAGACTTCTGTTTTTTGTTGTTGAGTTTTTCCCCTTCTGGTGTTGTTGTGTAACGGCTAGGAGAGCGTTTTATTTTGCAAGGTAAGTAGCAACATTAATTAGTTGAGGTGGACTTTCGCTGTACTGTTAGTTCCTCCTTACTTTATTCGTGTTGTTTGCCAAAAATTACGACAATTAGTTTTAATTTTCTAAAGTTATTAGACAGAATATTGTTGTATCTTTTCCGGAGGTAGTCCGTGATAACGTCGTTTCTAATGACGTCACGATTACGTCGTCACTACGTATCGATGTGATAATATTAGGAATAAATTTTCTATTTTCTTAGTAAAATGAGTCCCCAGGACGGTTCGTGCCAAAAATTGCGAAACTGCGTTTATATTTGTTAAAGTTTGTTAAAGTTATTCAGAGAAAACTTGGCTTCGTTTTTTCCGGACACGGTGTATTTGTAACGTAAAGGTCAAGCTTTGATGGCCTTTTACGCGTAAGGACATTATAATATTAAGGTGTGTCGAGCAATTTCTCTTTGTCAGCTATTACTAGCTGTCCGTGACTTACATAATATAAGCATCGTTGGCAGTTGTAGCTATAGAGCTGAGTTGACAGAACAGTGACATGAAGCCGTTTTCCGTGTCTGCTGCGCTATATGCCAGCTCCGTTGATTCGTTCATAATTCTCAATTTAGAGCACATTTCGTTCGTGGTATAGACGTTTTATAATAATATACATTTTTATAGTGCCCTATAGTGCCGTAGCTGCGTAATTGACGTATTATCTGACTTGATATATTTTCATATGCCGTTCGTTGTGGCGTATAGCCTATGTCTGTCTGTCTGATGCGTGGGGAACGCACAGTGTAGCGTGATCATGTTGCTGCCTGCCAGGTAGTGCAGGTGTATTAGGACAGGTATATCAATCGACGTCACTGACGTCGTCCGCTGTTTGACAATGACACACACACGTATGTGCGCTACCTGCGGACAGATAAAAAAACAGATCTTTGATTAGTCGACCGGAGTATAGGATCAGCGGCGGTTCTAGGACTTTAAATCCCCTCCATCTCCGTCTCTTCTCACCTCTTCTCTTTTCTTTCTCCCTGTCCTTTCCCCTCTTTACCCTCAAGGCTGCCCTGGAGCCTGCTGGAGGATCTGGGGCCGCTGTGAGCTCAGCGGAGCCGCCGGCCAAAGAGTTTTTGGTGCTTTTGCGCTTAACTCTGCACCTTTCTCATTGGTTTTGGCGATATCTTTAAATGAAAAAAATGAGAAAAAATGCTAACAAGAAGCTCAGCTACGGCAGCGAAACAGCGCGTCAGCTGCGCATGTCTATCTAGGCTGGCTACGTGATGGTGCAATGCACTGAACAACGCAGATGTTGTACAACTGACCATAGTCTATAGTCGTATTGTCTAGTCGTTTTCAAATATCAATAACGCAGTCATAAAAGTGTAACTTTTTGCTGTCTTTATCTATAGTTGTTCTTCACTGCAACTCAGCATTTCGTCTTGGCGTATAAGCCTAGTTTGTGCCGTCCCCTATTCCATTCATTCATCCATTATTTATCTTATCTCTTTCCCTGGGGCCGTCCCTCAATTCACTTATGGCTCGGTGAGCGCTATAAGTTCCACATTAGGTCCAGGCAGAGCATTTATGCATTTTGAAGAGCACATTTCACGGTAAAGCACACACTAAGTTGTGAAAATTGAAGTTTGCTGGGGACTGGCGGTTTCAGCAAGCGCCTAACTTATGGTGTAAAAAGTGTGGGCCACTGATCAAAGTGGGTTCTCAGGGCAAGGCGCCGAAGTCGCCGAGAACGAGAATTTATCGCACTTTTCTGAATTGATTTTCATCTTACTTTTCATTTCATATTTTTATGTCAGATATACTAATAAATCTCAGCACTATCTAAATCTTTTTCTCACTTTCGTAAACGTCGAGTATCCGTGCTTACCTTGATTTCAAAACAGACAGTGACTATCATCGCAGCTTCAGTGTTCTCTGATGCAAACTCGACTGCTGTAATCCTTTATATTACAGTCTTTCCTACTCTCAAATACGTCGGCCCTCGGCCCCAACAGATTCATAACTCTAGACTCTTGCTCGTGCTGTTGCTAAGGCCCATAAATTTACTAAATTTCTTCACAACAATCCGTATTATCGCAGGGAGACCGCGCGATGCTTCAGTAACTAATTAACCGCTAAGCTAAGTATACCACGTCCAGGTGTAGAGACTTCATAAGAGCGCTCCACGCAGAAATTAGAAATAACGAACATGACTGACTGGCTGAAAATTAGCGAATTGGTGGATATAAGATCCTCTCCGTGTCTACAGACTTCGTAATACCAGTTATACCACGCAGCCTGCCTATCTGTACTTAGGCGCAGACTCCACAAGGGCAGTGGGAAAAAATGCCGCGGCATCCGTGGCACAAGCCATCATTTTGCTCCGGTATTATTTTGCCCGGCTACAATTTCAATACTTCTTTCCTATACAAAAAGGTGAAAATTGCTGCTATCAGAAGCATTTTCGCAACAATAAAAATTTCACCAAAATGCTTTTGCGTCCGGGGCTCTACCCCGGACCCCGTTGAGAGAGTTTACCTAGGCCTATACTCCTAGTCGGCTGGCGAGGGAAACACCCCTCACACCCCTCCCATGCATTCTCCACCCCTCCCGACGCCTTCGGCTTCGGCGTCCCAATTTCCAGCGTCTTTGGCGCCTCGATTCTCGGCGCCTCGGCACGTTGACCCGCGGTCGGCGCCTATATGTATCTGTATGACTTGATCTTTATCCATCCCTTCACAAGCTCACAAAACTCGCTGTTCTCCAGTTGTCACCCTTGCTGGACCACCAACCTGCTCGTCTTTTTAAGTTGTTGATCGTTGTTTTAGATAGTCGCAAAAACAACTTGTTGACTCATTTTGTCCCGACAATCTTCATCTGTCTTCCTGATTCATCACTTTTCTGCTCTTGTCATCTGGCGAGTTTCACGGTCACCATTTTCACCCCGCATCTTCGCTCTTTAATTTCAGGATCAAACATTCCTTATTCAGAAATCTTTCCCTCCATAGATTGCTGATATCCTCCAGACTGCTTTAACTGATAACTGCACTGTTTGAGTCACTGGAGCGATTCCGCCGATAATTCTACATGGTCACACTTTCCTGGCCTGCCATCCATCTATCGAGCTTCACCCAATTTGACCAGTTTCCGAAGACATATAGGCCACACGTGTCTTCTAAGATCACTACAGTATCTGTCGACAATTAAGGCGAGGTTAGCGGTAGAGAAGGTCGGGTTTTCACCTTTATACAGAATTCTTCGAATCTCAATGCATTTGCATTTGGGTAAATTGAAAAAAAGATCGATACGAGGAAATTTCGATTACTGACGAATAGCCAGCATAGTCTACCGCCCCAAACGACGCAGAAAACGGATAAAAGAAATAACAAAAAAACTGATATGAATCTGAAAACAGTAGAAATTGTCACGGAGTGAGTGAATTAGCAGCATTGAAAATTGTGCATGAGTGGGAGGGGTATAAACCCGTCGTGTTTACCACGTTCTGGTCCAGTTTTAGTGGTCACCGCTGATATCGAGCTATCTGAGAACGGAACAATGCATATATCCGTTGACGTCATTGCGAACGTGCATTATTACGTCCGCTTTGCTACATGCTGAAGCAGACCCGTCAGCAACCAATCCGAGTAGCCGTGCGTGAGAGGGGAGGGAGAGATGACGACTTGGGTGGCCATTGATCGCTCTTTTGTGTCGTACACCCCGGACGTCGACGGTCGATGGATGATAGGCCTAGTCGTTTACTTCACTGTTCGACTGAGAGACTGTGTCCTTTGCTACCTGCCGTACCACACACCTGCATTTATGCGTGCAGATTACAGCCGTCACGTAGAATACTCGACAAAAGAGCGGCGACATCACACAGAAGCTGCAGTTCTGTTCTGTTCTGTTCTTTCTTTGCGTCATCGCCGACATAATTTTTCATAATTATTAGCCGATCGTACTGCTACACAGTACGATCGGCTATTGGCATCATCCTGTCGTCCGTCTGTCTGTGACGCTGTGCATTGTGGCTCTCTACAGGGTTGGTGTACATGGCTAACAGTTGTACCAGCGTGTTCCTAACAGGCATGTTTCTGTTTGTCCCTTCAGACACTTGTAGGATGTATCGTTTAGCCACAAAACGCACCACAAAAAACGAGTCAGTTTTTCACGACCACGTTCGTGCATTGGCACTATTAAACCTAGGTAGGTCTATACTATTGATTCATTCAATCGTTTATTGAAAGTTGGACGTTGATGCTCATCAACGCAGGTGATGGCGGTGGTGAGTCCAGCCGCCGGCGTGTAGGTGGCGGCCACGAGCCGGGCTCCCGTCACGGCACGCCTCTATCAATATCGTGGCCTGGAGGTTGCGCACTGGACTGGGAAGAACGCGAGCGCGTCAGCCGCGCCGCTTTGGAGCGCTGCTCACAGACGACGACCGCGCGAGGTATTGAAGGACGCCGTTAAGGACACGCGTGCCTTATTCACTGCTTGCGCTTTCACTCACTATGTCACCACGCAGGGCTTCACTCCCACGCTGTCTGCTTATTGCAATCATCACATGTGATCTAAAGTTTATAGCCTGCTGTTTTTTGTTCATTTTTGTTGCGCGCGCCTTTCTTGTTATTTTCATGATTATCCGTTAAACTTCTGTATCGGCGGCGTCTACAGGCTTAGTGATGCATTCATATGCATTTCTGTTCTCACTCGCAACAAAAGTGATTAAATGAAACAACCCTGTACCGACGGCAGGGTAGGAAACATTTTGGGGTGGATGAGGTAAAGGTGATTGGGGACATTGGCAGATTGCATCCACTCACTTGGAGTACAGATGGTGATGTTCTGTGTTGCAGTTAGCCTATACTGCATACTTTTATCGCCACTGTGGCAGGATTATGTCTATCAGATAGTTTTTTTTCTGTGATTATACGAGTTTTTCCATCGACATTTGTGGACAAATCTCCACCAAAGAGTTGTCCTTATTATGAGGTTGAAATGGACATAGGCTATATAAATTTGAAAATTCTAACACTGCCCAAAATTGAAAAATTTGTCGGTAGTGTTGGAAACAGTTCAAGACTGTGAGTTATGGATATCATGGATGAGTAGCCTAATATGAGGCTGAGCCGCTAATTTAGCAAGAATAGTGACCGAGGAAAAAATCTTGAGGCAAAAGTACAAATACTAATCAGTAATCGTTGTCAAGTGATAGTAGTACAGTAGCAGAGAAGAGAAAAATTTGTCATCAAATTCATTCATTCAGTCATTTCTTTTAATTCAGACAGCAAGGCCCATAAATCCAACAGGAAAAAGTAATGACATAAAAAATACACAAATATTCTGTGAGGTTTTCTCATCTGTTTTTTTTTTCTGCTTGTGAGTACAAGTACAGCTGTTCAAAAATCAAGTAGCCTACAAGCAACTAAAATTTGTACTTAAATAGAACTTAGGTACTGGCAAGTACTAGGCCTACAGAGGCTACAGTTCTGCTTGGAATCTCCAAATATCTGTAGGCCTATAATATTTCATGCAGTAAAGTTATATTAAACAGCACTTTTTAATGAAACATCTCGCTGTCTACAAAAGTTGCAATCTGTCTGCTTCATGAACATGCAATTAGCCTATGTCATAAATTTTTATTTTAAAATTTTATATGTTATGACATAGGTCATCTGCTATATATTTAGTTATAATAATTTGCCTCTGGCTTTTCAAGTGGCATTTCTTTCTACGGCATTGTGTTCTGTCAAAGCTGTTACTTTGTTCTGGTTATTTATGTTCTTTATATATTAGGCTACTAAATTATTTTGTTATTGTTACTTTCTTGAGGTTAGTGAGATTTGTTATCGCCATTTATCAGTTTTCAGCGAAATACCAGTACTCTATGTTGTTCGGAAGGCTACGTTTATTTAATAGAGGAATTCTGGTGCTGTTTCGTCTTGTTCAAGTCTTCTTCTACAACTAGGGCAATACTACTGTACTGTTACCGTGTTACGACGTATGTCTCTCACTATGAAGTGTTCTAAAAAGTACAGTAGCAGCAGTTGTATTATGTGCGAACTTTGAAGAAGAAGATTCTGCATACACCAAGGTTGGTTGACTGGGAACGCATGCTTCTTGATCTTGAGGAGCCTTGGGCTGGTTATCGCTAAACCCAACTAAACTAGCATACAACTTATGGCGGCCGGTTGCCACAGAGTTATGTCGTATGGGTTAATGTAATATGCCGTTAGTGTAGTATGCCGTGTATTCTAAATTATGTGTAGAATTGGTGGATGCCGAGAGAAAATTTAGTGGCTCAAGCCGAACAAATGATGCTTCACAAGTTCTCTTGCCCAAACTTCAAGAAAGTGTTGGCACTCCTGACCATTCTTCTGTTGTTCAGCACGATGATGACGATGATGGCGATGTTGTTGCAGAAGATGATGATTCAAAGGAAGAGGTTGGTTTCTATCACGTCATTCACAGCTTTATGATATACTGACAGAGTAGAACTTGACCAACTTTAGTTGGTTTCTATCACGTCAGTCACAGCTTTATGATATACTGACAGAGTAGAACTTGACCAACTTTAGCGCTAGCACTGAATGAATATTGTGATGCTACTATGAAATTAGTTTTATGGGTGGATGATTATGCTGCTAGTGATGCACAGCAGTTACCATTTTTTCAAAATTAGTTATTACAGAAATGCCAAAACTTATAACAGTTTGAACATGCCTTTGGTTGTAGACGCTGAGTCATTGAATGTATTGTTTCACTGCAATGAAAGTGACTCACTTTCTAAACTTGAGTGACTTAGTACATGTATTTATATTTGAAAAGTTATATTATTGGCAGATATCGACTGTAATTCTATTCATTGCATCTGACTGCATGTGGCCAACCAGTGAAGTAATTGATGTGTAAAAATCCCTTGCTTTATCAATGAAAATTTCAGATGCTGATCATCAATCAATCAATCAATCAATTTATTTGTCGAAAAGAAGTTGCTGAAGTAAAATCCCGATTTCCTTGATATGTACATTGTAGTACATTTGTATGTGTCAATTAACTGGTCATTTGGTGATCTTTTAGATGTATAACTCATTACGGCAGATTCGTAACAGTGCAACTAAGAAACAGTTGAGTAAAATCTTTGACTGCGGCAAGTCGAGAGATTTGGATCAGCAAGAATCAGCCACGGCTTCGACGCCTGACGAGCAGGAGACTGGATTCAGAATGGCCCAAAGACAGTTAGTTTTCTTTATGTTTCCTTTGATTTCGTGGTGGGCGTGTAGAACAGCATTGCATCATAAGTTACACTTCTTATATGTTTCTTCTAGGCTGATGTTAACACAATGAACTGATGCAGTGAGATATTTTTGTTGATAACTAAAACTAGAAAATGTTTAGTTTGCACAATGCAGACTTTAGGACACTGTGTGTACCATGTAACTGAGTGAGATTATGTCTTGAGTTTTCTATATTTTGTCTTTAATTACCTTGTAGCACTCTACATTTTTGGCTTGGTCTAGCAATGAAGTTGCATTGTACACTATGTCAGAAATGATTCATGTACACTTTCTTGAGCAGGTAGCTGAATATATGAAACCCAAAACAAGGGCAGTGATTTTTTGCAATTGTTTAGAAAATACGTAATCAGCAGCTATGTGGACATGTTGTTGCAGTAAGAAAACGGAGTCATTGTATGAATCCAAACCAAGAGGTCCCAGACTGGTTGGAAAGAACGCTCAGCTGTTAAGGGAGATGACTGATGATGGTTCTGGGTTTCAAGATGATGCAGCTCTTGATGTGGGTGTTATTGGCAAAGGATACGTTGATGATAATTCGTCTGTGGACAGTCCTAAGCACAGTAGACCTGCACAGAACAAACGCAATTCTCAGCGAGGTTTGTGGCATAGCAACACATTCACATTCACTGACATAGTTAATAATGACAGATAACAACTAACACGTTGGTTGAAGTTATATTGCAGTCATTTGCAGAAGATTATTAACGTTCCGTTTGATCTATGAGTGTGGGTGGGTGCAAGTGATTGAGATTGCAGTAACTATAACCTTAGTATGAACATTAGGACTAGTTTGCTCACGTGATGTTTGTTTTGATTTCACCTAGCAGTGGTGCCATGCTGGCGACAGACGATGTTGATGTGCACGTTGACGTCAAATAATCAGTGCATTTCTGCAAACTGTTAAAACAGGAGGAAGAATTGTGGTTTTTGTTTTTGTTTGCATTGCCAATGTAAACCACTGCAACCCAGCTTGCCTCCTGCTATGGGGCTACATCCTGTACTGCGTTTTCGTGGTCTACGCAATAGCTTAGGCTATTTTAGCCACGTTAAATATTTCACGATTGACATTGACATCTACGTCATCAACAAGTGCACACCATAGTGGAAATAGCACATGAGAATTATACTAGTCCCAGTACTTATACACTGCTATAACACTGTAGTATAAACACTTCTAAGTGAACAGTGGCAATTTTATTTGTTTTCACTACGTTTGCAGATTCCTTAGAGACATTTGAGTTACCAACTTACCAGGGAGGCCTAACCGGTGTGGACATGGGTTATAGGTATTAGGTATCTAGGTGGAATAGAAGATGAGGGCAGCAATAGCAGTAACAGAGAAACTTGACAGTCAACTCGCACAAGAAACTTGCACGTCCAACATGCTTTCTTGTGTGAGTTTTTTCTTGTATAAGTTTTTTGCACTGAACACAATTTTGTAGAATATCTTGCATGAACTTGCATCAAAATTTGACGCAAAAAAGCTTGCGCCAGATTCTTGTACAAGTTTCTTGAGTTTGTGTCAGAGCTGTAAGTGCTGTAGAGTGTCGACCTCGGTGAGCTGATCACCCAGTAATGAGTATTTGTTTATTTTTCTGCAGGTTTGCCGTCATTGTCTCCTGTCAGTTCACCGAGCTCAGTAACTTCATTTCATTCCGATGAAAACGATCGAGTTCCATCAGGAGTTGTTGGCAGAGGTATTATTTTGTACAAATTACATCCTTGGGTACGTTATGTAGGCCTACCGTACGCACTGCCACTGTGGGTGATAGCTTCATTGAGGGCTGGGCTACTGTTGTTATTGAATACAGGCTTATGTCATAAATGCTGTTAAGGTCAGTGAACTGTGATAACTTAAGACAATACTATTGTATGTGAGACGTCGGCTTATGAAAGGATTGCATTTATCGATATTTAAGACGTACGTAAATATGTTTAATTGCAAGACCATCGATATCATGTTACAGTGCTTTAGCAGAAGTAAGCAGATATTCCAATGTTTAGGTGTATATACGCAGCTGTGGTGATATTTTGTATTTTATTGTGTTTGCAACAGCTGCTCTAGCACAGTACGGCACTGTGTCGACGCCATATATTGGTCGTGCTCAGGAGAGTCCTGATGAATCTGGTTTGTGCATTATTTGAGATCGTCATGATGACACTGTCATATTTGCATAATAAAATAACAAAGCAACAACGTGTGAGAGTATGAGGTGTAGTAAATGTGAAAATCTCGTTAGAATTAATATTTACTGAACTGAATATTATTACTTGTTGTCCTCATCATCATCTGCGTCATCGTCATCGTCATCGTCATCATCTCATTTCCTCCTTATTTTTGTTTTATTAAGTGTATGTTTCACCTCTTCATCATCATCATCATTATTCGGCATGCACCATGTCAGTGCGTAGCTCCGCTTGCTACCAATAGTCTCCACAGCGACTTATCCAAGGCCAGCTCTATAGCATCCTCGAAGGTGAGATTGT
>Ga0056132_1000365_pt1 | contig 11079 bp, 8 predicted proteins | sample WorMetLIZISLAND2_3_FD_71119 | JGI IMG/M metagenome (GOLD analysis project Ga0056132, IMG submission 71119) | Marine gutless worms symbiont microbial communities from Max Planck institute for Marine Microbiology, Germany - Olavius clavatus LIZARD... ...
CATTCTGACTCTTCTCTCATTTGTACAGTGCCCGTGCAGTGACTCGTCACTTTCGACAGTATAATCGTTATTACACTCAACATTTTTAATGGTCAATTTCCCGGTGAAGCAGAAATTCTACACGCCCAAACAACAGCATCGAAGCACTGAAGTATGAAGCAACAACAGTTAATAAGCCATGACGGCTATAAATAAAAACAGAAAAATTGCATCAAGTTATTTGTCATTGCAGCCAACCGCCACACAGCAATGTTGGCGTCTTAACAAGACATGACAAGAATTGTTTAAAAATATATTATATAATATATACATGTCACAACCACTTTCAAGTACAAACTAGCAGCACATAGGAACCGTTAAAACAAACCAAAAATAAAACAAAACAATACCACGGAAAATAACACATGTTAAAAGAATACTGAAAACTAAACCGTAATAAAATGTCGCAAACTGTTTTGAGAAAACACAGATCTAATACAGTGTTATCTATCAAGACAACATTGACATCAACAGTGTGTTTGTTTTAAATCACACAACCATGTCTTTTCCAAATTCCAGTTTACCAAATTCTATGGATTACTGCCACAAATTTTGCACAAAAATCATTTCTTTACGACCCTCTGAACCCAACCAAATACGTCAAATACGTAGTATTTGTCACTGGTAACCCAACTGACAAATACAGTCTGCCGACCAATAAACTGGCAATATTTCACACAAGTTCTACATTTTTGATATTCTGCCCATTAGAGCTCGAGAGGCAGTCATGTATTTTATGGCGCAATCATGCCTATATGTAGTAATTAATTTTCTATGGCCCCTGAACCCGACCAAAATTACCATATTTGTCCCATTACTGAATTCTGCAAACATTCTGCAAAAACATAGAAATTCTGTGGAAATGGGAAAATACCATGGCCCGGCTCCAAATTCCACGGAAAACTGTGGTTGTTATTCAGACTTTTATTTTTTTTAAATTTTTTTGCACAAAGAAATCAATTACTTGGCACATACCTGGAAGTAGACCATGTCCCAGAAGCCCTGCAGATCACTGCAGGTCACTTCCTTCAGTCCTGTACCAAACTCACAGTTGTCGACAAGGCCGGCGAACTGCTTGAACCTCTCAGCCATCAACAGCTCCGCCTGACCTATTGTTGTCCTGATGCTGCCACGTACTACAATGACAGCAATCACATCAATCATAGCTAAACTGTTTGACATTGCTAAGCTTACAGCGAGCACATGACCAAGTCTCGGCCATCACATGCCTCGGATTCACTTGTGACACATTCATGCATGCATTCATTTCTGTCATGCACCACTATGAGTGCATAGTGCCAAACGTAGACATCATTCTCCAGAGTGGACAATTCTGAGCCACATCAATTGCTTCATTCAGGGAGAGGTTCATGTTCAATGATTCCAGGTCCTGCTGAGTAGTCTTCATCCACATAGTACGGGGACGTCCCAGTGGTCTCCTCCCATTCTCCAAGGGAGGAAGCTGTTAAGATCTGCTTGGCTTCTGATTCGTCTGGCATTTGCGCAATGTGGCCGAACAGGGACAGACGCCGTGCTTGAACAGTAACCGAAAGATGTGCTTATGCTTGCTCTGTTATATAAATTTGCTTGACTGATTGTGCAGAAGATGCAACATCCTTTATCCTAAGTTATGTTTTGAAAATATACACTATCATAAACGTGTAAAAAGAAGGTGGGCCATTTTACTCAAGCAGTAACAGCAAGGTGCCAGGAAAGGCATCTGGCCTGACAAAACTTCTGCTTCAAAACCCCATGCGATAGCAAATAAGTAATTGGGTGCAGGAGGAGGAGGTACCTGGTACAGATGAAATAGTAAGTGGGCAGAATACCCGTTTTTTGCACTGATTACTGACGAAACCAAGGCGATAACGACAAGCAACTGGTTAAGTGAACATTTTGTGCTTAGGCCAGGTTACAATCATTATTATTTTCGTCGACAGACATATACACATTTGATATCGTAAACAAATTATGGACATTTTTATTTTTATATTTAAAAAACTTAGCTTGGTGGAAAATATTCGGTAATTTGGTGTGTACATGTCACTCTATTGTCGTTTTTTCTTACTTACTTAAAATCTGAAAACGGGTCCAGGTACCCCGGTAATTACAACCGGTTCCTAAAACCGGTAATGCTGCAAATCACTGGTGCAGGGTACCTTCATCAGAAAGATCCTCAGTATTGTCCATGGTGCTGCGCCAGACAGCACACAAAACTGTCAGACGATCGGTCTCTGACTGCATCAGGTTACGAAAGTATGACACGTCTACCTTGCTGACTGGTGGTTTCGTCTCAGATTCGTCTGTGCCGTTGGCTGAACAGAACATCAAATATACAACAAAGTGAGCAAGATAATTTATGTTCTCCCATTCTTACAGCTAAGCTATGATGAACATGCTGTAGCACGGGAGAACATAAATTCATGCCATACACCCTGCTAAACAGTTCAGTTTTGAGACAGCTGCACAACAGGATGATAATGAGGATAAGTTTCGAATGGCTGCTGGTAGAGAGTACAAAGCTGTGGGATCACAGACAGACAGAGTGCACACAAGTTCACATGGTCACAGTATATTTTTAACGTATTCACCAGATGGCACCAACATCTGTTGTTCAAGAGGTGGGGAGTTTGAGGGGAAAAGGTCGGTGTAGGCAGTTGAAAGTTGTAAAATTGTGTTCCTAGAGAGGGAGCACTTCCTATTTACTTGTTCAGATACTTTTGCTGTAGGATGCATCGTTTAGCCACTTTGTCACAGAGAGACAGACGACAGTATCCTGCCAGTAGCCGATCATATTGCGTGCGGCAGTACAATTGGCGAAAAATAAGAGTTTAGTCGCGTTCCACCATGCTGTAACAACTGAGACATATACCAGACACAGGCGGAGTAGCACTGGAGTTGACCACACCATCAGTTGGCGTCACATCAGACGTTATACCGCTGGAGTTGAGGATCTTGTCGATGTCATCAAATGAAGGCATTGCGGCAACACCTGAATCAACAACACAACAAATTTTACATTCAGCTCTATTTTACATTTTCTTTATCCGTCCTACTATTCTGGAGTCACTCCAGGTTACCGTTGTGTGGTTGAATTGTTGGAGCATGGGCTTATACGAGGTTCATCCCATAAATGAGTTACAAAATGAGATCACTCTCTTCATTTTCAAAATATGAAAAATTGGAGATAAATGTTTTAGGAGCTTATTCCTGAGTACCAGCTGTGAGTACTATTACAATCACGATGTCATCATGATGATGCCAAAGTCAGTTATTATGCTATTTTACCGACCAGTATTCTTTTGCAACTGGCTGAGTGTTGAACAGCATTGCAAGTTACAGATAATAAACAAGTTCAACAAGCCGACATTTTTAAATGTCAGCGAAAATTAGTGACTAACTGGAGTCAGACGGACATCGTACAGATCGGCGTCGGTTCATCTCAATCATTGGACTCTGCTTCAGCAGCTCAACCCTGTACACAAACAATACAGACTAACTGTTATCATCAGTTCCACACATACACGCACACTAGTTATGTCAATATCAATTTTTTTGTTAATTAGGATATCGAATCTTGAAATCCGATACAAACTCGGATATCGGTTCATTCCGTCATTTAAGCACATGGAGTAGATTTGTAACTGCGTGTTGGTGATGCTAGAATATGCAGGCACACAGACGACACAGGTGCCCTAGGATAGCACGAGGTGGCGGGGGGCAGCGAGCCTGTCCTCCCGCTCCCACGGGTGAACGACGAAATTGTGGCATGTTGTCTGCTGGTGCTTGCAGTAGTGTAAGTAATTAGTGTCACCCACCCGAAAGCAAGACATCGGGGTGAGTGGGGCAATGACTTGTCACAGTCGACAGAACAAAGCACTCCATTAATGTAGACGGCGACTGGTCAGTGAGCATGGGCGATCCACTGTCACCAGGTGGCAGGATGCGGTGGCTTACTTCAGAGGAAACGAAGACAGAAAACAACATGCTTATACATCGTTTATTTACACCAACTGCTATTTTCGATACGCGGCATGGCAGCTTGAAATCCGGATATCGATTTGTACAAACGATATATCGTTTACCGGATACTGTTTAACATCCCTAATGCACAAAGCGTTTTACGGGCATATTCCAGGTGAATCCGGGTTACACGGTTTCCCATTGATAATAACGGGTGTAGAAGCGACTTTTTATGGGTGGGATGCCCTTCAATCTATCAATCAATCAATCACATTAGTATACAGTCATAAGCACACGCACATGATCAGTTCTTACAGGCGTACTACGGACTGCTAGACATCAGTTTAGGTTTTTTGCATGTTTTCTTACCTAGGGCCAGTTTGTTTATTTTGTGTTTTTTTGGTGCATTTTCTCCTGTTTGTTTTGTGTTGCCATTACCAGTGCAAGTAATGGCCTGGAAAACTCATCTCTGAAATGACTCTACTCACTCACTCACACAATGTACAGCAAAACAAAAATACATCACAAACCCTTCTTCGGGTGACATTCTTCTTAGCAGCAGGCTGTTTCGCAGGTTCTTTGGTGTTTTGCGAACCGACGCAAATGTGATGCCACCTGGCGATGCCACGGAATGTGCCCGTCTGGATCGACCCGGAGTCCGAAAAGACTGCTGTACTTCTGGCTTAGAGTCAGGTTCAGCACCGCCGCTGTTGGAAACATTCTCATCCATGATAGGAAGTAATACTTTACACTCATCCATAGGCACACTGCTTGTGCCACTTCTAACGGCCTTTGTCGAACTTGATTTACCAGACACATCTGCAGCTTTCTCACTCATCGGTCGTGATTGTGATCGACCCGGAGTCCGGAAAGACTGCTGCACTTCTGGATTAGAGTCCGCTTCAGCACCGCCGCTGTTGGAGATATTCTCATCCATGATGGGAAGTACTGGTAGCACTTTACCCTCATCCATAGGCACACTTCTTGTGCTGCTTCTAACACCTTTTGTCGAACTCGACTTACCAGAGACATCATAAGCTTTCTCACTCATCTGTCTTGACTGTGAGCGAGTAGTACGTTGACTGCTATGCCGAGTGGTAGCCGCAGCTCTGCTGACACGTGACGCTGTTTTAACACACATACGCACACAGATACCAATTTACTGGCTATTTTCCACGTAAAACTACTTACATTAAATCTGCATTGGCTTTTGGTTCTGAGGCGGGTGTACTTCAAGACAGCTACCTTGGTCTATCGTTCATTGTCCGCGCTGTCCGGCATGGCACCAGCTGATAAAAATTTTCTCTACGGAAACTAATAACTTACTAATAGGGCTTGCCTCGATCAGCATTTGATCGCGATCAGATCGCCGGGAATACACGGCAATCACGTACGATCAGGTACAAGTCTGATTGTGATCATTTACATTAATGGTCCCAGTCATCTGCTGTACAAGCTACGACCGGGCATTTGGCAACAGTGATTAACTGTACAGCGCTGCAGCACGCTACACGGCGGGAAGGATGGGAGCTGTCGCAGCATCAACAGCCAGTTGTGTGTCGTACGGGCAGATCAAGGGATGACTGACAGTTTATCAGCAGCAAAAAAACAATGCTAAATGCAGATAATAACACTTAGAATAAACTTACACGGTACACGACTTGGCACTGGCTTTGCGATATTCACGTTGGCGGTCTTTACTGCATCACGAGGCTGCAACAATTGAATAATTCAAACTGACTGAAGTGAACTGAATTCAAACTGCAACAATTACCCACATCAGTCATTGTCATTAGCAGAAATCTGTATTCTGCAATGTATTCACATATCCACAAATGCATATTCAGCACACCAACATCCTCTGTGCACTGGCTGCACTGTATACAATGCATGTCTAGTAAGAACAAGAAGCCCACCTGTTGCTCAGATAGCAGACTGTACCTTTTGCTTGTTCAGACATCTTTGCTGCACAACGTATGGAATAGCTACAGACCGTTGTCTGGAATAGCCAGGCTGGGCATAGCCACAGGCCGTTGTTAAATAAATTTGGAAATTTTAGAGTGAGGAGTGGAAGGTCGGAGTAGGGGGTTGAAAGTTGTAAAATCATCTTCCTATTCACCTGTTAAGACACCTTAGCTGTAGGATGAATCATTTAGCCACAATGCACAACATCACAAACAGACAGACAGACAGACGGACAGACAGAGACATTATCATGCCACTAGACTCTCATATTGTATGCAGTATGATCAGTAAAAAATCACATCAATCATATGGGCAGTGAGAGTGAGTGAACAGAGTTTAAATTTCCAGTCAAGGCCAGTTCAGAGGCAAGTCTTATAGGAATACAAAAACTCAGAACTTAATCAACAGGTCTTAGTAGGCTAGTATGTCAGTAACAATTATGCACGGCATGCGTATGCAATGCGGCAGTGAACAGTTCTGATGATGGTAACTTACCGGGTACCAACTTACCGGGTACCATTATCAGCCTAAGTACTGTATAGCGCAGAGCCATGACGACTTGTATAAATAATGTCAGTCAGTGGACTGTAGGTAGAACTAAGTACGACTTATAATTACTGTAACTTTGATGCAGTTACCTTTGCAGGCACGGAATTCTTAGCTGGCTGTGAACTGTCTGGGACAGTTTGCCGACCACTTCTGAGCCTCCTGTCTGCAGCCGGCTGTTTGCCAGCAACAGTGCTAACATCACTTTCAGATGCTGCTACTGAACCTTTCCTTGTAACATTTAACGACTTCTGTGCGTTTGTTTTTGCACCATCGGTCTGTAAAATAAACGCAATCAAGCTTTTACTTCCATACTGCCAACAGGTGACATACACACTGCATACAGTGAACAATACACACAAATAAACCTGTCTATGTCCATAAAACCAACAGGCCTACACAGTATGTGAATCTGGGGCACACCGTAACGTTCTTGCCTCCTTAATGCAGAGAAATTATACCAACATTACAGGGTTGGCAAGTTTCTGCCAACAGCAGTTTAAACCGCGGTTTAAATCGTCCTGGCAGAAACAGGTTTTTGCCGGTTTTTACCAAACATGGTACAACAACTGCAGCATTAAGATTACGTTAACTGTCTGGATACCTGTGTTGCCATGTTCATTGTTCACCATGACATTTGACTTGAACTATGTATGTATTGTTTGTGCAAGACTTTAACGAAATAGTGTTTCAAATCTTATTTGTATAAGGAATCACATACAATAGAGTATAGTAGAGATCCACCAAGGGATAGAATATCGACTGAGTCAATGAATACGACATTCCGGTAATTTCCGGACCATTCATATCGATACCAGCTTCCAGGTTTTGTCCGGTTTAAACTGGTTTAAACCGCATGTCCGGCAAAAACAGGTTTCTGCCGGCAGAACCCAACCCTGCAACATTATAACTTCACTTGGACACCATGTCACATGAATGGGACAACATAATCTAAATGCATTTCCAAAACCAGTTTGAGACAGCAGTTAAGCTTTTGTAAAAACTGAATTACAAAGTTTACGTTGCCAATGTAAGCAAGAATGAAGAAGACTGCTTCACAGTCGAGTTCCAAGTACAACAATGCCAATCTCAACTGGCTGGCGTTCAACGTACATATAACTAAGAAGTAAGTAAGTAACGATTATTAAATACATGACTGTTGTTAACTGAACAATGTGACTTCACAATATGTACATTACACAGACAACATCCTTCCACAACAGCAGCATTTTACAACCATGTATGTACATTCTTCACTTACTTATTAATTCACCAATAGTAGAATCACGTGCTTTACCAAACAACTTGCAGAAATGGAACACTGAATCACACAAGCCTTTAAGTCAAAGTCAATTGCCATGCAAATCTTTTGAAGAAAAGAATATTTACCACTATAAATACAGCCAGAAAATGAAAGAAGGATTCCAATTCCACTGACAGACCTTTGAATGTTGAATGAAGTTCTGGAACGGATAAATTTCTGTATCGATGTGTACAACTCTGAATGGTTTCTTCTTGTCCTGTTCTGCTTTATCCAACTTCTTCTTGAGTTCTTTCTCCTGTTTCCATTTCAGGAGCATTTCACGCCTTGCATCTGTCAAAATAAGTAACTCCATTAAGTGTTTGTCAAAACAGCAGATAAATCATTCGGTAAGTATTGTACACTGTAAGTCAACTGAAAGAATGAAAATAATTGTTTACAAACTGTGCTCTTTATCAGCCACTCTGCAAACCAGACAATATCATCAAACCCAGAGGAAACATTACAAGGCAGACAGTAATTAATTACCAAGAATTTTTGGTTCATCGTCCATTATTTTTGCTTATCAGACTAACCAGACAAAACGAAGTCCATGACTCTGGCTAATTGTTTTTTGCCTATCCACGGAAATTGGATTTCGCTCTAACACACCTACCATTCTGCAGTCCTTAGCGAGTGTACCTAACATTTATTCATCTAATCGATTTCATTACTGCTATCGTTTTTAAACCTATTGTAAATACTTAACTTTTGTGCAGTTTTAATAGTATGGCACTGCATAGCCTATATAGCTGATGTGCCATTAAGAAACTGCTCACTCACTCACTGGCGAGTGTACTATTACATCTGTATTCAACGTACCATGTTTATGCATTTTACCAATGCCTGATATACAGTATGAAGAAAGCAACTATGAATTTATACAGCACACTCTCGTTGCAAACCTCTAATACACCCCGACACATTAGTAATGTGGAAATAAAAATATCTTCAGTGACTGTCATCTGTTACTGTCCACAGAACACTCCAAAAACTGCAAGTCTTCTGGCAATGAGTTCCAGATATTCGGACCAGAAACAGAAAGCCTGACGGCCATACGTGCTGAGCCAGTAGCGTGGGACGGAGACTTGACGAATGCTGGTCAAACATAAGCGCTGGTAGAAAACAACACCAGAAACTGGCGTGCAGTGGTTCGTCAGACACCAAGGAGCTCTATGATGGTACATGAGCACACCGAGTTGACTTGAATCATTTTTGAATCATTCGGGAACGTCAAGCCAATGCAGCTTGGTGTGCATTAGTCGTTACAGACCACGGTCGAATTTCCGGGTGTCACTGACAAGGTTTGCAGCAGCGTTCAACACTCATTGCAGCCTACCTGCTATGACATTCGGTGCCCCAGCGAAAACTACAAATTCCAGTAGTCCACATGGGAAAAGACAAAGATGTAGATGAGTACAAAGGCATCTTGGAGTCAAGTGATCACCGGATGCTATGAAGTTGTGGTAGTCTGAAGAAGATAAAATCGAACATCGCCAATTATGATTCTGAAGACTCTGGTCTGAGACTGTAACACCAAGAAGACGGACATGCTCGCTGACAGCAAGGTCTGGTCTGTAGTTTTAGTGCTACAGTAGTTACGTACGATAGCTAAATAGTTCTTTGCACGTGCGTCACGTTTAGCTTTAGGCTTATGGTTACGTTAGGATTAGGGTTAGGGTTAGCGATAGGGATCGCCAGTCTAAACCTATCAATTTCATAACCTACAGATCGCAGATCTGAACCTAACACCGTGCTAATTGAATTTGGGACTGCCGTTTACGGGTATGCCAAATTTTGTTAATGAATGATCATGTGACACAGGTGCCCTATACCACACATACACACGTTCGTTCAATGTAAACCTCACAGACGCAAGCTTGTACAGAGTAAAATATTAATTTAAAAAAAATTAAAAACCATGCGGCATTCACCTCCGTCAATCATTGACACTAATTTAACATTACATATTGTCAATACTACATAAAAATAGATTATGATGCTAACCAGACTTCGACGTCTCTGATTTAGTTGGCGCTGCTTCTCGACGCGACTCGGTAATTGGTGACATCGGAGAATGCCCAGCGCCCTCCATATTTCTTCGCTTACTGAGTACTTCGCTGCGTGACTGCTTTCGATCGAGCGATTGACGAAGGCCACGCAAGGCACGCTTATCAATACCTCCTGACTTCTGTTTATAGCTGTCGGAAAACTTACTGGGGCGTGACTGCGGCATTATATATCGTTCAATGTGTTATAAACAACATCAAACATACGCCTGTACCACCGCCATTACCAATTTGAACGGCTGCGCCTGCTGCACGTGACCTCACCAGTGCATACCATTGGTCGCTATTTCTGGAATAATAGGGGTGACGTAGGGATGCCACCTTCGTGTAATTTGCTAAACGTTTAAATGACGATTTTAGCCGTTTAGTGCCCTCAACGTCGTTTGAACGAACACGGTAGTACGGTACAAGCCGGGCCCCATGCGCAATCTGATTTTGTCGAAGTTTCAACTTTCAACTCGCCCGATACAAAACCAGAACGTGAATGTGAATGTGTAGAAGATAAAAGTGTCGATACTCTCAGAACTCTGCTAACGTGTCGCACAAGCTACGACATCGTTCGAATCAAAGACATTACAACCTAGTTTTTTTATTATAATTTCTTTGGTTGGAATATGTTACGTCGACGGGGGTACGTGCTATTGTGCAGTGAGATGACATATTGTGTCACGTAACATGCTCTGCTCAGTTCAATCGATAAGTACTCTCTCTTCCATCCCGTCCTTCGATGGTTATCGATTTTCTTCACTCCTAACAAATACTTTCCTATCCGTTCGTCTGTCGCTCTGGTACTTCAACGTTGAATCGATTGAGCGGACAATCGAATTTGCCGCCGAAGTGAGCAGCGTTTAAACGAGCAGCCATTAGTCCTGTAAGCAAATCTTGCGGCTGAAGTCGCGTTTAACGTCGATTGTCAATGTTGTCAACTTGTCAGTGTCCACAAAATTCTGCAGCAGCAGCAGCAACTCAGTGAACGCACACATAGGATCAGCTTATGGACTTATTCACATCATCATCATCATCATCATTATGTTGCATTCAGAGATAGGTCTATAGGTCAATACAGAGCAGATAATGATTAAAACGTAGAAAAAAAATTGCATTGTATTTATGACACTGCTGTCTAATCTTCCCTGTTTTACATCTATAGGCTTTCTTGCATTTTTTAATGACCAGTGCATACAGTGGTGGTTCTAG